>ERZ1673742.83-NODE-83-length-152168-cov-29.742954_pt1 | contig 152168 bp, 144 predicted proteins | sample MGYA00580208_ERZ1673742 | MGnify/ENA primary metagenome ERZ1673742 (study PRJEB41218, sample SAMN15661774) | gut metagenome | host: Homo sapiens | place: Canada: London | collected 2015-08-20/2019-03-30 | study: EMG produced TPA metagenomics assembly of...
GACTTCGTGAGCACGGCTATGATGAGAATACAATGACCTTGTATGTGACCGGTGGAGGCGGCTGCCTTGTAAAGAACTTTTATAAGTTCAGTGCCGACCGTGTAAAATTCGTTGAGGACATCTGCGCCGCCGCAAAGGGATATGAGTATCTGGCTGAGGCGCAGATGAAGGCTGAGGCGAAGAAATGAGCAAGTATCGGATCAATGTGCGGTTTGATTTGGACAAGCCAAAAGAGGCGAACGCCGCACAATATTTACAGGCGCTGAATAAATCCCGCAACGCTTTTATTGTAACGGCGGTTCTGAATGAAATGCAGCGGCAGACATCCGCAAGCAGCTTTTTATTGGAGGATATTCGGCAGGTCATACGGGAGGAATTGCAGGAGGTGTCATTTGCTGCGGCACCTCCTGTCTTTGAGCAGGTACAACCGGAGTTGACCGAGGAGCAGCAAGCCGAAAACGAAAAGAGTGTGCTGGATGACCTTGAAATGTTCGGCTGAGCCAAAACGCCGATATGTGGCTCAAATCGCAGTGTTCTCAGCAGAAGCAGAGCCAATTTGGCGCAGAAACAAGATATCCCCTCAAGCGGCAAGGATGCGGTTTTCAGTATCCGTCAGCCGCTTTTCTTTATGTCCTGCGGGGTGCGTCTCACGATATAACAAGCAGGGACTTTGTGTGCCACAGAAGTCCCCATCACAGCCAGAATCGGCTGACTCTTTGGGGGCGCAGCCCCCAATCCCCCGAAAGGAGAGATGTGCATGGGGAAAGATGTTCGTATCGCCGTCCGCGTGACGGCAAAAGAGAAAGAGAAAATTCAAGCAAAAGCCCGAAAATGCGGGCTGAGTACAAGCGAATATGTGAAGCAAAGAGCGTTGGGGTACGAGCCGAGAGCGGTTCCGCCTGACGCTCTTTTTGCTTGCCTTGAAAAGCTGGGCGAGCTTGCGGATAAAGCCAGTTCACCGGAGCTGGACAAAGAAATCTGCACGGCGCTGAAACAGATCACAGCAGAATTCCTGCTGCCGGGAAAGGGGTGATGCGGTATGGCGGTGACAGGCTTTTGGCCTGTGTTCAAGAACCTGAAAGCAACACTGGATTACGCCGACAATCCCGACAAGACCACCGCCCCGGAATATCTCGACGAGGATTTGTGCGCCGCTCTGCGCTACGCAGAGAACGACGATAAGACCGACCGCAAGATGTTTGTGGGCGGCATCAACTGCTCGGCGCAGAACGCCTACGCCGAGATGATCGCCGTGCAGCGGCGATTCGGTCTGCGTGGAAAGGTCGTCGGCTACCACGGCATTCAGAGCTTCAAAGAGGGCGAGGTCACGCCGGAGCAAGCGTTCGCCATTGGCAAGGAAACCGCAAGAAAGATGTGGGGTGACAAATATCAGGTACTCGTCACTGCCCACCTGAACACTGACAATGTGCATTGCCACTTTGTCGTGAATCCCGTGTCCTTCAAGGATGGTACAAAATTCAAAAACAAAATCGGCGACCACAGAGAGCTGCGGAAAATCTCCGATGAGATTTGCCGGGAACACGAGTTGTCTGTGCTGGAAAACAGCGATTTCTACTCCAAGGGCAAGAAGAAAGAATATTGGGTTCACAAGGCCGGCAAGAAAACCCACCGGGACTATCTGCGGGAGGATGTGGAATACTGCCTGTCCTTTGCGACCAGCCCAAGAGAATTTGAAAATCAGCTTTATGCGCTCGGGTATACCCTTGACCCTGTACGCTTTTCGGTCAAGGCAAAGCACTGGGAGCGAGCCGTGCGGCTGAGTAGTATGGGCTTTTCAAAGGAGCGTGTCAATGGACAGCTGCGGCAGAACGCCGAAAACCGCTATCGGCTGTTCACCTTGGAATACCGACCGCCGTACAAGCCGAAGAAATTTCCATTGGAGGACGAGTTGCGAAAGCTGGATTTCTCTATTGAACACAGCTATGACACCGCCACCGTTTTGGTAGATACGGTGTTTTATCTTGTCATAACGGTCGTTCAAATCGTAGCCGAGCTTGCCGATGTAATGCTGCTGTCGCCGGATCTGCGGGCGGCTGAAAAGGATTTGAAGGAGCTGGTTGCCGATTATCAATTTTTGCAGAAGCACGGCATCCATACGGTCACCGACCTGCAAGCAAATATTGAGCAGTCCAAGTCAGAGCTTTCCACTTTGGAGCGTGAGCGCAGCGGCTTCAGCAACCGTATACGCCGCCCCAAGTCGCCGGAGGAACAGGCGCAAAATAAGGAACGCCGCAAGGCGGTATCCGGACAGATGAAGCCTGTAAGGGAGCATCTGCGCCGTGCGGAGCGGATTTTAGAGAAATCCCCGCACCTGTATGAATTGCTAAAACAAGAGCACGAGTTGGAGAAAAAAGCCCGTGCAAGATACAAGGAAAGAGGTAGATAAAATGAAGAATACGATGAAAAAGCCGGTGGCAATTCCGGTAGAAAAATTGCGCCCCTTTGCCGGACACCCGTTCAAGGTCAAGGACAATGAGGAAATGAACACGCTGATCGAAAGCATACAGACACAAGGTGTTCTCTCACCGCTGATCGTCCGACCGATTGAAAACACAGAGGAATATGAAGTCATAAGCGGACACCGCCGCTTACACGCCGCACAAAAGGCAGGGATCACCGAGGTCCCTGCCTTAATTTATGCCCTTGACCGGGATGCTGCCGCCATTGCGGTGGTGGACAGCAATCTACACCGAGAGCATATTCTGCCCTCCGAAAGGGCGTTTGCGTATAAGTTGAAAGCTGATGCCCTGAAGCATCAGGGACAAAGAACAGACATAACTTCGGAGCAAATTGCACCGAAGTTGTCCACGGAGGTAATCGGAGAGCAAGAAGGAATCAGCAAGGATGCCGTTAAGCGCTATATCCGCCTGACCTATCTCATCCCAGAGTTCCTTGAAAAGATGGATCAAGGCGAAATCGCCTTGTCCGTCGGTGTGGAGCTTTCGTTTCTTGACGAATCCAGCCAGCGGGAGGTGCTGGAGCAGTGCGCTATCAACGACTGCACCCCGTCCTATTCGCAGGCTTGGCGGATGCACAAGGCTGACCGGGAAGGAACACTGACCAAGGCAGTCATCCAAAGCATTATGTCGGAGGAAAAAGCCAACCAGAAGGCCCGCCTTAAAATTCCAATGGAGCGTATTCGCAAGTTTTTCCCCCAAAGCTATACTGCCGCCCAGATCGAGGACGCCGTGGTGAAGCTCTGTGAGCGGGACTACCGCCGACGAACCGACCGGGAGCGATAAGGAGGTGCGGCCTATGGGAGAATATCGCAAGATCGACTACACGCAGGTCGCACTGCCGGAGGAACTGCTTACCTCCTTTGCCAAGGCCATGCTCCCGGAGCTGCGTAAGTTTTACGCCAGCGACGAGGGCAGGGCCTATTTTGCAAAGTGGCTCCTGAAGCACCCAGAATATGCGGCACATTCGACACCGGAGAGCGGATGACTATAATAAAAATCGGAGAGGAGGATTCTGTATGAATGTAGTCATTTACGCCCGCTTTTCCAGCCACAGCCAGACGGAGCAGTCCATTGAGGGACAGCTCAAGGTGTGCTATGAATATGCGGAGTCGAATCATTATACCGTTGTCGGAGAATATATTGACCGGGCCATCAGCGGCACCACGGACAACCGTGCCGAATTTCAGCGGATGATCTCCGACAGCGACAGGCACACCTTTGAGGGCGTTTTGGTATATCAGCTGGACCGCTTTGCTCGAAACCGCTATGACAGTGCCATCAACAAGGCGAAGCTGAAAAAGAACGGTGTCCGGGTGCTGTCTGCCAAGGAGAATATTGCGGACGACGCTTCCGGCATCTTGGTGGAGGGCGTTCTGGAAAGCATGGCGGAATATTATTCCGTGGAGCTTTCTCAGAAGATCCATCGAGGCATGGCCATCAATGCCGAAAAGTGCTTGTCCAACGGCAGCAATCCCGGCTTGGGATTCAAGGTCGATGCCGAGCGGCGGTTCTATGTGGATGAGGAGGAAGCCGCCATTGTCCGTGAGATTTATGAGCGCTACGCCAGCGGCGAGACAAAAGCGGAGATCATCCGAGATCTGAAACGGCGCAGGGTCAAGACCTCCCTCGGCAAGGAATTCAGCCCCAACAGCCTCAGTCATCTGCTCAGCAACAAGCGTTATATCGGCGTCTATCTTTACAAAGGAAAGGAAACACCCGGCGGAATGCCTCGCATTTTGGACGATGACTTGTTTTACCGGGTGCAATCGATGATGAACAAGAACAAAAATGCGCCGGCCCGAACTCACGGCGAGGGCGAATACCTGCTGACCACAAAGCTGTTCTGCGGACACTGCAAGGAAATGATGGTGGGCTACGGTGGCACCAGCAAGACCGGCAGGCAATATCACTACTATATGTGCAAGAATGCCCGCAGGAAAAAGTGCGACAAGAAGATCGTCAGTAAGTCTTACATTGAGGACCGTGTGGTCAATGAGTGCCTGAAAATGCTGACCGAGGAGAAGATACGGTTTATTGCCAAGAAGGTGGCTGAGGAGTGCGCCAAAAGCCCGGACAACCTGACAGCCAAGGCGCTGAAAAAGGCGATCCGAGAGGCGGACACGGCCATTGAGAATCTCTGGAAAGCCATCGAGCAGGGGCAGGCCGTGGAAATGCTGACGGATCGACTCAACAAGCGCATGGCAGAAAAGGCGGAGCTGGAGGCGCAGCTCGCTATTGAGGAAAACAAGAAGATCACGCTGACGGAGGCGCAGATTTTGGCCTTTCTGGACTATGTCTGCGAGATGCCCGCCGATGATGCGAACAAGCGCCGAGCCATCATCAATATCTTTGTTCATTCCATCTATCTGTATGACGACCACTTTACCCTCATCATCAACGCCAGCAAGAAGCCGTTGAGCATTGACAATATCCCGCTGGATGATATAGAAACGGCATTTGAAGGCGAAACCGGAGCTTTGGAGGGGTGTTCATCCTTGAGCACCCCTGCTCCAGCAGGCGGATGAGCGTGCGCCCCAGCGTGCTTTTGCCGCAGCCGCTTTCACCCACCAGGCCGTACGTTTCGCCCTGCCGCAGCGCAAGGCTCACGCCGTCTACCGCCTTGACTTCCTTGACCGTCTGCCCCAGCGCCCCTTTGACCGGGAAGTAGGTGCGAACGTCCTCCGCTTTCAGGATGATTTTCTCCTCGCTCACTGCGCGGTCGCCTCCTTCTGCGCCAATTCCGCTGCCCGGAAGCAGCGGACGCTCTGCTTGTCGCTGACGGGCGTCAGTTGCGGCGTTTCCTGACGGCAGCGCTCCGTCGCGTACGCGCAGCGCGGCGCGAACCGGCAGCCCGTCGGAATCTGGCTGAGCAGCGGCACCGTGCCGGGAATCATGTACAGCGGTTTCGTGCGGTCGCCTTCCATGCGGGGAATGGAGCGCATCAGCCCCTCGGTGTAGGGGTGGCACGGATGGTCAAACAGCGTCAGCACATCCGCTTCCTCGACAATTTGCCCCAGATACATCACGATGACGCGGCTGCACGTCTGCGCAACGACAGCGAGGTCGTGCGTAATCAGCATCACGCCCATGTTCAGCTGCTCATTCAGGCGGACAATCAGCTCCATAATCTGCGCCTGAATCGTCACGTCCAGCGCGGTCGTAGGTTCATCGGCAATCAGCAGGTGCGGGCGGCACGCCAGTGCAATGGCAATCATCACGCGCTGCCGCATACCGCCGGACAGCTCGTGCGGGTACTGGTCGAGGCGCTTTTCCGGCGCGGGAATCCCCACCAGACGCAGCATCTCCAGCGCCTTCTCACGCGCCGCCTTCTTGGACAAATGCTGATGAATGCGCAGCGGCTCGCTGATTTGGTCGCAGATGGTCAGCACAGGGTTCAGGGAACTCAATGCGTCCTGAAAAATCATCGACACACGCGAACCGCGGATGTCCTGCATCTTGTGGAATGGAATGTCCAGCAGCGACTGCCCTTCCAGCTTGACCGTGCCGCTGTAACGCACCAGCCGCCGTTCATCATACAGGCGCATGATGGACTGGCTCGTGACGCTCTTGCCGCAGCCGCTTTCGCCCACGATGCACAGGATTTCGCCCTGATACACGTCAAAAGAAACGCCATCAATCGCCTGCTGCCAGCCGCGCTCGGTGTGGAAGCTGGTCGCCAGCTGACGGACTTCCAGAATTTTTTCGCTCATCTTTTTTTCCCTCATCGTCCGCTCAACGGGTCAATCAGGTCGCGCAGACCGTCACCGAACAAGTTGAAGCCCAGCACGGACAGCGCCGTAAAAATCGCCGGAAATACAATCATCCACCAGCCCATGTAGACATAGCCGCGCGCCTCGTTGAGCATCCCACCCCAGCTCGGATAGGGCGACGGAATACCCGCGCCAAGGAAGCTCAGGGACGCTTCGGAGATAATCGCCGTAGCGAAGGTGAACGTCATCTGCACGATGATGGGCGAAAGGATGTTGGGCAGGATGTGCCGCCAGAGAATGCGCGTGCGGCTTGCGCCCACCGCCGTCATCGCCTCGGCATACGTCTGTTCGCGCGCCAGCAGCGCCTGTGAACGGGCAATGCGCGCCACACCGGGAATACTAACGATGGTCAAGGAAATGATGACATTCTTCATGTTCGCGCCCAAGACCGCCATCAGCGTAATCGCCAGCAGAATGTTCGGAATCGCCTTCAAGCCGTCGCACAGGCGCATCAGCACATTGTCCAGCACCTTGTTGACGGAGGCGTACAGCCCCAGCGCCGTGCCAATCAGCGCGGACAGAAGCCCGACGGTAAAGCCGACCGTCATGGAAATCTGCGCGCCGTAAAGGACACGGGCGAAGATATCGCGCCCCAGATTGTCCGTGCCGAAGAGGTGCGCGGCAGACGGCGCCTGAAAGCGCTCCTGCATCGTCGCGGTGTACGGGTCAACGCCCAGCAAGCCCGTAATCAGCGGGGCGAAGACAGCACAAATCAGCATCAGCAGCACCAGCACCATGCCGACGACGGAGAGTTTGTTGCGGAAAAATTTGCGGATGGAAACAGCGCGCTGCTCACGGACGAGGCGGCGGCGAAGCTGGCGCAGGGATTCGCGATTCTGCGCGGAGATGGATTCGGTTTTCATCATGCAGTTCGCTCCTTTCGTCAGTCCAGCCGGATGCGCGGGTCAGCCAAGCCGTAAATCAGGTCGATAATCAGGTTGATGAACACGTTGAGCATGGCAATCAGCAGCGTAATTGCCTGAATCACCTGATAGTCGCGCTTCTCGATGGAATCCACCATCAGCGAGCCCATGCCGGGAATGTTGAACAGGCGCTCGACAACCGCCGCGCCCGCCAGCGCACTGATGAAGCCCTGCCCGACGACGGTGATGACGGTCAGCAGCGCGTTGCGGAAGGTGTGCTTCGTAACAATCTTCCATTCGCGGACGCCCTTGGAGCGCGCCATCTTGATGTAATCGCTGCCCAAGACCTCCAGCATGGATGCCTTCGTCATGCGCATCATGTACCCCGCGTGGATGAAGCCCAGTGACACCGCCGGCAGCGTCATATAGCGCAGGAAGGGCAAAAATCCGTCCGTGAACGGGTTCTTATAGCCCGCCGCGGGCAGCACGCGAAGATTCACCGCAAAGAGCAGCACCATGCCCAGACCCATCAGGAAGCTCGGCAGCGAAATGCCCAGCATCGACAGCACCGACACGAAATAGTCGGCAATCGTGCCGCGCTTCTTCGCCGCCAGCATCCCGCACGGAATCGCAATCAGAATGGTGATGAGCTGCGAATAGATGGCAAGCAGGATGGTCGGCTGGAAGTGGCTGGCAATCATTTCGCTGACAGGCTTATTGACGACGGCGGTTGACGTGCCGAAGTCGAGCCGCAGACAATTGCCCACCCAGCGGAAATACTGCACAACGAGCGGGTCATCCAGACCCAGCTGCGTATGGAGCGCCGCAATTTCCGCCGCCGTTGCGTCCTCGCCCAGCATAGCGGCCGCCGGGTCGCCGGGGGTGAGATGCACCAGCAGGAAAATGACCACCGACACAATGAAGATGGTCGGGATGAGCGACAGCAGTCGCTTGAGCACATACTTTTTCATGCTGTTCCTCCTCAGCAGGGATGGGGGTTTCGCCTCCGCAGAGGCGATTCCCCATGCAACAAGAAAAGCAAAGCCGCAGATAGCCCCAAAAGTGGCGGTACCGAAGGGGTCGAAGGGGCGATCGGAAAGCCCCCTCGTCGCCTCCGCAGAGGCGAAATCCCTGCACAACAATACGGAAATAGGCTAAAAAGAGCCGACAGCGCCTCTCTACGCTGCCGGCTCTTTATCAGCCGCTGATAAATTACTCTCCCACAACCTGCTTGCCGCCCACAAACACAGCCTTGGTGCGGCACTGAATGTCGCGCAGCGGGTTGCCTTCAAAGATGGCGATGTCCGCATCCTTGCCGACTTCCAGTGAACCCACGCGGTCAGCAATGCCCACGACGTGCGCCGGGTTGATGGTGATGGCGCGCCATGCGGATTCTTCCTTCATGCCCGCCTTAACCGCCAGACCCGCGCACAGCGGCAGGTAGTACAGCGGAATCACCGGCGCGTCGGTGATGATGCAGACTTCCAGACCCGCGCGGTCAAGGATGCCAGCAGTCTCGAATGTCTTTTCGCGCAGCTCCGCCTTGCTCTTTGAGCCGAGCGACGGGCCGACCAGCACGGGCTTGCCCGCCTTCACCAGCTGATCCACAATCAGGTGACCTTCGGTGCAGTGGTCGAGCGTGATGTCCAAATCGAACTCACGGGCGATGCGCAGGGCGGTCAGAATGTCGTCCGCACGGTGCGCGTGAGCCTTGAGCGGAATCTGCTTGCGAATGACGGGCAGCAGCGCTTCCAGCTGCATGTCAAACGGGCGGGTCTTGGTGGGGTCTTTTTCCGCCGCATCGATTTCAGCAGCATAGCGCTTCGCCTTGAAGAGCTGTTCGCGCAGGAGCGCCGCGACCGCCATGCGGGTGACGGGTTCCTTATGGCCGTTCTGACCATAGCAGCCCTTGGGGTTCTCGCCGAAAGCAATCTTCATGGCGACGGGGTACTTGACAATCATATCGTCGATGCAGTTGCCGTCGAGTTTAAGGGCAACGAACGTGCCGCCAAGGACATTCGCCGAGCCGGGGCCGGTGGTCGCGGTGGTCACGCCGCCTTCGAGTGCGAGGTGGAACGCTTCGTCGCGGGGATTGATGCCGTCGATAGAGCGCATTTCAGGGGTCACGGGGCTGGAGTATTCGTTGCAGTCATTGCCCTCCCAGCGCATCCCCTCTTCGTCGATACCGATATGGCAGTGCGCGTCAATGAAGCCGGGAGTCACGAGGCAGCCCGTGGCGTCGATGACCTTGGCGTCCGCGGGTGCATCGACGGTCTTGCCGATGGCGGCGATTTTGCCGTCGTCGCCGATGAGCAGTTCGCCGTTTTCGATTTCCGCACCCGTAATAGGCTTGATTTTTCCACCCTTAATGAGAATCATAGGGGTCAACCTCCTTATGTTGAACAAGGGACTTGCGCCCTTGAACTTTTCGCTGATTATGCAGGGGGTTCGCCTCTGCGGAGGCGACCAAAGGGCAATGAAAACAGACGAAGCCTGCGATCGCCCTTTGGAAACCTTCGGCTCGCACCCATGCTACTGGTCTTTATCGCAACGAGCGCGGCGTTACTCTTCCTTCAAATACTTGTCCATCCACGCGGTGATTTCCTGCAAACGGCGGATGCGGCCCTTGGGCTTGCCGCCGCGGCTCAGCTCGTGGTTTTCACCGTGGAACAGGCACAGGCGCGTCGGGACGCCGTGGTGAATCAGCGTTGAATACATTTGCAGCGCCTCCACCATCCAGCAGCGGTAATCCTCCTCCGAATGGATGAACAGCGTCGGCGTGGTGCAGCAGTCGGCGTATTTCAGCGGCGACTGCTTCCACATCTTGTCCAGATTCGTGTGGGTTGTGGCGAGAATCTGCCGCTCGGCGAACAGCGTGCCGATGTCGCTCGTGCCCTCCATGCTGACGAAGTTCGCAATGCCGCGCTGGGATGCCGCCGCCGCGAAACGGTTCGTGTGGCCGATAATCCAGTTGGTCATGAAGCCGCCGTAGCTGCCGCCCGTCACGCCCATATGTTTCTCGTCCATGTCGGGATAGGCTTTCAGCGCCTCGTCACAGAACGCCATGATGTCGTCATAGTCAATCGTGCCGAAGCGGCCGCAGATGTAGCCGAATTCGTTGCCCCGGCTTTCGCCGCCGCGCGGGTTGCAGTAGATGACGTAGTAGCCGTGATTCGCCCAGTACTGCATCTCGTGGTAGTACACCGCGCCGTAGGTCAGGTGCGGGCCGCCGTGAATGTCAAGAATGACAGGCGTCTTCTTGCCCGGCACATGGTCGGTCGGCGTCATCACGAAGCCGTCAATCTGTACGCCGTCGCTGTTGATGAATTGCAGCGGCTGCGGGATAACGGGCGGCTTGGTGAGGAAGAAGTCGTCGTTCCAGCTGCTCAGGCGGGTCAGCTTGCCCTCCGCAAAACGATACAGCTCCTGCAAGCGCATGTCGTACATCGCCACGCAGTACACTGCGCCGTTCTGCACATCGAAGCAGTCAATCGAGCCGTCCTTCTCCAGCAGCTTCTCCATCTTACCCGTGCGGTCAATGCGCCACAGGTGCGTCGCATCATATACGCCAGTCAGGAAGTACAGGTACTCCCCGTCCGCGCGCATCACATAGCCGCCGCCCATGCGGCAGTCGCTGCCGACGGGGTTGCCGACGTTGATTTCGTCGTCCGTGTCGCACAGGAGGGTGCGCGCGCCCGTTTCGAGGTTCAGCAGCAGCAGGTCGGGACACTGTGCGCAGCTGTACCGATCCATCTTCGTCCCGCAGTAAGCGAGCGAATCGCCCCAGAACGTCATGCCTTCGATGTAATATTCATCTTCCGGCAGCAGGCAGGTGATTTTGCTCTTCTCCGCGTCGTAGCAGTAAACGCCGACAAGCTCTTTTTCAATCGGTTCCACCATGCAGCCCGCGTAGGCAATCTTCATGCCCTCTACGCACACTTCCATCACGCGGAAGCGCGGCGGGGTGATGCGCTTGAGTTCTTTGCCGTCCCAGAGATACAGCGTCTTGCGGGTCTTGTTGATGACGCCCTTGCCGTTGAACCAGAAGGGATATTCATCGAACACGGTGCAGACCTCATTGCGCTCCTTCTCCGCCAGACGCGCCGCGAGCCGCTCATGCCCTGCCAGCCCTTCCAGCGCGGCTTCGGTCGTCAGGTTATCAACGCGGGAGAACACAATGCTTCCATCCGTCAGCACGCCTTCGAGCGACAGGGAGCCTTCGCCGCGGCATACTTCTTCCGCCGCACTGCCCGCATTCTGGCGGTACAGCACGGTCTGCCCATCCGGGAAAGCGTCATCCGCTTCGACCGGCACGGTATACAGCAGCGTTTCCGCGCCCTGCCAGCAGAAGCCCTTCACTCGTCCGGAGTTCGTCAGACAGGCATTTTCGCCGCTTTCCGCATCGATGCGGTAGAGGTTGGCGTTGTAGCCATTCTTTGCGAGATCAGGCGTCGTCGCGACATAGGCGACCTTCTTCCCGTCGGGGCTGATTTGCACCTGCGAGAGGAAATTATACATAAGAAAATCATCAAGTTGAAGCTGTTCCACGCTATTTCCTGCCTTTCAGGGCACAGCGGTAGGCGCTGCGTCCGCAACAAAATGGGAAACTGGTGAGCTTTCTTTAGAGTGTGTTTCTAAAATGAGACCGGTGCAGTTTCGAGCAGATTTTCTTGCAATTCAAGGATGAAAACCGAAGGTTTACTGGCGGTAAATCGAGGTTTGAAGACGCAGAAGTGCAAGAAAAGATGCCGAAAATGCTGCCGGGCGAATTTAGAAGCACACTCTATGGATAGGGAGAATGCAAAGAATGCCAGAGGGTGTTTTTGAACCCTCTGGTTGTTCTTTGTTGCAGGGATTTCGCCTCTGCGGATGCAACAAGGGGCAATGAAAACAGACAAAATCTGCAATCACCCTCTTATCCCTTGTGTGCCAAATCGACCTTGGAGGCGAGGTAAGCGAAAGCGAAGTAGCAGTCGTTTTCGTCGCCCGCCTTCACCACGCGCTCCATCAGGTCATATGCCTTGTCAGGCTGACCATTCTGAAGGAAATAGTTCGCGATGCCGAAGCCCATGGTGATGAGCTCCAGTGCCGTAACCTCCTCGGGGTCGGCGGACAGCAGCTCTTCCGGCTTCTTCAAGCCCTTGTACATCAGCAGACGCGCATAATAGGCGGTGTTCTCACCCGGATTCATGTGGTCGGTGATGCGCGCAAGAATCTTCGCCGCTTCCTCGTCGTTGCCAAGGCGCTTGAGCGTCATGTAGTACCAGTCGGTCACGGCAATCAGCTCCGGATCGGCGTCTGTCAGCTCATAGCAGCGCGCATATGCCTTCGCCGCCTTCGCATAATCGCGCAGGAGGAAGTAGCTCAGACCCAGATGGTAGAACACATTCCAATCATTCGGATTCAGACGGGACGCAATCACGAAATCCGCCGCGGCGTCCTCAAAGCGCCAGCAGGACAGGAAGCGATGCGCACGATGACGGTAATATTCCCAGTTGAAGGGGTCGCAGGAAATCGCCATGGCGTAGCATTCTTCCGCCTCGCGCATCATGGACACCTTCGCCAGCGCATGACCCTTCTTCATCCAAGCGTCACCGCTTTCGGGATTCGCAGCCACAGCCGCGCTCGCCGCCTGAATATCCGCCGTCTCCGGCACAACGCAGCGCACAAAGCTCGCCGATTCATATGCCTGATTCATTGTTCTCGCTCCTCCCTTCAAGCCTGACCGATGTTCTTCAGGTCAACACGCGCTGCCAGGCAGCCGAACGCCGCGTACCACTTGCTGTGTTCCGCCGTGTACACGACCTTCTTGAGCATTTCGACGCCCTTTTCTTCCTGGCCGTTCATGCGGTAGTAGTTCGCCACGCCGAAGCCTTGCGTGATAACGTCCAGCCCCGCACCGTCGCCCGCGTTGGTGAAGAGCGTTTCCGGCGCGCGCAGCCCCTTGTAGACGCGCAGGCGCTGATAGTAGGAGTTCGCCACCTCGTCGGACACAGGCATGTCCTCGGTAATTTCGTCCAGCAGCTTCGCCGCCTCTTCGTCCTTGCCCAGCCGCTTGAGCGTCATGTAATGCCAGTCCGTCACGGCGCAGATATCGTCAGCGGTCTTGTTCAGCGCGGCACAGCGCGTGTACGCCCAGTCCGCCTTGTCATACATGCCCAGCAGGAAGTAGCTCAAGCCCAGGTGATACCACACGTTCCAGTCGGTCGGATTCAGGCGGGACGCAATGGTGAAGTCCGCCGCGCCATCGGCAAAGTAACCGCAGGACACGAAGCGGTGCGCACGATGGCGATAGTATTCCCAGTTAAAGGGATTGATGGCGATGGCGCGGGAGTAGCATTCCGCCGCCTCACGGTAGTAGCCCAGCCCCGCCAGCAGCAGCCCGCGCTCCTTATGGAGTTCGGCATTCTCCGGATCCTTCGCAATCTTTTCGTCGATTGCGGTCAGTTCCGGGGTCGTCGGCAGTTCGTTCCGCTCCCAAGACGCGACCTGATATTCCTGCACCAGCGTGCTGGAGCGGGCAATGTCCAGACCGACCTTCTTCTTTTCGCTCATGGTTTGTCATCCACCTTTCTTTTTCGTGATGAATCAGGGTCTTTCCTGCCTGTGATTCATATTTATTGTACGACTTCAATCGTCCCAATGCTTCAGCTGATCGGCAGCGGCGTGTTCCGCAAAACCGCCCCACGTTTCGTCGCGGCCCGCAATGCGCGTCAGGATTTCCTTCGCCTTCTCGCGGTTGCCCAGCACATATTCCTCGTACACCGCCAGACCATATGCGCCCGTGGCGTACATGTGGTCATCCTTCGCCGCGGCTTCCGCCAGTACTTCATCGATATTCCGCGTACCATTGTAGACCAGTACGCGATCGAAGTAGCCTTCGCTCATGCCGGGTTCCATGTCGGCATGGATGCGCGATGCCGCCTTGCGCATATCGTCAATGCGCCCCATCTTCATCAGCGTCATGCAGTACCAGTCGGTCGTGCAGATGCGGTATTCATCCGTAGGCGACAGCGCATAGCAGGTTTCATAGGCTTTGAGCGCGCGCTCGTAGCTGCCCATCAGGTGATAGCTCAGCCCCAGATGATACCAGCAGTCCCAGTTCTTCGGGTCGATGCGCAGCCCCATCTCGAAATCCGCCGCAGCTTCCTGATACTGCCCCAAATTCACATACGCATGACCGCGATGACGGTACAGCAGGGACATGAACGGGTCGTAGGTCAGCCCGATGGAGTACGCCTCCAGCGCCTCGCGGAAAAACATCTGTCCGCGCAGCGCCAGCCCCAGCGCCATGTACTTCTCAGCGTTCGTCGGGTCAGCAGCAACGGCCTCCCGCGCCGCCTTGATTTTGTCGTTTTCTTCCACCGTGTCACGCGCGGCGAAGATTTGGTTTTCCTTCAAGCCCTTCTTGCTCATAGGAACAATACCTCCTCAATCCAGATTGACGATGAACTGCACTTCCAGCTGATTTTCGTCGCCCGACGGCTTCGCCTGCACAACGACGCCCGCCGGAGGATTTTCCGGGTCAATGAACACCTTGCGTGCGCCGAGGTAGTCGTTCACCTGCTCAATATCGCGCACATAGCCGTATTCCATGAGGATGTTTTCCTTCTTGTAGCCGAACTGCTCGAACAGCTCCGCGTAGCGCTTCATGACCGCCTCGCTCTGCGTCGCCAGCGTCTTGAATTCCGGACGTGCGCTGTGACCCGTGAACCATGCGATGCCGTTGTACTCGACGACGCGGCTCATGCCCGGCACAACGTCGCGGCGGGTAATCTGCGGGTTTTCACCCGTTGCCACGAACAGCGCCAGCTCAATTTCCAGCTTCGGGCCGAAGGGCGTATTCTGGCGCGGCGGCGCTTCAACAATCACGCCCGCCGGGGGATTCTCCCCGAAATAGGCATTGAACGGCTCGGCAATTTCGCCGTAGTGCGCCATATTCTTGATGAAGCCGTTCGCCGCGATGACGTTTTCCTTCTTCAGACCGAACTTCTCGAACAGCTCGTCATAGCGGTTGAGTACGCCCGCCACCTGTTCGCCCAGCGTATCCACCTTGGGATACACATGCCCGGTGAAATACGCCATGCCATCGTATTCCACCATGCGGCAGCCGCGGGTAACATCATAGCGCTTAATCGGGAGGCTGTCATTCGTCGCGACGATGAAGCTCAGCTCCATCAGGATGTTATCCCCCACAGGCGAATGCTGAATCGGCAGCCCCGTGACCGTCACGCCCGCCGGCGGATTCTTCGGGTCAATCCACTGGAAGTAGATGTCGGCGAATTCGTCCTCATCATCGGCGTTCTTCATGAAGCACGTCGTATAGAGGATATTGCTCTTTTTCAGGCCAAATTGCTTGAACAGCTCGTCATAGCGCTTGAGGATGCCCTCTGCCTGCTCTTTGAGCGTCTGATACTGCGGCGCGGCATGACCGGTGAAGAATGCCAGATTCTTCGAGAAGGTCACGCGCGAATAGCCGCCCTTCGATACATCCAGATGCTGAATTCCCATGATTTTTCTACCTTCCTTTCATATTACACAAGGGTTACACAAGGGAGTTTCTCCCTTGACCCTTTTTCGCGATTGAGCTGCGCGCATTTTCATGCTGTGTGCGCGTGTTTATTGGGGCGCGTCCCTGCTTACACCTTGCAGCAGGCCACCCAGTGGTCATTGCCGACATTGATCAGCTTCGGCTTCTGCGCGGTGCATTCCTTGCAGCAGCCGTGGCAGCGCGTGTGGAAGCAGCAGCCTTTCGGCGGGTTGATGGGGCTCGGCACATCACCTTCCAGCATGTCCTGCATCGCGGGGATGTCCGGGTCGGGAATCGGAATCGCCCCCAGCAGCGCCTTCGTGTACGGATGCAGCGGGTTGTCGAACAGTTCCTTCTTCGGCGCAATTTCGACGATGTTGCCCAGATACATCACAGCAATGCGGTCGCAGATGTGTTTGACGACGCTCAGGTTGTGCGAAATGAAGATGTACGTCAGCTGATATTTCCGCTGCAATTCGCGCATCAAATTCAGAATCTGCGCCTGAATCGACACGTCCAGCGCGCTGACCGGCTCGTCGCAGACAACCAGCTTCGGGTCAAGCGCCAGTGCGCGCGCAACGCCGATGCGCTGCCGCTGACCGCCGGAAAACTCGTGCGGATAGCGCGTGTAGACCTCTTCGCGCAGGCCAACGTCGTGCATGAGCTGCAGCACGCGGGCGCGGCGCTCCTCCTTGTTGCCCATGTGGTGGACAATCAGCGGCTCTTCGATGCAGCGTCCAACCGTGAAGCGCGGGTCAAGGGAGGAATACGGGTCTTGGTAGATAATCTGAATCTTCTGGGTCAAATCCATGTTCTGCTGACGGTTCATCTTCGCGAACAGGTCATGCCCCTCGAAGGTGACGCTGCCCGCCGTAGGCTTGTTCAGCCGGACGACCGTGCGCCCTGTTGTGGATTTGCCGCAGCCGCTTTCGCCGACCAGACCGAACGTCTCGTTCTCGTACACGTCGAACGTCACGCCGTCTACCGCCTTGACATACGCGGGTTTGCCCTCCGCGTCGCGCTTGCCCTTGATGGGATAATAGATTTTCAGGTCCTTGATTTCCAGCAGTTTCTTCTTTTCGTTCTCGCTCATCCCTCAACGCCTCCTTCGTACAGGAAGCACCGCACTTTGCGCCCGTCTTCGAGCGTCACTAAGTCCGGCATTTCCTTCTTGCAGCGCGCGCCGCACTTCTCGCACCGCGGCGCGAACCGGCAGCCCTGCAGGTTCTCACTGGGCGACGGCACCATGCCGGGAATGCTGGGCAGTTCCTCCATATCATCATCCGTCAGCTTCGGAATCGAGCGCAGCAGACCAGCCGTGTAGGGGTGCAGCGGATTCTTGTAGATGGAGCGCACATCGCTGTACTCCACCGCCTGTCCGCAGTACATGACCATGACGTGCTTGGCGATCTGCGCCACAATACCGAGGTCATGCGTGATGAGGATGATGGATGTGCCCATCTTCTCCTGCAATTGCTTCAGCAGGCGCATAATCTGCGCCTGAATCGTCACGTCCAGCGCGGTCGTTGGTTCGTCCGCAATCAGGATTTTCGGGTTGCACGCCAGCGCCATGGCAATCATAACGCGCTGGCGCATACCGCCGGAGAGCTGGTTTGGATAATCGTTGATGACGTGTTCCGGCTCCGGGATACCGACGAGCCGCAGCATTTCGATGGACTTTTTGAGCATTTCCGCCTTGCCCATCTGCTGATGGAAGCGGAACGATTCGCCAATCTGCTGTCCGACGGTAAAGACGGGGTTCAGGCTGGTCATTGGCTCTTGGAAAATCATCGAGATGTCATTGCCGCGGATGCTGCGCATTTCGCGCTCCGACTTTTTCACCAAGTCCTGACCGTGGTAGATGATTTCGCCGTCAATAATTTTGCCGGGCGGCGAGGGAATCAGGCGCAGGATGGACAGCGAGGTCACAGACTTGCCGCAGCCGCTTTCGCCGACGATAGCAAACGTTTCGCCCGGCTCCACCTCGAAATCCAGTCCGTCCACTGCGGGGACGACGCCCTCTTCGGTATAATAGTAGGTTTTCAGACCTTTGACCTGCAATACGGGTTCCGACATCAGGATGACCTCCTCATCATACTATTTCTAAATGAGAATGAGCAAAGATGCGCCGCGAATTTTTCATTCTGGCTAACGCGAATGGAACGCAGCGTAGCAGCGCTACGCTAAGTGGAATGAGCGGACGCCAGAATGGAAAAGGCGCAAGCAGCTGGCGCAGGCGAATTTAGAAATAGTATTAGTTATTCTTGAGTTTCGGGTCAAGCGCGTCGCGCAGACCATCGCCCACCAGCGAGAAGCTCATGACCACCAGCGTGATGGCAATACCGGGGACAAGCACGCCCGTGGGGTAAGTGCGGATGACTTCGCGCATCTGCGACAGCATTGCGCCCCATTCGGCTTCCGGCGGCGTCACGCCCAAGCCGAGGAACGACAGGGACGAAGCCGTCAGAATCGCCGTGCCAAGGCTCAGCGTCACATTGACGATAATCTGGGACATGGAGTTCGGGATGACGTGGGTGAAGATGATGCGCAGATTGCTTTCGCCCATCGTCTTGCACGCCTCGACATATTCCGAGCTTTTCAGGCTCAGCACGACACTTCGCACCATGCGTGTCAAGCCCGGTATGGTAAATATCGTAATGGCAATGACGGTGTTGACCGAACCCGGTCCCAGCACCGCGACGATGGTAATCGCCAGCAGCAAACCGGGGAACGCCAGCAGGATGTCGATGAACCGGCTGATAATCGCATCGACCCATCCGCCGAAATAGCCGGCGCTCACGCCGAGGAGCACACCAATCAGCGCGCCGGACAGCACGCCCGCGAAGCTGATGGCCAGCGACACACGCGCGCCGTAAATCATGCGCGCCAGCGTATCGCGACCCAGATTGTCCGTGCCGAGCGGATGTTGCACCGTCATCGGGCCATACTTCTTCATGACGCTCTGTTTGAGCGGGTCAACCTGCCACACCAGCGGGCCGAGAATTGCAATCAGCACGAACAGGATGAGGACAGCGGCGGCGACCACGGAGACCTTTCTGCGCATGAACCGGCGCAGCACAGGATGTTTGTTCTTCATATCTGCCGTGTTCCTCCTTAATCGTACTTCACGCGCGGATCAACCGCCGCATACAGCAGGTCAACCAGCGTATTGACCAGCACAAACGTCACCGCCAGCACCAGCACAGCCCCCTGAATCGCGGGATAATCGCGGTTGCTGACCGAATCGACGACGAAACGCCCGATGCCGGGAATCGAGAACACCGTTTCCACCAGCGTTGCGCCGGCGAGCAGTCCGCCAAAGCGCAGACCGATGGTTGTCAGCACGGGAATCAGCGCGTTCTTAAACGCATGACGATAGGTAATCACGCGCTCCGGCACGCCGCGGGAACGAGACGTGCGGATATAATCCTGATGGATAACGTCCAGCATCGCGCTGCGCGTGGTGCGCGCAATGCTGCCGATTGCTTGCAAGCCAAGGGTGGCAATCGGGAGAATAGCTCCCTGCCATGTATCCATGCCGATACTTGGCAGCCACCTTAAATTCAAACAGAATATAAGCATCAATATGAGCGCGAGGAAGAACGACGGCGTCGAAACCGTCAGGAGCGACAAAACCATAATGAGGTTATCCGCGAATTTATTGCGGTGGATGGCCGCAATGATGCCCAGCAGCACGCCCACAGCAGCGCCGAACAGCGTGCCGCCGACAGCGAGCGTCAGCGTCTTGGGGAAGCGCTTCGCCAGTTCCTCCACGACGGGCTTGCCGGAGAAAATCGACGTGCCCAAATCGCCGTGCAGCGCATTGCCCACGAAGCGGAAATACTGGATATACAGCGGGTCGTTCAGACCCAGACGTTCACGTTCATATTCCTTGGTGTCCTTCGGAATATCCATGCCCAGCATCATGTCCACCGGGTCGCCCGGAATCAGCCGCACCATCATGAACACAATCAGCGACAAAATGAACAACATGGGTATCACTTGCAGAATCCGCTTAACGATGTATTTCCCCACGGGACATCCCCCCTGTTACTATACTACATAAAAACCTGGTTTCTACTGTTTGGATGGATGATACCTTTTTGCTTGATTTTGCTTGTTGCGCTGTAGCGAAAGTCTTTTAGGATGTTTTCTTTTTGGGAGGCGCGGCGGAAGGTCGGGAAACCCTCCGCCGCGCCTGCTTCAATACCTGTTGGGATTACTCACGGCAGCGCACGTGAGCCAGATCCATGGTGTTGGAGGGGTTCACAGCAAAGCCCTCAATCTTGTCGGACAGCGCGTACACACTCTTGCGCAGGTTCATGTAAGCGCCGAAGGGATCTTCATACATGGTAATCTGCGCGATGCGCGCGTAGATGGCGTTGCGCTCGGTTTCGTCCATGGTCACAGCGCCCTTTTCCAGCAGCTCATCCACTTCCGCATTGTTATAGAAGCCGTAGTTGTTGATGTTGGTGTCGGCGGAGTGCATGATGCGCTTGAGCAGCGTGTCCGCGTCGGAGTCGCCGCCGGAGCCCATGATGAACATATCCCAGCCGAACTTCTCGTTGAACTCTTCAGGCGTGAAGTTCGCCCACGCGGAGGAGAACACCGCGCGCTCGACAACTTCCAGCTTGGCGTTGATGCCGATTTCCTTCAGTTCCTCCGCGATGATTTCCGCCATTTCCACGCCGCGGTTGTACACCGCAGTGGTCATGATGGTCATATCAAAGCCGTCCGGATAACCGGCTTCCGCCAGCAGCTGCTTCGCCTTTTCCGGGTCGTAGGGCACAACGCCGACAGAGGAGTAACCCGCCACAGAGGGCGCCATGATGCTGTCAATCGGGGTTTCGCCCAAGCCACTGTAAAGGTATTCGCAGATGGCGTTGCGGTCGATGGCGTAGCAGATGGCCTGACGGACAGCCGGGATGCTCATCGGCGCATGGTCGGAAGCGCAGTTGAACTGGAACAGGTGGCAGCCGTTGCCATCGGTCTTGCTGACGGTAATGCCATCCAACGCGTCAAGGCGCACCGCGTCATCCGGGGAAACACCGTCGGCGATGTCCGCCTGAGCAGTTTCGACGGCAATCGCGCGGCTGGTCTGTTCAGGAACAATCTTCATGACGATTTCATGGGTGAGGGGTGCGCCTTCGTAGTAGTTCTCAAAGGCTTCAAACTTCATGACCTCGCCCTTGTCCCACTGGGTGCACTTGAAGGGGCCCGTGCCGTCAACGCTCTCCGCGGTCTTGCCGAGGTCAGCACCGTACTTTTCGATGTATTCAGGATTCAGCACGAATGCCCACTGCTTCGCAATCGCCTGCAGGAAGAACGCCTTGGGCTCCTTCAGGGTGATGACGAAGGTGTAGTCGTCCGTCGCAACCGCCGTATCAATGAAGGAAGCGTTAGAAGTATAGCGCTGCGGATTCTCGGTATTCAGCAGGCGGTCAAACGTCGCCTCGAAGTCGTGGGCGGTGCAGTGACGGCCGGAGTGGAAGTACACGTCCTGACGCAGGTGGAACGTCCACGTCATCTTGTCCTCGGACGCTTCATAGCTTTCCGCCATCTTGCAAACGACGTTGCCATCGTTGTCATAGCCCAGCAGACCGTCGTAGTACTGCGGGATAACCTTGCTGTTGGAAACATTGTTCTGCGGATCGAGAATATCCTGATCGTTGCCAATGACCCAGGTGATGGAGTCCTTGTAGCCATCTTCCGCGGACGCGGCGGTCGCAAAGACCATCGTGAACGCCATGGCGAGCGCGAGCAGGACAGTAAGCAGCTTCTTCATGTTGAGTTCCTTCCCTTCTACTATTCTACTATTCTACTTGGAAGCACTGCTTCTTGAAAGCAGCGTTTCCATTTATATTCAACCTGCGTTTTGCAGGCGGAATATCATGCCTTTGCGGGAACAGTGTAGCTGACGCCCATCGCGTCCAAATCCTGCATGGACTGCTTGACAGCGAACAGCGCGCGGTTGTCTGGCGATTCCGCCAATTCTTTCAGCAGCGGGATTGCTTCCGCATCGCGCCCCTGATAGTGCAGGTAATTCGCCAGACCGTAGGTGAGCATCAGGTGGTAAATGCGCGGACGTTCGGGATTCTTGCAGTTCTTCTCGCATTCCTCCACGAAGTTTTCCGGCTTCAGCACACCCTTATAGAGCAGGACGCGGCAGAGGTAGTCGCCATCCTCGGTGGGCATATCGGGCGTAATGTCCTCCAGTGCCTTCGCGGCTTCCTCCGGCTGACCCAGCTTCATGCAGATCATCCAGTACCAGTCCGTCGTTGCGGGCAGCGCGTTCACGCCGTACTTCTTCATCAGCGTCTTGCTGTTTGCATGAGCGACTTTCGCCTCTTCATACATGCCGCCGAGGTAGCACGCCACGCCCAGGTAGTACCAGCATTCCCAGTCTTCCGGGTTTTCCAGCGCCGCCAGTTTCAGGTCGGACGCCGACTGCGTGTATTCCTCGCGCCCAATCAGCTTGCGGCCGCGCCAGAAACGCATCAGGCTGTCAAAGGGGGCATACACCAGTCCCTTGGAGAAGCACTCCACCGCTTCGTTGGTCTTTCCCGCGTCCAGCAGTTCCAGCCCCTTCTTCTTCATGCAGGGAGCTATTCGCCACTCATCCCCGAAATTATTGACCACATGCTGATGCCGGAAGAGCGCAAAGCGAACCGGCTGGTGCATACCGGGCGGCTGCTGATGCTGCTCGGCCTGCTGTTCGATACGCGCGCGCCCATCTCCGCGCAGAAACTTGCCATGTCCGCCGAAGAAGAAGTGATGCAGTACCTGCACGAGAATTTCCACGACCCCATCACACTCACGCAGGCAGCGGAGCATCTGGGGTTGTCGCAATTCCAGCTCTCCCGCATTTGCAACCACCAAATTGGCATGGGCTTCAACGCCTACCTGAAAAGCCTGCGCGTAACCGCCGCCATGCGCCGATTGGCGTTCACAAACAAGGGAATGCAGGAGATCGCCCTCGGCTGCGGCTTTGAGAGCGTCCGCACGTTCAACCGCGCATTCAGCGAGGAAACGGGCATATCGCCCAGCGAATACCGCCGCGCTCATCAGCAATGCACGGCGCTGAATCTCGACGTGAACCCAGCGCCCGCGAAAAAATCCGAATAAACAGACGAATCCCCCATGTAGCCGTTTTTTGCACTGCATGGGGGATTGTTCTACTGCCGATTATTTATTCTCCGCTGGTTCGTCATCATAGTGAACTGCACCCTCGACGTACACATACACGCTTCCGCTGGCGTTTTCTCCGCTGATAGTCACGGTGTACTTGCCCGGCGTCTTCGGCACGATGCTGAAGCTGCTCGTCGGCAGCCGCTTGCCGGTGTAAATCGGCTCACCGTCCTCCGGGGTGATGGTCACGTCGATGCGCCCGCCGTCACACTGGATGTCCGCCATGATTTCCTTGCCTTCCGGCACAATCAGCGTGGACGTGTAGGTGGTATTCAGCGCTGTAAAATCAAGGTTGAATACCACATCGGACGTTGCGACGACCCCATCGAAGGGCGCTTGCGGCTGCTGGGCACAGCCAGTCAGCAGCAGTGCCAGCACCAGCAGACCGAGCAGCTTGCAGAAAGTCGTTCCTTTGTGACGCATGATGATTCCTCCTTGTTATATCATTGGAAAGTCAGCTCGGTCGCGCCCATTTGGCGCGGCAATGTGCAAGGGGTGGGGAAAGCAAGTTAGGGGGCGCTCCTGCGGGAGCGCAAAGTTACTGGCAGGGACGCTTCGCTGCCTGCGCCTTTGTTGGCGGATTCCTTTGAAATGGTCACCCGACCAACAGTTGGGGCGTTGCCCCAAACCCCACAAGGGAGCTCCGCCCCTTGACCCCGCAAGGGACATTGTCCCTTGACCCTTTTTGGGCTGCCCGGCTTGGTCGCATTACCCAGACAGGTTTTTTAACCTGCTTTTTTCTCCTTCTGACCCTCTTTGTGGGTCATCCGGATGATACCCACCACCGCCGCGAACAGCACACCCGCGACAGGCCAGACAATCCACGTCCGATCCCATGCCATCGTGATAAAGCTCCATGCCAGATACGCCGCCGTCACCAGGCACCAGTAAATCGGCACAATCGGCGAACGTGCCGCGCGCTTGCCTTCCCGCGTGTAGTCGCCTTCTTCCAGCAGCCGCTGGAACGACCCCTGCACCATCCCGACGCGGACAAACAGGTACACTGCCACGGCGACCATCGCCAGCAGCAGCGACACGCACGGCAGCATGATGCGCTCCGGGGCTGCGACGCTGTCCGCTGCCAGCGTGCCGAGCAGCACGGGTATCGCCGACAGAATGCACAGCACAACGCCGACGATGATGCCGCGCGTGCAGGTTTCGCGGTACGCCGCCTGCTTCTCCTTCACCATGCCCGACACGCCGTAAGCCGTCTCAATGTCCTCCTGCTCCAGATATTCGTATTCCTTGCTTTCCATGCCCTGCCGCAGGAAGATGACAACCGCTGCCACAACCAGCAGCAGCAGAATCACCACGCCGATGATGCTGCCCACGCCCGCCGCAGGTCCTTCGCCCGTGCGGGAGAGAATCATCAGCAGCGGAATCGGTGAAAGCACGCACAGACTGACCGCCAAGGCGCGTGTGGGCGCCTGCTTCCGGCACAGGGCGAGGAAGGCGCTCGCTTCTTCCATGCTGACGCGGCGAACGCTGCTGTCCGGCGCGCTGTCCTCCACCGCCGCAGGGGTCGGCGCTTCGTTCTCGTCGCGCAGGAGGTAATCCGTCGTCACCGAGAAGAGGTCTGCCATTGCCAGCACGCGCCCCAAATCGGGAATCGCCTGTGCGCTTTCCCACTTGCTGACCGCCTGACGCGACACGCCGAGCTTCTCCGCCAGTTCTTCCTGACTCCATCCATTCTTCTTCCGCAGGTCGATGATTTTGTCTGCTAAAATCATGGTTGTTTCTCCTTTCCGTTCCCTCTTGGGATGGCTTTATCCTATCAATTTTCCCGGTTGCGCACCACCAAGCGGCGCTGGAAATCTGTCAACCCGCGGTTGCATTTCCGCAATCGGTCGTATTTGAGCCCATTTTCGCCATTCCGTTCTCGATTTTCCTGTGCTATCATCGAGGATGAGGTGAATCCCATGACCCATGAACAAAACGAACGTTTGCTGACGCTGCTCAGCGAATATCTCTGCTTTCAGCCGGATGCCATCGCCCCGGCGGATGTTGCCGCGTTCTCTGCGGACGCGCACCTGCCGCAGGAGGACGCGTATCGGATGCTGCTGAGCGCGAAATTAGGGCTTGACCCCGACCGTGCGGAGGATTGGCTGCTCATTCGCGACGCGCTGCCGAAAATCATCCGCCACTGCGACCCTGCCGATTACGCGCAGGACGAATATCTCCGCCGCATCGCCCCCGTCAGCGGACAGCACGGTCACGCGACGCTGACGCAGGACGTAATTCTGCCGATGGAGCTGTTCGTCCGGGATGATTTTCTGCCGCTGGATGACGGAACGTGTCTCCCTCAATTAGGATGGTTCGACACATCTTTCCGTTTTCCTGCCGTAAAGGAAAATAACCTCGTCTGGATGACCGTCACGCCCAACGAAATCAACACCATTCAGCCCTGCGTCCGCCAGTCGCACGGCAAGGTGCTCACGTTCGGTTTAGGGCTGGGCTACTACGCCTTCCACTGCCTTTTGAAGCCGGATGTACGCCGCGTGACCGTCGTCGAGCGTGACCCGGACATCATTTCGCTGTTCCGCGCGCTGCTCCTGCCGCACTTTCCGCGCCCGGATGCGCTGGAAATCATTCAGGCGGATGCGTTCGACTTCGCGCCGAAGCACCTGCCGGCGTACGACGTCGTGTTCACCGATCTCTGGCACGATGTGTCGGACGGGCTGCCGCTCTATCAGCGGATGAAAGCGCTGGAAGTGCCCGGCGTGAAGTATCTGTACTGGATTGAACAGACGCTGCGCTGCTATCTGCGCTGATTACGGCTGGCTTCTCCGCCTGCGCGTCAGGCAGCGGATGGTGAGGGTCGTGCCGCCGTCCTCCTGCGCCTCATCGAACCGCACAGGCAATCCAGCTTCGTTCATTTGTGCGACAACCTCCCGCAGCGCATTCAGGTATGGACGGGCATCCCGTACCGCACTGACGACTTTGCCCGAATGCTTCGCCCCCGGCAGCCGCCGATTCGCCGCTTCCACAAACAGCTCCACTTCGCGAATGTCCAGCCGCTCTTTTGCCGTGCGCAGCGCAATCCGCTGGCGGCTTTCCGCGTCCACCACGCGGGTCAGCGCTTCCGCGACGCGCTCCGGCAGCCGCTCCTGCCGCAGGATGTCCCGCGTCCTGTCATCCAGCGTGGCGATTCGCTGCAGGGACAGTACATGTGCGGCGCTGTCGCCCGTTTGCTGGGCAATGGCAGCGCGCGGCACGCCAAAATCAGCAGTCAGGCGATTCGTCGCTTCCGCCCGGTCGAGGTATCCCATCGGGCGGGCGCGCAGGGCAGCGAAGATTTCACCCACGCTGGTCATGTCCGATACGTCTTTGGGCTGCACCCGCGCCGGAATCTCCCGCCACCCCAGCATCCGGCACGCCATCAGCCGCCGATTGCCCTCCACGATCATATATCCCTGCGCCGCCGCGCGCACCAGAATCGGCTCGCGCAGCCCTTCGCGCGCCATTGACGCGGCAAGCGTCTCCAGCGGCATATGCGAAAGCGACTTCTGCTGCACGCTCGGTCTGAGCGCAATCTGTTCTGTCGGGAGCAGCATGATTTCCGTCTGCGCCCACTGTGCCTGATCCATACTGGGTTTCCACCCCTTTCCCGCTGCAATGTTGTTTCATGGCATTGTGCTGCGTATGATGCTATTCCACATAGCAAGGTGTGCTTCTTGCAGAGGATTTCGTCTCTGCGGAGACGACCAAAGGGCTTTCCGCTCGCCCTTTGGAAACCTTCGGTGTGCACTCCCATATTACTTGGTTTGTAGCGAAAGTTATTAGTTAGTATACCTTTCGTTTTTTCCCCCCCCCAACTAACATTACCCCAAAAGTAACAAGAGTGGCGAAAGCGAAGGGGTCAAGGGGGCGACCGCAAAGCCCCCTTGTCGCCTCCGCAGAGGCGAAATCCCCTGCGAAACAGCACAAAACCGTCAGAAAAACAGCATTCACTGAATACAAAAACAGTATAAAACAAAGACCCTTTGCGAAGCAAGCAGAATCGTTCGACACGATTTTGCGCCCGCAGAGGGTCTTTTTGTCATCGGATAGATGCGCCTGTCACGCCTTGTCGGTTTGACCGAGCGGCGACTTGCCCGGCGTGCCGGCTTTTCGCGGATACTGTCGTGCGGTTTTTGTCTGCTTGGCAATCGGCAGGAGCAGATGCTGCCATTCCTGCCCCGGAATGGCGACTGGAATCGGTTCTGCCAGCTTTCCGCCCAGCAGAAACGCCGCCTTCTTCCCCGCGCTGAGTTCATCCTGCACAGCAGGGCCCTTCCAGCAGACGGCTTTCCCGCCTACCTTCACATACGGCAGCAGATATTCCGCCAGCACCGGCAGCGGCGCAACCGCCCGCGCGACCGCCACGTCGTAGCACTCGCGGTGCTCCTTCCTGCGCGCGCCGTCCTCCGCGCGGGCGTGAACGAGCGTCACATTCTGCACATCCAGCGCATCCAGCACCGCTTGCAGAAAGTTCAGGCGCTTCTGCTGCGCATCCATCAGCGTCACGCGCAAATCCGCCCTTGCCAGCGCCAGCGGCAGCCCCGGAAATCCCGCGCCCGTGCCGACGTCAATCAGCGACGCGCCCTGCGGAATCAGCTCCGGAATCGTCAGCGCCATCAAGCTATCGACATAGTGGCGGTCAATCATGTCCGCCTCTTCCGTCACAGCGGTCAAATCCATCTTTGCGTTCCATTCCAGCAGCAGTTTATGGTATTTCAGCAGCTTTCCCGGCAGGTCGGGTGAAAAGGGAATCCCGCATTCCGTCAGGCGCTGTTCCAGCATTTCTTCCGTCATTTCCTTCACTCCAGCGGCAGGTGAGTATACTTCACTGCCCAGTATTTGCACCACGCCAGCGCCTCCCGACAGTGGTTTTTAAGCCAGAAGCGCAAGCCCAGCTTCGTCGGCGCGCCGATGCCATAGGCGGTCAACCCGTTGTCCTCGGCAATCGCGATTGCGCGCGGCAGGTGATAATCACTCGTGATGATCATCACCTTGGTGACGTTGCGCCCACCGAGCAGCTGCATGGCGTTTTTGATATTTGAATGCGTACTGGCGGATGTGGTGTCCATAAGAATCATATCCTCATCCACGCCCAGCCCAATCAGCACATCGCGCATGACGACAGCTTCCGGCGCGGGTTCATTGCCGCCCTGCCCGCCGCAGACAACAACCGGCACTTTCTTCTGGCGGTACGTTTCCGCCGCCTTTTCGAGCCGCCACTGCAATTGCAGCGACGGCGTACCGTCGGGTTTGACCTGCGCGCCCAGCACGAGCATGGCTTCGTAGTCCTTGCCCGGCGCGGCGACGTGCGTTTCCTTCCAGCAGACCATCAGCACGATGCTGACGTAGGCAATTGCGCCCAGCAGAATCAGCACCAGCAGGATTTTCAGCAGTCGTTTTACTCCTCTTGCCATAGCATTCCTTTCCACCAGAGGCGCTGCCTCTGGACTCCGGCAGGGGCATTGCCCCTGCACCCTGCAAGGGAGTTCCTCCCTTGACCCTTCCGCGCGATTCAGTTGTACGTTCTTCCCCTGATTTCCCCGCGTGTCGCGCTTCGGAATTGTGTTTTCACCTGCTATAACGAATTAACCTTCCTTTTTCATCCCGGAATATTGGCACAATTCCTCAAATTGCGGCACAATCTGGTCGCCCAAGCGCCGCACCTCGCCCATCACCCGGGTGCGCCCGACTTGCGTCAAGTACCAATCGTCCTGATTCACGCCTTCCTCCCGCGCGGGGCAGACCAGAAAGCGCGTTTCCGGCATGGCCGTCTGATAATACAGCAGCGCCCGCCGCGCATGAAACGGGCGGCAGCAGAGAATCGCCGTGCGCGCGGAAATTCCCTGCGCTTTCAGCACGGCCGCGGATTTGCGCGCGTTATCCCATGTAAACGTTGCTTCGTCCTCGCGCAGAATCGCGCTGTCCGGGACGCCATGCTTGATCAGCACATCACGCAAAAACGCCCACTCCGTCGGATAATCATCCGGATACGCAGCACGGTCTTCCGGCATCACGCCGATGAACTTGTCCACCGCCGCGCCGTGCCGCCCCGACGGCAGCACATACGGCGCATAGCCCGCGCGGTACAATTCCGCCGCACGAATCGCGTTTGCCGGATGGCGCGAACCGGGAATCAGGATAACGTCAGCTTTCTCCGGCGCGTCCGACACGAACACGAAGTCCGTCACCGCCCGGATGAACGGGAACGCGCCCGTCTGCTTATTTTCCATACTGCTCCCACGCGGCGATTGCCTCTGCGCGCTCCGTGTCCGTCATCGGCGTGAACGCCTGCACATAAATCGCCCGAAGCTGCGCCGTTGTCAGCGCCTCCGGGTGATTGCCGAGCCGCTCCGGGTTCACCGATGCCGCCAGCATGTCCAGCGTTGCGTCATCCGGCATCGGGATTTTGTCCAGTTCCAGCACCGCCAGCAGCCCTTTGAGCAGGATTGCGCCATCCATCGGCTTCTCGCCGCCGAGGAGGCGCGACAATTCCGTCAGCATCGGCTGATATTCCGCCTGCGCCGCCAGATGCGCCCACAGGTGCGGCAGCGTCAGCATACACGCATGGCCATGCGCCGCGCCGAGCTTCTTCGTGATTTGGTAGCTCATCGCGTGCGCCGCCGTCGTCCGCGTCGTCAGAATCGCCACGCCGGATTCATACGCCGCGTGCAGCATCTCGTCCTGCGCCTTGCGGTCGCCCTGCAAATACGCCGTCAGGTTGTCCAGCACGCCGCGAATCGCGCGCTCCGCGTGAATCCGGCTGCCCGGCGTCGCCTTCTTCGCCCACCACGATTCAATCCCCTGCGCCAGCGCATCCATCGCGCAGGACTTCCGGTGATACTCCGGCAGCGTGTCCAGCAGCGACCCGTCCAGCAGTACCCCGTCCGGCAGCAGCGCCGGATGATCCACCGACAGCTTCTGCCCGTTCTCATACAGCACCGCGACCGCCGTCGTTTCCGCACCCGTGCCTGCCGTTCCCGGAATCGCCAAATGCGGCACTTTCCCCTCAGGCGGCAGCCGATTCGCCCGCACATGGGCAATATCGGTCATCAGCAGCGCCTTAATGCCCTTGGCGGTATCCATCGCCGACCCGCCGCCAACGGAAATCAGCCCATCACAGTCCTTTTCCTGATACAGCGCCGCCCCCGCGACGCAATCCTGCAAATCCGGATTGGGGTGAAACGCATCGAACACAGGCAGACGCATTCCGGTTCGTGCGAAAAAGACGTTTTTGGTTCTCTCGCCCGCGACGAGGAGGGGCTTGGTGATGCCCATTTCGCGCAGGAGCAAGGATACGTTGGCGCCGCAGAGTGAACCGCGGCCTTCCTTCAGCCAGCTTGGCATGATTGATTCTCCACCTTTCCGCGCTCTATTGTAGCAAATTCGGACATTTTGCGCAAGGGGGGAAGGAGGAGAAAGGGCAAAGGGCAAAAAGCTAAACACGCGGAAACAGCAAGGAAAAGCGACCAACTCAATCGCGAGGAGGGGTCAAGGGGGGATCCCCCTTGCAGGGTCAAGGGACAGCGTCCCTTGTGAGGTTTGGGGCAACGCCCCAACTGTTCCGCAGGCGACCAACTCCAAAGAAGAAGTCAACCAAGGCGCAGGCAGCGAAGCGTCCCTGCCAGTAACTTTGCGCGTCCTCAGACGCGCCCCCAAGCTGCACATTCGACCACTCGCACATTGTCGCGCCAAATGGGCGCGACCGACCACCTGCCCCTCCAATCCGACCACCTATCGCTTTTCGCTTGCCGAAATCCGCTTCCTGCGCTATGATATCTTCATCAGAAAGGAAGTGACCCCGCATGGATGACCTCAAATCGGATGCCCTTCGCGACATGGACGTTGAAATCCGCTTGGATGCCACCCGCCGGAAGCCCCGCTTCATCATCGAAACCGCCGAAATGACCCCGGAATTGACCCATCTGATTCAGCAGCTGACCGCGCGCGCCGCCGTCCCCATCATCGGCTACCAGCAGGACAAGGCGTTCCCGCTCCAGCAGGATTCCCTCGTCCGTGTCTGGGCAGCGAACGGGCATGTCTACGCCGCGACGGAAACGGACGAGTTTCTCCTCCGCCAGCGGCTCTGGGAACTCGAAGAACGCCTCGATTCGCACCACTTCATCCGCATCAGCAACAGCGAAATCATCAACCTCCGCCGCGTGATCGCTTTTGACCTTTCTCTGACCGGCACCATCTGCGTCAGCCTGCAGGGCGGACAAATCAGCTACGTCTCCCGGCGCTATGTCCGCACGATTCGGCAGGCGCTCGGATTGTAAGAAAGGAGCATCCCCATGAAAAGGCAAATTTTCCTGCGTTCCCTGCTCGGCGCATTCGTCGGCTGCTTCATCGGCGTCGTCATTATCATCTGCATTTCGCTCGCCATCGGCGGCGGGGACATGCATGTCGCCACCCCTGCACTGCTGGCACAGGTCGGCAGCGAAGTCGGCGCATTCAGCCTGCAAATGGCAGCCGCCATGCTCATTGGCGCTATCTGGTCGGGCGCGTCCGTCATTTGGGAAGTGGAGCGGTGGAGCCTGCTCCGGCAGACGCTGACGCACTTTCTCCTGTGCAGCGTCGTCTGTCTGCCGATTGCGTGGGCAATGGGCTGGATGGCAGATCAGTCCGGCTGGTATCTCTTCGGCTTCGTCGCGATGTACGCCGGCATTTGGCTGATTAACTACCTGCAAATCCGGCGGCGCGTGCAGGAAATCAACGAGCGGCTGAAGCAGGTGTAAGACAGGTTCTTCGTTATCCCCAGTCAATGCACAGCCTGTTCACAAACTTATCCCCAAGGTTATCCCCGTTCTGTGGATAACTGTAATACTATTTCCGGATGAAAATGAGCCAAGATGCGCCGTGAATTTTTCGTTCTGGCTAACGCGAATGAAACGCAGCGTAGCAGCGCTACGCTAAGTGGAATGAGCGGACGCCAGAGCGGAAAAGGCGCAAGCAGATGGCTCAGGTGAATCCGGAAAGAGTATAACCCCTGCGGCAATCGGAAGCACTTCCGCCGCAGGGGCTTCTCCTTATTATCCAAACACTCTGACGCGAATCACGCCCGCAATCGAGGAAATGACGTTCATCGCCATCTTCGACGGGCGGTCAGACAGCTCCATCACCGTCACCGCAACGTCCTTGCGGGACTTGTTGACGAGGTTGTCGATGTTGATCTGCTCCGCCGAAACGCAAGTTGTAATCGTCGCGACCATGTTCGGGACGTTCTCGTGGATGACCAGCACGCGGACGCCTTCGGGCGCGTCCAGCGGCACATCCGGCAGGTTGACGCTGTTGCGAATCGAGCCGACTTCGAGATAGTCGCGCAGCTCCGCCGCCGCCATCCGAGCGCAGTTGTCCTCGCTTTCAGGGGTCGATGCGCCCAGATGCGGAATACACGTCACCTTCTCCACGCCGAGCAGCTCCTCGCACGGGAAGTCGGTCACATAGCCGCCGAGCTGCCCGGACGCCAGCGCCGCCTTCACGTCCGCGGTATTCGCCAGTTCGCCGCGGGAGAAGTTCAGCAGAATCGCGCCTTTCTTCATCTTCGCAATTGTCGCCGCGTTGATGCTGCCGCGCGTTTTATCATTCAGCGGGACGTGGAAGGTGATGTAATCCACCTGTGCGAATACGTCCTCATTCGTCGCAGCGCGGCGGACGCTGCTGCTCAATGCCCATGCGCTTTCAACCGAAATAAACGGGTCGCAGCCGACGACCTTCATGCCGAATCCGGCGCTGGCGGCGTTCGCGACGAGCCGCCCAATCGCGCCCAAACCAATCACGCCGAGCGTCTTTCCGCGCAGCTCCGGCCCGACGAACTGTCCCTTGCCCTTCTCAACGAGCTTCGGCACGTTCTCCTGCCCCTTGAGCGTATCCGCCCACCGGATGCCCGCGGCAACGTTGCGGCTGCCCAGCACGAGCGCGCCCAGCACGAGTTCCGCCACGGCATTGGCGTTCGCGCCGGGGGTATTGAACACGGCGATGCCCTGTTTGGTGCACTTATCCAGCGGGATATTATTGACGCCCGCCCCGGCACGCGCGATGCCCAGCAGTTCCGGGTTCAGCGGCGCATCGTGCATGACCGCCGAGCGCACGAGAATGCCCTCTGGCACAGGTTCTTCCGGGCTGATGACGTACTGTTCCGCGGACAATTCCTCGTGGATGACATCGGAAATCGCATTCAGCGTCTTGATTTTGAACATGATTTTTCTCCTCACAATAATGATGGCGGATGCACCTTCGCAGAAGTGGCATTCTCTGTTCCGGGCAAATTCAGCCGCGGATAGCCCCAAACGTGGCGGTGCCGAAGGGGTCAAGGGGGCGATCGGAAAGCCCCCTTGTCGCGCCCGCAGGCGCGAAATCCCCTGCAACAATAAAAAGCAGTATGTTTCTTTCAGGCAATCGCAATTGACCTCTCTACCAAACTGGACATTGCCATACTTCCAGAGGGCTTTCCGATCGCCCTCTGGACTCCTTCGGCTGACCCTTCCATGCTGCTTGAACTTTATTGGAAGTTTTTGTTTACTCTGTTCGCGTGTTTATCCTTTCTTAACCATTTTCCCTTTCAAATTCCTTCATGAACTCCACCAATTTCTTGACCCCTTCCATCGGCATAGCGTTATAAATCGACGCTCTCATACCGCCCACCGTCCGATGGCCCTTCAAATTCACCAATCCCTGTGCCGCCGCCGCCTTCACAAACGCCGCGTCCTTCTCCGCGTCGCCCGTCACGAACGTCACATTCATCAAGCTGCGATACTTCTTCTGCGCCGTCGCCTTGAACAGCTTGCTGTTATCAAGAAAGTCATACAGCAGCTTCGCCTTCTCCTGATTCACCTGATAAATCGCCTCCACGCCGCCGATGGACAGCAGCCAGTCGAACGTCAGCCCGGCGAGATAGATGCCCCAAGTGTTCGGCGTGTTGTACATGCTGCCCTTGTCGGCTTCGACCTTCCAGTCCATCAACTTCGGGCAGATGGGCTTCGCGTGGCCGAGCAAGTCCTTGCGCACAATCACAACGCACAGCCCGGACGGGCCGATGTTCTTCTGCGCCCCGGCGTAAATCACCCCGTAGCGGTTCACATCCATCGGTTCGGAGAGAATCATGGAGCTTGCGTCGGCAACAAGGGGCGCTTTGACATCCGGCAGTTCCACAAACCGCGTGCCGTAGATGGTGTTGTTCTGGGTGATGTGAACGTAATCCGCGTCGGGGTCGAACTTCGCCGCCGCCATGTCGGGAACGTAGGTGTAGTTGTCCGCGCGGCTGGTCGCGGCGATATTGACTTCGCCGTAGCGCTTTGCTTCTTCTGCGGCAAGGTGCGCGAAATTGCCTGAATCGACATAATCCGCCTTGCCCTTGACCATCAGGTTCAGAGGAATTGCGGAAAATTGCAGCGTCGCGCCGCCTTGCAGCAGCAGCACCTCGTAATCATCCCCGATGTGCATCAGTGCGCGCAAGTCCGCGACCGTCTTGTCGAAGATATCGGTATACATCTTGCTGCGGTGCGACATTTCCATCACGGACATGCCCGTGTTTCCGTAGACCATCAAGTCCTTCTGCGCCTTCTCCAGCACCGGCTGTGCCAGCATCGACGGGCCGGGGGAAAAATTATACACACGCTCCATTGCGTTTCGCCTCCTGCATCATTTAGTGGGTCATTTATCGCCCACCGGGTGAATTTCGTTCCATGTGCATATCATACGCGCTTTCCGCCCGAATTGCAACCCCTTTTGCAGGGAAAAACAGGAGAAATACAAAAACGCCCGCTGAACATGATCGTCAGCGGGTGGTACTTGCGAAAAGGCGCAAGCAGATAGCGCAGGTGAATCTGGAAATCGTATTATTCTTCGTCCGAATCTTCCTCTCAGTTCGGATATTGCCGAATCTCGCCCTTGACTTTGATGACGCAGGGCTTCTTTTTGCGCGGGATCTGCTTGATTTCCATCACGCGAATCGGGAACATCCAGTCGTCGCCAAAATCGTAATGCAGGGTGAACTTCTGCCCTTTCTGCAAGCCGATTTTGTCCAGTGCAATGTCTGTCGAAGGGCTTTCCATGCCCAATTCTTCCGCCAGCGGATTATACTGATAGCAGTGTTCGCTGAACATTTTATTGTCCATGCAGAACTCATACAGATGCTCCTGGAAAAAGTCAAACGCCTCCATAATCGCATCGCACAGCTGGTCAAGCGTGCTGTCCCCGCAGATTTCCAGCGTTCTGTAAACCTCGTTCCCCAACCCCAGCGGATAGACCTTCAGCACATACTGATTCACCATCGTTTTATCCTCCTTGTCCTTTGGAAATCTCTACCCCCGCAGCCCCAAGAGCGCCAGCACCGCCGTTTCCAGCGCGCCGTCCTCGTTGTACTGCCCTGCCTTCACCTTGTATTCCGTGTCAAGGCAGATTCCCACGCCGCGCCGCACCTGCGCACCGGTGTAGCCCTGCGCCTGCCGCATCGTGCGCTCCGCCGCGAACGGCGCAATGCCAAGGTTCTTCACCAGCTCCTGCCGGCTCAGTTTCTCGTACTGCATGATTTTCACATGCTGCATCAGCCGGTACTGCCGCAGCAGCATTGCCAGAATGCCCAGCCGCTCCTGCCCGGCGGTCAGCATATCGCGCAGGAGCATCAGCGCCCGCGCGCGCTGCCCCGCGACAACGGCGTCCACCATCTCGAACACCGTGCATTCGATGGAGCGCGTCGCCACGGCGTGAACGTCATTCTCCGTGATGGTGTCGCGGTCGCCCGCCAGCGCCGTCAGCTTCTCGATTTCCGCGCGCAGCAGCGCCGTGTCATTGCCGACCGTGAAGGACAAAAGGCTCGCCACGTCCGGCGCGCACTTCTTCCCGTTCTGCTGGAACACGCGGACAATCCACCCGTTCAGTTCCGCATCCCCCAGCGGCTCGAACGACACGATGCCGCCCTTCTTCTTCACCGCCGAATAGAGCTTCTTGCGCCCGTCCGCCTTGCCGCGCACATAGATAACCAGCACGCACGAATCCGGCACTTTCGGGATATAGCTGACGAGCCGCTCTTCCGCCTCGCTCCGCCCGGTCGTGCCATTCAGTTCCCGCACAACGACCAGCCGCTTGTCCGACGCGAACGGCAGCGTTTCACACGCCGCAATAATCTCCCCTGCCGACGGATTCTCCATAACGCTCTCGTTCAGCTCCGCCAGTCCGTCCGCCAGCACCGCCTTGCGCAGCGCGGCCAGCGTTACGCTCTTGATGTTCTCCTCCACGCCCTCAAACAGGTACGCGCCGCTGACCTTCCCGGCCTTCAGCGCCTGCACAAATTCATTGTGATTCATTGCATTTCCTCAAATTGTTCGATGGTAAAGCAGCTGTCCGCCATACGGATGATAATAGCTCCGCTTTCCAGCGTACTGTACACATCCGCATCGGTGATGCCGCGCAGATAGTCCGCCGCATTCTCTCGCTTGGTGGACACCAGCACGGCAGTCGGCGCGCTTTCGTCCAGAAACGCCTGCGTCGTGCCGTTCTTTGACCCGTGATGCGCCGCTTTCACCACGTCGGCGGATACGGCGGCGTACTGCCCGTACCGCGCGCTCAAATCACCTGTCAGCAGCAGCTTCACGCCCTCCGCCTCCACCAGCAGCGCCATCGAGCCGTCATTGGCGTTCGACGCTGAAAATCCTTCCGGCGGAAAGAGCACCGTCAGCTTTCCTTCCGCCCACTGGAGAATATCGCCGCGGTGGACTGTCTCGATGACCGTGCCGTTTGCCTCCATCCGCGCCAGCAGCGGGAGCACCTCTTCGTCGAAATCCGCCTCCAGTGCGCTGGACGGCATCACGCACCGGCGAATCAGGATGCCCTCATCCAGCAGTTCCCGCACACCGCCCGCGTGGTCGCTGTGCAAATGCGTCAGCACGAGCAAATCCACCGGCAGATGCTCCGCGCGCAGGTATGATGCCAAATCGCCGCCGTATTCGCCCGCATCCACCACCAGCACATGTTTCTCCTGCCGCAGCACGGCGGCATCGGCGTCGCCCATGTCAAGCTGCATATATTCCGTCCCGGAAAACGGCGCGGGCAGCAAAATCGTCGCCATCAGCACTGCCCCTGCCGCAAGCATCGGCAGCCGCTTTTTGCGGTTCTGCCAGCGGTTCCGGCTCTTCCCGAACGGCAGCAGCGCCGCAAACACCAGCAGCCAGCCGAGTACCACCCACGCATCCGGCTGACGTGTCCACAGCGTCGGCGCGAACTGCCCCAGCGCGTTCACCAGGCGCAGAAATCCCTCGCTGACTGCGCGCGTCGCCGCCCCCGGAAGCGCCGCCAGCCACGGAATCGGCGCCAGCAGCAGTGTCACCCAATCCAGCAGGAGTAGCACGTTCATCCCCGCCACCAGCAGCACATTCACCGCAATGCCCAGCAGCGGCACGCGCCCGAACCAGTACAGCTCCGGCAGCAGCACGCCGAACTGCGCTGCCGCGGAGACGGACAGCAGGGACAGTATCTTCCCCTTCCAGCCGCGCTTTTTCTGCGCGTTCGGGGCGGTCTGCGCCGTTATCCCGCAAATCGCTGCCATCACGCCGTACGTCATCTGGAACGACGCGCTGAACAGCTGTGCGGGCGCAAACATCAGCTGAATCATTGCCGATGCGCACAGCACATGCGGCATCAGCACCCGCTTGTGGCGAATCCGACCCCAGCAGACGAGCGCCCAGAGCAGCACGGCGCGGACGGCGGGCGCATTTCCGCCTGTCAGGAACGCATACGCCAGCAGCATCGGCAATGTCAGCGCCATCCGAAGCCGCCGATGTTTCACCGGCATCATCAGCAGCGCCAGCAAGGCAACCAGCACGCCCACATGGAAGCCCGAAACGGACAGAATATGCGCAATGCCGAGCCGCCGGAACTGTTCCTGTTCCTCGTCCGGCACTTCGTCGCGCATTCCCAGCAGCACCGCACTCGCCAGCTGTCCAGCTTTCTCGCCGCAAACGTCTCTCAACGTCTGCGCCATGCGGTGATTGAACCGTGCCGCCAGCCCATAAAGAGAAAGCCCGTCCGGCAGCGCTTGCAATTTCGCCGCACCATACAGGCCTATCAGGATGTTCTTCTGCCGCAGAGCCTGTCGGAAGTCGTACCCATGCGGATTTCGCTGTCCCTGCGGATGATAGACTTCGGCGGTCATGCTGATTCTTGCCCCCGGTGTCAGGAAGTCCGGGATTTTCTCATCCGCCTTAAGGTAGAACGTCCAGTATGCGCCGGATGCAATGCGCTCACCGTTCAGCGTCACATCCCGCAGGATAACGCGCACCTGCCCCTTCTCCGCGCGGAAGTCCACCTCGCCCGCAACGACGCCCGTCACCTGCGCGTCTCCTTCCGGCGGAAGCGTCGGATTCGCCGTGCGGATGCCCAGCGCCGCGCCAAGCAGGAACGTCAGCAGCAGGCAGCCCGCCGCGCGCGTTCTCCGCCGTCCCAGCAGAAGCAATCCCGCCAGCGCCGCCGACACGCAGAGCATCGGCATTGCACTCGTCGGCGCTTGGAAGCCGAGGGCGATGCCCACCATCATCAGCAGTGCCGCGCAGGGCAAGAGGGCGGTTTGCAGCAATGCGCGCCGTGTTCGCGCGTCAGACACGATACGTTGCGCCGATATGCGCCAGCTCCGCGTCCGTGCGAATCGCCCGCGCCTGTTTGAGCAGCGTTTCCGGGTCGATGTTCGGATTCAGGTGGGTGATAACAAGCTTCTTCACGCGAGCATCGCGCGCCAGTTCCGCCGTCTGCGCCGCGGACAGATGCGGCAGCCCCTCCTGCCACATTTCCGTCGGGAACAGCCCATCCGCCAGCAGCAGATCCGCGTCCTGCGCGAAGTCCGTCAGCCCCTCCACGGTATTGGTGTCGCCGGTGTAGCACAGCGTCTTTTCGCCGTCCGTCACGCGGTACATAACCCCCGGCACAGGGTGGCGCGCGGCAAAAACGCGCACGGAAAATTCGCCAATCTGCACCTTGTCGTCCTTTTGCACGTCATGCAGGCAGAAAGCGCTGTTTTGCTGCACCATCTTGCGCACCATCGACGATTCATCCACCGGCGCGTAGACATCCAGCGGTTTTGCCGCGCACGCCTGCAAGCGGAACAAGAGCGGCAGCACGTCGCTGCAATGATCGAAGTGCCAGTGCGAGAGCAGCAGCGCATCCAGCTTCTCCGGCGGCATCAGCGCCGTCAGCCTTCCAAGCGTCCCGCTGCCCATATCCATCGCCACGCGCGTCTTTTCCCCGCGCATCAAATATCCCGACGTTGCGCCATTCGCCGCCGGAAACGGTCCATTCATCCCCAGCACAGTCAATTCCATTCGTATTCTCCTTACTTTGGGGAAGACGCAAGTGGCGTTGCCCCTTGACCCCAGCAGGGCGCTGCCCTGCACCTGCGAAGGGTCTTCGACCCTCTCGACACCCTTTTCGCGATTCAGTTGGGCGCGCTTTCATGCTATGCCCGCGTGTTTATCCGTGGGAAAGTTAGTCAGCCGACCGCCTCGTTGACCGTTTCTTCCTGCATCGCGTCCCACAGTTCCGTCTGTTCCTGCACGAAGTCCTCATCCGGCATCAGCGGCGTCGCGGTGTCCTGATCGTAGGAAACCGTCATCTGCACCAGCACGGCAGCATAACCCAGCCCATCGACATTGACTTTCTTGTTCAGCCCGACCTTCTTGCCGTCAAAGCGGCGCGTACCCAGCGTCTGCGCGGAGAGAGCGGATTTCGCCACATACACCGCCGCGCGGTCAATCGTACCATCCACCGTCAGTTCCGCCGATACGCTCAATTGACCGTTGCGCACCGTGAACGTTACGCAGCCAAGCTGCACATCGCCGGAGACCATCGGCACGACCATCGGCAGTTGATTATTCAGCGCGCTCAAATCCAGCAAAATCGCCTTTTTAGGCGACGAAACGCCGCTAATATCCGACAGCGGCAGTCCCGCCGTCGTGACGTTGGAATCCGTCAATCTTGGCGCAACGCGAACGACCGTGAAGCTGTTTTCACCGCTGTCCGTGGACAGGGTGACGCGATACGTCGTCTGTGCGCCAATCTGCGGCAGATACACTTCCTCTGACGCGAACATTCCGCTGCACACGCCGTAATCGCGCTGATAGACCGTCGATCCCCACTCGTCGCGGATGGTCATTGTAACGCGGCTGTCCGTATCCAGCGGACATGACACGGACAGATACCCCTTGTCGCTCGTCACACTGCCGCCCTGCGACGCATCCGCATAGTATACATCTTCCGCCAGCGCCGGAAAAGCCGCCAGCAGCATGAGCAGCAGCGCCAGAAATACGCCCTTTTTCATCAAGGGATTCACCTCTATGAGATATTACGCAGACCTTCCCGCCTGCACTGATTCAACGATTTTCCGATGGTTTTTCATCCCGCGCAAAAGGGCTTTTCTCAGTCCACCATCAATGTAACCACCGCCGGCACAATCACCTCGCGGAAGCGCAAATCTGCGCGCTCCGCCAGCACGCCGGGGGTAATGCACTGGTCGATTTTCGCAAATTCCGGCACATTGATTGTCTCGGAGGACGTTGTCGTCAGCGTATGCACGTCGTTTTGGAAGGTATCGCCGCGCTGCGGGCGGATGACCACCAGTCCCAAGCGCTTCATGGCGTATTCCAGCCGGGTCAGCTGGCTGAGCATTACCGCGCGCAGTTCCAGCAGGGGCTTGGCTTCCTCGGCGCTCATTTCCGGCTTCATCAGTTTCGCAATCGCCTGATCCACCGCGTCGCCGAGCTTCGTCGCCATGCCGACGTAGCACTGCCCCAGCATCCGCGTATCCGCCTGATAAATCGCCGTCTGCCACTGCTGCATCCGGGCGTTCTGCTCCTCCTGCATCCGCGCGAAATCCTGCCGCAGTTTGTCGTACTGCATCCCCGCGTCGTCAAACAGCTGCGCCGCCCAGCGCGCTTCATCCTCCATCCGCTCGCGAACCGCCTTCTGCTGCTGTCCAAACGCCTCTTGGAATTTGGCGCGCCCTGCCTGTGCAAACTGGGCTTCCTGCGCCTTCAGTTTTTCTTCAAATTCCGCCAGCAGCTTTTCCTTTATCGGCTTGATTTCTTCCTCTGCCCTGCCGGTACGGGCTTCCTCTGCCTTCCTATTCGCTTCCTCCACCTGCCGGGCGGCGTTCTCCAGCGATTCATCCTGCATCTTCGCCATCAGCTGATACTCCTGCAGGCGCGCACGAAGCGCATCTTCCTCCGGCGCGGCGCTCCGTCCGTCCCGGCGTGCCTGATAAAGCAGGCGGCTGACCGACCGCAGCACACGCACGCGGGTTGTAAACGATGCGCGCACGGGGAGCTCCGGGTCTGCCGAATAAGACGCCAGCAGCTCCCACGTCATCGGCTCGCGCTCGGCAGTGAACACATCCGGCACGGCGTTCGCGGCATCCGCCATCGGCGCATCCAGTACCAGCATCTGATAGCACTGCGTCACCGCGCTGTACACCAGCATGGCGCATTTGCCCTGATGCTTCTGCGTCAGCTGTGCATCCAGCTGATCCAGCAGCATGGACGCCCCCAAGTCGCGCAGCTCAATATACAGCCGGGAAAGCAGCTTCTGATAATAATCCCGGCGATTCTGTCGGCTGCCGCCCGCCAGCTGCTCCACCGAATCCTGCTGAAACAGCGCCAGCGCGGACAGCGTTTCACGGCGGCTTTCGTACTCATCATCATACGCCGCCTGCTGCTGTTCCGCCCGCTGATAGCGGTCATCCTCCGCCTTTTCGCGCGCCTTTTCCTGCTGCTGGTCTACCGTCTGCTCCTGCTCCGCCATGGTATTGCTCCTTCCGCGCGTTGTGCGCTTGCTGTCGCTTTTTGCTGTTTCTTAGTATACCATCACCTTGCGCGAATTGCAACCCTGCTTGACCGCGGCGGATTTCCGTTGTATAATTCCCACCAGTGCTCTATATTTTACGGGGAGGTCATTTCCCATGCAGCCTGTTTCTTCCGATGCGCCTGCATATCCAGACGAATCATCGGCAAAAATACCCAAGACGCCGTGTAGCACGGTCAAACGCGCGTTTCGGGTGGCTTTTCCCCACACACTGCCAATTCTGGCGGGCTTTCTCTTCCTTGGCTTCGCGTATGGTCTGCTGATGCGCGCCAAGGGCTTTTCGTTCCTCTACCCGATGTGCATGGCGATGACAATTTTCGGCGGTTCGCTGGAATATGTCACCGTGTCGATGCTGCTTTCAGCCTTTGCGCCGCTGGAGACATTTCTGATGGCGCTGCTGATTCAGGCGCGCCACCTGTTCTATGGGCTGTCTCTGCTGGGCAAGTATGCCGGGGCTGGCTGGAAGAAGCCGCTGCTCATCTTTGGCCTGTGCGACGAAACCTTCTCCATCACCTGCTCCGCTGATGTGCCGCCGGAGGTTGACCGCGGCTGGTTCTACCTGTGGGTGACGGTGCTGGACTGGTGCTACTGGGTTGCGGGCGCGGCGGTGCTGCTGCACATCTGGCGTCGGCAGATGCTCTTGTCCATTGCCGCCGGCATGATTGTGTATATGCTGCTGGTGCAGATGATGTAATCGCTGTCACAAGCAAATCACACTATTTTCTTTACCGAATCCACTAATTGCATTGGTCAAAACTCATATCAACCCCACCGGAGGACATGCTCATGAAACAGCTTCCGCTCCCTGTGCATCCCGTATTCCTTTCCCGGCTGGACAGCTTGGCAGCGCTGCCGGAACTCCTGCGCAGCCGCCAAATCGGCTGCGTTCTCGTCATCGGCGATGCCCATGCCGTCGATTGCGAATCGCTCCTGCTCCCCGTGCTGGAGGACAGCCAAATCATGTACGCAGTCCACGCCGCCGTGTCACTGTCGGACAGCAAGGACGGCGCGCTGACCCGCACGGACGTTGATGCTGCCCTGCAGGCCTTCACCGACAAACAGGCGCAGGCAATTCTTGCCGTCGGCGGCAATGACGCAATGGCGCTGGGACAGGCGCTGCTGGCGCGTCTGCACACAAAAGGACATGCGGAAACATTCGAGCAGTGGCGCGCGATTCCGCTGATTCTCCTGCCAGCAGCGGCGGATGCATCCGCTGTATTCGCAGAAACAGGTGACGTGTTCGACCCAGCACGCGGAAAATCACGCCGCTTTTCGCTTCGGGCGCATACCAGCCGCTATGTGCTGATGGATGACGCGATGCTGGCGCTTCAATCGCGCGAATCGCTGCTCCACGCAGGGATTTGGACAATTGCGCACGCCATCTGCGCGGGCATGAGCCGCCTTCTGCCGCGCGAAGAGCGTCAAAAGGCAGAAAACGCCCTTCGTTCGCTGACCGGACAGCTGATTGCCGTCAGCGACGATGCTGCCGTGCCGGAAAGCGAACGCTTCTCCTCCGATTTGGCGAGCCGCCGCGCGCTGTACACCGCGTCGCTGGATGCCGCGGAAGCCTTCGCCGTGTCGCATGATGCGGTGCTGCCCGCACTGCTGAATGCCCTGACCACTGTAAAGCAGCTTTCGCCGGACGAGACGCTCCCGCTGCTGCTTGCGCCGATGATTGCGCAGTCCGAAGGTGCGCGGCGAAAGGCGCTGTCCGACATGGCAATCGGCGCGGGGCTGTGCGGCATGAATGCGGACGGCGCGGCTGCGCTGGCGGCATGGATGCGCGACCTCGTGTTCCATGCGGGGTACGGCTTGACCCTCCCGACGCTGTATCATCGGGATATTCCCGCCGTCGCGCGGATTGCCGCGCAGGACACGCTGCTGAACCGCTTCGCCTTGGAGGACATCCTCCGCGCCGTCATGACGCCCGATGCGCCCCACGCGGATATTGCCGCGCTGTTCGCCGCGCAAAAAGCCTGCTTTGCGTCCGGCATAACGCGCCCCGTGCCGCATCGGCTTGACCAGCTTCGCCGCCTGCGCCGCGCGATTCTGGCACACGAGCAGGATATTGAAGCTGCCCTGCAAAGCGACCTCGGCAAGTGCAGGACAGAAGCGTACATGTGTGAAATCGGCATGGTGCTGTCGGAATTGGGCTACCTGCTCCGCCGGACGCGCCGCTACTGCCGCGATACGCACGTTCTCACGCCGCTGGCGCAGTTCCCGGCGCGCAGCTTCATCCGCCACGACCCAATGGGCGTCGCACTCATCATGTCCCCGTGGAATTACCCATTCCTACTGACCATCGAACCGTTGCTTGGCGCGCTGGCGGGCGGCAACTGCTGCATCCTGAAGCCGTCGAAGGATGCGCCCGCGACTTCCGCCATCATCCGGCAAATCTGTGCCGAATGCTTCCCGCTGGAGGAAGTTGCCGTTGTCGAGGGCGGGCGCACGGAAAATCAAGCCCTGCTTGACCAGCCGTTCGATAAGATTTTCTTCACCGGAAGCAGTCACGTCGGGCAGGAGGTGCTTCGCCGCGCAGCGGAGCATTTGACCCCCGCAACGCTGGAACTGGGCGGCAAAAGCCCGGTGATTGTCGCGAAGGATGCCGACCTGACGCTCGCCGCGCGGCGGATTGCGTTCGGCAAGCTGCTCAACGCCGGGCAGACGTGCGTCGCGCCGGATTATGTGCTGGTGGCGCGCGAAGTCGAGGACGCTTTCGTTTCGGCGCTGCAAAAGCAGTTCGACCAGCTCTGCCCTGACCCGCTGCACAGCGCGGAGTACGTCCACATCGTCAACCAGAAGCATTTCGACCGTCTGACCGGGCTGATGGCATCGGGGCAAATCGTCTACGGCGGCAGTATCGACCCCGCCGCCCTGCGCATTGCGCCGACCATCCTCCGCAATGTTTCGCCGGACAGCCCAGTCATGCAGGAGGAAATTTTCGGCCCGATTCTGCCGATTCTGCCCGTCAGCGGCATCGACGAAGCGATTGCCTTCGCCGCCGCACGGCCGCATCCGCTGGCGTGCTACCTGTTCACGAAAGACCGTGCTGTGCAGCGCCGCGTGCTGGACGCGCTGCCTTTCGGCGGCGGGTGCATCAACGACACCATCATCCACTTGGCGACGAGCCGGATGCCCTTCGGCGGCGTTGGACACAGCGGCATGGGCGGCTACCACGGGCGTGACAGCTTCCGCTGCTTCACGCATGACAAGAGCATCGTCAAAAAGGCGCTGTGGCTGGATTTGCCGATGCGCTACACGCCGTACAGCAAGAAGAAAGAAACGCTGATTCGCTTCTTCCTGAAATAATGCGATTCCCAGAAGAAAACGTGCCGCATAATGAATCCCCAAATAGGATAGTCCGAATGGTAAGCCGCTGTATGGATGCAATCGCGAAAGGGATACCCGCTGCAAAAGTGGGCATCCCTTTTTCGTATTTTCTCTGTTTCGGGAAAAGTCCGGATTGATTTATGCCCCAAAACGTGATAGAATTAGTTTGTCATAACAAACCGACGGGGAGGAATCCCCCCATGCTGCTGCCGAAAGGCAGTTTTTTCAGCACGGTATGTTAGCGAAAACTAACGAAAATTAGAGGAGTGCAGCGTATGGAAAGTGAGCAGCGGAAAAACGCCATCCGCGGGGCGTATCATCTGACCGGATCGAACAATTTTTACGACGGCATGATTACCTGTTCGACCTTCTCCGGCAAGGCGGTCTGCCGCATGGTGTGGGCGATGAACCGGCAGGAGTGCGAGGACTACCTGTCCAAGGCGCTGTCCGGCATCCCGGAGGATTTCGCGGGCACGATGCTGGAAGTCCCCGTCGGCACGGGCATCCTGACCATGCCCGTCTACCAGACGCTGCCGAAAGCAGACGTGACATGTCTGGACTACTCGCCGGACATGATGGGTCAGGCAAAGGAAAAGGCAGAAAAGCTGCACCTGACGAACGTAAAGTTCCAGCAGGGGGATGTCGGCGCGCTGCCATTCGCGGACGGCGAATTTGATTTGGTGCTGTCGCTCAACGGCTTCCATGCGTTCCCGGATAAGGAAGCGGCGTACCGCGAGACATTCCGCGTGCTGAAACCCGGCGGAACATTCTGCGGCTGCTTCTATGTATCAGGCGAACACAAGCGCACGGACTGGATGATTCGCCACGTTTACGAGCCGACAAAGTTCTTCACGCCGCCCTACGAGACGGTGGACAGCCTGCGGAAGCGCTTGCAGGGCATGTACGCGCAGGTGGACGTCGGCAGCTTGAAGAGCATTGCGTGGTTTATCTGCCGCAAGGCGGATTGATAGGGACAGGAGATGCAGGAAGAATGCGTGAAACCAGCAGCAAAGTCACTCTCTCCGGGGTTCCGGAAACCATGCTGCAAACCGTCTATGCCCGCGCGAAGGAAACCCAAACCCGCGGGGCAGTTCGCGACGAGAAAGCCGTTGAAATCATCCGCCGGCTCGACTACGATTTCTCCTTGGCGGATAAGGACAGTGCCATGTCCAACGGCGTCATTGCCCGCACCATCGTGCTGGATAAGCTCGTAAAGACCTATCTGTCGGCACATCCGGGCGCGGTAGCGGTCAATATCGCCTGCGGGCTGGATAGGCGCTGCTATCGGATGCAGGGCTATCAGCACTGGTATAACCTCGATTTGCCGGAGACCATCGCCGTGCGTGAAAAGCTGCTGCCGGAAAACGGCAAAATCTCGCAAATCGCCATGTCCGCGATGGACGACTGGGGCGGTATGATTCGCGAATCAGGCGACGCGCTGGTCATCATCGAGGGTCTGACGATGTACCTGAGCGAAGCGGACGTGCAGCGCATTTTCGACGTAATCGCTCGGCGCTTTCCGCGCGTCACCGTGCTGGTGGAAGTGATGAACCCGCTGGTCGTGCGCAACTTCAAGGAAAAATCAATTGAGGGCAGCCACGCGAAGTTCACATGGGGCGTTCGCGATGGGCAGGCACTGGCGGCGCTGCTGCCGGGCTTCCAGCTGGTGGAAGAGCACAGCCTGACCGAAGGCATGGCGGAGTTCCTGCCGATTTACAAGGTGCTGGGCAAGATTCCTCTGGTGCGCAATATCTCAAACCGCATCGTCGTGCTGCAAAAGTAAGGGGGATGCAATCATGGTCTGGTCGATTGTCGCGCTGGCAGCCGTCAGCTTTACGGCGCTGTTCGCCGCCTTGGTGCTGCTTCCGTCCATCAAGCACCCGGAAGCAGGCGTCCACAACTATCTGCCGGAGATTCAGACGGAGTATTTCAAGACACATCCGCGCGTGCCGACCGCGCCGCTGAGTGGGCGAACGATTGCCATCAAGTCGTTCGGTATCCTGCTGTTTACGGCGCTGCTGACGCTCGGCGCAATCTGGGCGGGCGCTGACATGGGGCTGATTGTGTCGCTGGTGAAATAAGGAGGAATTCATATGGCGTTTTTCGAGAACACCCGCAAGCCGACAGGCTTCGGCGGCCGCCTCATGGTCACCATGATGAACATCGGGCATCGGGCGCTTGCGGACTGGGGGTTTCGCTTCCTGCCGCTGGCGGAGAATGCGAATGTGCTGGACTGTGGGTGCGGCGGCGGCGCGAATCTGCGTCTGATGCTGAAAAAGTGCCCGACGGGAAAAGTGTTCGGTATCGACTATTCTCCCGTCAGCGTAGAGAAGTCGCGAAAGCTCAACCAAACCGCCGTAAGCGCTGGCCGCTGCGAAGTGCTGCAGGCAAGCGTGCAGGCATTGCCGTTTGATGACGCGCAGTTTGACGTGGCAACAGCATTCGAGACGGTGTATTTCTGGGGCGACTTGCCCGCGTGCTTCCGTGAAGTTGGGCGCGTGCTGAAGCCCGGCGGGACGTTCTTCCTCTGCAACGAGTCCGATGGCGATCATGCGCAGGACGAGAAGTGGACGAAGAAGATTCCCGGCATGACGATTTACAAGGACACACAGCTCAAAACCATGCTGGAACAGGTGGGTTTCCGCCAAGTGGAGACGCACAAGAACGGCAAAGGCTGGCTGTGCGTGACGGCACGAAAATAATGGAAAGGAGGAGCACCATGTTCTGGGACAGCGTCGCATGGGTCTACGACATTTTCGCGGATGGCATCAACCGCAAAGCGAATCGCAAGCTGTGCAAGGTGGTTGCGGGGCTGATTTCGGCGACGGACGACGTGCTGGAATGCGCGTGCGGCACAGGGCTGCTCAGCGGTGTGATTGCAAAGCGCTGCAAATCCCTGACGGCAACGGACTTCTCCGCGAAGATGCTTGCGCGCGCCCGGAAGAAGTACGGGCAGTATCCGCATGTGCGGTTTGAGCAGGCGGATATCCTGCATCTCCCCTACTCCGATGCGCGCTTTGATGCCGTTGTCGCCGCGAACGTGATTCACCTGCTGGATAATCCGCATCAGGCGCTGCGGGAGCTTGACCGCGTGTGCAAGCCGGGTGGAAAACTTATCATCCCCACCTACATGAACCGGACGGACAAAGGCAAAACGAACCGCGTTTCCGGCGTCATCGGCAAGGCGGGCGCGGACTTCAAGCGCGAATTTACGCTGGAAACGTACCGGCAGTTTTTCGCCGACGCGGGCTATTCCGACATGCGTTTCGAACTGTGCGAAGGGCGGATTCCCTGCGCGGTGGCGCTGATTCGCATGGGCGCATCTGCGGAGGCAAGGAGAAAATCATCATGACGATTGTGATTCAACTGGCGCTGTACTGCTTCCTACTGTGGCTGATTGTGAAAGTCGCGGTCGGGAATAACGCCATCAATGGGCTGTACTTCTACCCGAAGGCATTTCAGGAGTGCGCGATTTCGCGGGGGTTGGTTGACCGCGCAACGGTGCAGAAGAAGCGCCGGAACTGCATGATTGCGCTGTATGTGCTGCTGCTTGTTGCGCCGGTGCTGATGATTGGCGTGTGGAATCGCGTCACGGACTTCTGGACGGCATACAGACAGGGCGTGCTGTTTCTGGAGGTCATGAACTGGTTTGACGGGCTGGTGATTGACATGCTCTGGGTCGGTCACAGCAAGTTCTGGGCGATTCCGAAGATGGAAGACGTACCGTATACGCAGGCGTGGGGGCAGATGCTCAAAAAGCGCCTGACGCTGACGGTGATTTGGCTCGTCGGTGCGTTCATCATTGCGGGGCTGGTCATGCTGATGCCGCACTGATTCTGTTTTCAGACGGTACGGATGAATTTGAAAACAATATACAAGGAGAAAACTGACATGCGTCTAACAGCCCTCGATGAAGCATCCATTCAAGCCATCGGCCATGCCTTTGGCTACTACGATTACGGCAAGGAAACCGGAATGGGGGCGGCATGTTCTTCTCCTGACAAAACAGCACTGTATATCTGCGGTTTTGTCCGCGCGATGCTCGCCGCCGGACTGCTCTACACCACCAGTGAACGCGGCGAAGCGTTCATTGCCTATCGTCTGCCGGGCGAAAGGGTGAAGCTGACGGCGTTTCTCCCACTGCTCAAAGGCGTGTTTCAGGCGATGACCTTCCGGAAACTGTGCCGGTTTGCGCGGCTGATGAAGCGCGCCGGGGCAAGCCTGAACGATCGCTACGACAAGGAGAAAAGGCCGCACATCTACGTCGGGCTGGTGTGCGTGACGGAGAAGTATCAGGGGCAGGGGTACATGCGGAAGGTGCTGGAGATGGCGTTCGCTGACGGCAACCGCCTGCAAGTGCCGGTTATTCTGGAAACGGACGCAAAGTCGAAATGCGACAAGTATGTGCATTTGGGGATGGAACTGGCTGGCACACGCGACGCGGGCGAACTCGGCACACTCTACGACCTCATCAAATATCCGGATAAATAAAATTCGCCGCAGACACGGGCTGAAAGCAGCGCGTCTGCGGCGTTTTGTATGATGGCGGATTTTCGGTGCTGAACCTCCATCATGCGCCATTGTCATGTGGCAGCGCCGTCCGCCTTGTCCTTTAGCGTGTATTTCTCTTTGAACCCGGATTTTCCCGGATAGCGCTCATATTCGATGCCCATCGAGGTCAGCATCTTCGCCACTTCCCGCTCGTGGTCGCTGATATCGCAGAATTTCTCGTGCGCCGTTGTGGCAATCCAGCATTCGCCCTGATAGAAGAACGAAATATCCTCCGGGCGGTTCGGGTAGTTCCACGCAAATATATCATCGACGGACAGCACAATTTCCTTCACTTCGGGGGATAAGCGGTACGTTTCCGCGCAAATCAGCGCCTTTGTCCTTGAAATCGTGTTCGGCCACTCAAATTCAGGTTTGCCCTTTTTGAGGCTTTTGCTGTTGTCTCTGGAGGCGACGCGGAAGGGACGTAGCATCCGCCGAATGTCTCGAATCCGCCGCTTGAGCGGATAGCCATAGTCGCAGTATATCAGCATCATGGCGTCGCTGTGTTCCATTGCGAACGAAACAAACGTCTTGTAGTTCTCGCCCTTCAAGTCGCCGTAGACGGAAATCATGGTGCACCTCCTGTTCTTTTCACCCGTCCTTCGGCATAGATGCCCAGAACCGCTCGAACGTGTACTTTTCCGCTTCCTCCGCCGTCAGCCGATGCACATACGCCGCGCGCTGACCTTGGCTGCCCGCGCCGGTGGATGCGAACTCCGCGTAGTAGCCCGTCGCGGGGAAGTAAGGCTTGTTCCAGTCGTGCCACCCCTCCGGACGGATATGCGCACCCAGTTCGCAGTGCAGCAGGACGGTTTTCGCGAACTCGCGCCACGGTCTGCCGAGGTAAATCGCGCCGTCCGGGATGCCCTCGCCCTGAAAGCGGCATTTCATGAACACATAGCCGAATTCCTGCCCTTCCGGTGTGGATGCTGCCGTGCAGAAGCCGAGCGCGGGTTCTTTTTTATCGCCGTGGTCGCGCAGGCCGTCGATGCTCACGATGTCGCAGTCTTCGAACCACGCCGCCGCGCCGCCGAAGATGAAGTCGATATCGCCCTCGATGCGGCAATGACGGTAGACCTGCCTTTGCGGGATGCGCGGCAGGAACTGCGTCGGGCCAATGAAGCCGTCCTTCTGGATTTCGCGTGGCGGCAAGGGCGCGGTGAACAGCGTATCCTGACAGGATTTAAGCGTGCAGTCCTCACAATGGAAGCCGTCGCCGTCCACATAGAGGGCAAGCGCCTGACCGACCTGCTCGCGCGGATATGCGCTGTTCTCCACCGTCACGTTGCGGAGTGCACAGTCGCGGGCATTGATGAGCAGCGTTGCCGTGCGGAACGTGCCGCGTTTTTTGCCGTCGGGGAGGATTTCCGCTGCGCCGTCGTGCCAAGTGATGCGGGTCGTTTCGGCGCTTTCGCCCTCAATGCAGGTGCGCGGGCGACGAAGCGCGATTTTTTCCTCGTACACGCCGGGTGCAAGATGAATCGTCACGGGCTGATCGTCCGCCGGAAGCGTGTCAATCACCGTTTGCAGGGATTGCCCTGGTGCCACCTGAATCAGCATCATTTATTCCTCCTGCTTTGCCGCGTGGATGGACGCGCCATGCCCCGCCATCGCCTGATGCTCACGTGTCAGTTCCTGATACAGCTGGGCGGGCGTCCATGCGAGGTTCGTTTCGGTCATAACGCCCTTGAGCCGCACCGGGGGGACGCGCATTTGCTTCATCGTCGTCAGGAAGCGTTCCACCAGCGGCAGTTCCGAAAACGCGAAGTAGAGCATTTCGCCGCCGACAGCATTCTCCAGCGCGGCTGCATCCGTTTGACGCTCCGCCTTTCCGCACAGTGCCCCCAGCGTCTGCCCGCAGTCCGCCAGCGGCACGTCCATCACGCGCATCCCCATTTTCATCGCGCAGAACCGGATTTTTCCCAGTTTCTGCGGCGCCACATGAAACGCCAAAATCAACTTACTTTCCATATCAAAACACCTCCCCAGAGGCGCTGCCTCTGGACTCCGGCAGGGACTTTGTCCCTGCACCCTTTCGCGCGATTGAGTTGGCGGCACTACCATACAATGCCCGCGTGTTGATTGGGGGAGACCCAAGGGGCGTTGCCCCTTGACCCCACAAGGGAGTTCCTCCCTTGACCCTTTCGCGCGATTGAATTGGTGACTTCTTCATACAACTTCCGCGTGTTTATTTGGGAACCCAAGGAGCGCTGCCACTTGACCCTTTCGCGCGATTGAGTTGGTGACACGCTCATACAACGCCCGCGTGTTGATTGGGGAACGTTAGACTTTCTTCGCGAAGATCATCCGTCCGGCACTGGTTTGCAGGACGCTGCTCACCTGCACATGCAGCACCTGTCCCACCGCATCGCGCCCGCCTTCAACAACGACCATCGTCCCATCCGGCGTATACCCTACGCCCTGCCTTGACGATGCGCACATCCAGCAAGTCGCCCATTTGCACCGTAGGGCGAAGCGCGCAGGCAAGGTCGTTCAGGTTCAGCGCCGCTACGCCTGCCTTTTCCGCCGTCCTGCTCATTGCCGCGTCGCATGTCACAATCACCATATGGTGCTTCTTCGCGTCCGCCAGCAGCACCTGCGCGAGTTCGCCGCCCGCCGCGCTGTCTACGCGCTTGACGCGCCCCAATGCTTCGAGCTGCGAAAGCGTTTCTCGTCCCTTTTCGCCGCGGATTCGGCACGTCTCCTCCTCCGATGCGCTCAGGCGCTGCAATTCCTTCTCCACCGAGCGCGAAATCAGCAGCGTCCCCTCCAGAAATCCCGCGCGGCAGACGGCAGCAATGCGCCCGTCAATCAGCACGGTTTCGTCCAGCAGCTTCGGTTTCGCCGTCTTGATTTTCCTGTGCGACAAAGCAACCTGTTTGTTCCCTTTGGGGCTGAAGCGCTGGAACATCCGCTTGAAATCCGCCGCGCGGCGAATCCCCAGCGTCACACCCAAAACGCCGAATACCACGAACAGAATCGCGCACATCGCCACGGTAAACATGCTCGTGCCCATGAGCATCACCAGCTGTGACAGCAGCGCGGCGATAACGAAACCGCCGACAAGCCCGCTGATGCTGCCTGCCTGCTGCTCGAACGTCATTTTGTCCATGCAGCGCTCGACCAGCGCGATGAGGCGGGTAATGCTGTCAATCGTGCGCGGCGCAATCAGGTATCCGCCCAGCCCCAGCAGCAGCGCAAACGCCGCATACAGCGCCAGCAGCGCGCCGATGCTCATTGCGGGGTTGCCCGCCATCGCGTTCAGCTGCACGATGACGAACGCCAGCACCGACCCCAGCCCGATGCCCAGCGCCGTCACCAGCGCCCGCAGCAGTTTCTTCACAAGATCCGATTTCATAGCTGTTGCAAAACTCCTTACAATAGAACAACACCATTAGGGTAACACCGCGCAAATGAGGTGGTCGGCTGGCGAATGGATTTTTCGTCAGATGCAAATGCAAATTTCGAAGGTTTACTGGATGTAAATCGAGAAATTTGCATGCCGCAGATGGCGGAAAAGACATCGCCAGACGCGCCGCCGAATTGTGCGGTGGTGCCTTAGAATAAAACGCTGATTGCCTGCATTACCGTATCGACGCCCACCAGCTTCATACCTTCCGGCGCTTTCAGCCGCCGCATATTTTCCTTCGGCAGCAGGATGGTCGTGAAACCCAGCCGCTGGCATTCGGAAATACGCCGATCGCATTGCGGAATCGCGCGGACTTCGCCCGCCAAGCCGACTTCGCCCATCACAGCGACTTCCGCGCCAATCGCGGCATCCTTCAGCGACGACACGACCGCCATACACAGCGCCAAATCCGCCGCCGGCTCGGACAGCTCCAACCCGCCCGCGACGTTGATATACACATCCTGATTATATGTTTTCTGATTCGCGCGCTTCTCCAGCACCGCCAGCAGCAGCGCCACGCGCCCGGTATCCGCACCGCCGACCGTCCGCCGCGGCGTGCCGAAGTAGGAGGTGCTTGCCAGTGCCTGCACGTCGCACAGCAGCGGGCGCGAACCTTCCAGGCCGCAGAACACGACCGAGCCGCTTGCGCCTTTCGCGCGATGGCTCAGCAGCTGCTCCGATGGGTTCGGCACAATCTGCATTCCAGCTTCCGTCATCTGGAAAACGCCCAGCTCATTGACCGACCCGAAGCGGTTTTTGACCGCGCGCAGCAGCCGATATTCCTGCTGACGGTCGCCCTCGAAGTACAGCACGACGTCCACCATGTGCTCCAGCATTCGCGGGCCGGCAATCGCGCCGTCCTTCGTCACATGCCCGACAAGGAAAATCGCCGTGCCGCTCTCCTTGCATAAGCGCATGATTTGGCTCGTGCATTCGCGAATCTGGCTGACTGAACCCGGCGCGGACGCCATATCAGGGCGATACATTGTCTGAATGGAGTCGATGACGGCGACGTCCGGCGATAAGCCACGCAGTTTTTCTTCCACATTGTCCAGCGCGTTTTCCGCCAGCACATAAAGCGTCTCCGACGTGATGCCGAGGCGGTTCGCGCGGAGTTTCAGCTGCTTGGCGGATTCCTCGCCGCTGACATACAGCACACGCTTGCCCGTTTTGCACAAATTCGCGCACACCTGCAGCAGCAGCGTGGATTTGCCAATGCCGGGATCGCCGCCGATGAGCATCAGCGCCCCCTCGACAATGCCACCGCCTAACACGCGGTCAAGCTCGCTGATGCCCGTAGACGAGCGAACCGCCACATCTTCCGGGATTTCGCGGAGGAGCATGGCTGAAGCGCCTGTGCCCGGCCGCTGTTTCGGGGTTTTCGCGGGCGCACCCGTCACAATAGGCGCGGACTCTACCATCGTGTTCCACGCGCCGCACCCCGGACAGCGCCCCACCCAGCGGGATGTTTCATACCCGCACGCGGTGCAGGCAAACAGGGTCTTTTCCTTCGCCATAAGCGACCTCCGAAAATCATATGTGTCTCCATTATAGCACATCTTTTCGCAGCATGGAAGCACCTTTCGCGGGGATTACCAATCTGCAAGCCACTATGGCAGCGGTGTCGGCGTAGGCTCTTCGGCGCGCGTCATCAGCATGTTCAGCGTCCCGCCGGACAGGGAGATACTCAGCGTCAAGTCACCGCGCGCAAGCAAAACGCCGCTGGCGATATCCTCCGCCGTCCCCATCAGGCGCGTGAACCCCTTGTCCAGCAGCGCATTCAGGTACACTTCCGCCGCCTCCGCGGATACATCCTCCCATACAATCTGGTAATGCCCCGACGCGGAATAATCGCGGATGTACAAAAGGCGGCCGTCGATTTCCTCCGGCAGCTCCGCCGTGAACGCATTGTCGGGCAGCGTGTCCACCATTTCCGGCTCGGCGGAGGACAGCCACGCATCCTGCCGGTGCAGCACCACCGGGCGCGGCGTTTGCCAAATCCGCCATACCGCTATGCCCACCATTATCAGCAAAACTGCCAGCAGCACCCATTTGCAGCGCCGATGCATTCCTTTGCGTTTCATGCTTTGCCTCCTTATGGTATTACAAAAAAAGCCGCCTCCATGCGGAATCGGCAAGCGCTCCCCAGGTAGGGCTCGAACCTACAACAACTCGGTTAACAGCCGAGTGCTCTGCCATTGAGCTACTGAGGATTATGGAATCCGGCAGCGACTTATCCTCCCGGGCCGTGTCCAGCCAAGTACTTTCAGCACTGGAGAGCTTAACTTCTGTGTTCGGGATGGGAACAGGTGGAGCCTCTCCGTCATAACCACCGGAAAAAGGTTGGTTTTCACCAACGACTGCATTCTATCACGATTCTATTGCGCTGTCAAGAGGGGATGAATGTATTTTTGCTGCTGACGGCTATCGATCGAATTTGGGGAAACTGCTATCGTCGCACTCGACGTTATTCCCTCGTTTCCGGGATGACTGCTGAGAAGTCTATTCCTCTGAGCCGCATCTCCAGAATGATTTCCAGAACAGCTTGGCGTTGTTCCCTTTCAAACAAAAAAATCCTGCAAGCCCGTTACATGATTCAAATGCTGCCACGGGCGGCGTTCGCCGCGGTACCATCCCCAGTGCAGCAAAAACCGCTCATGCTGGAATCATCCTTCCACGCATGAGCGGCTTTCTTGCGGTTGTAGATTTTCTTGCTCTCGACTTTCTTCGTCACCGGGGAAAACGCCCATGTCGTGCGCTTCTGGGCGTCCAGTTCTTTGCGGGCTTTCTTGCTGAGCTTGGGGCGGGGGACGAACTTGCTCATGCTTGACACCTTCCTTTTCTGCAGCGATATGAAAAAATCCCCGACCTTTGCAGATCGAGGATTGCGTGGTCTGTACTGGACTCGAACCAGTGACCCCATCGATGTGAACGATGTGCTCTGGGCCAGTGGTAAAGATCACAACAACGTCCTTATCCATGAACACAGTTGAAAGTGCCTGAAATCAAAGGGTTTCGGCTTTTCTGCCTGCCGCGCCGGGTGTTCAGGAAGGTGTGTTCAGGGGGTGTTTATACTCGGTGAACACAGGGGCGTTCAGGGGGTGTTCACAGCTCCGCTGTGTTCATTTTCGGCTGAACACGGGCATAGAAAAAGCCTGACGGTTATGCGCCGCCAGGCTGGTTTTTATTTATCCTGAAGCTCGAAGTACAGCCTTTTCGCAAGTTCCTGTACCTTGGGGACAGTCTCATAGACCTGACTCTTCCCCATCCCCAGGGCCTTCGCGATGTTCAGGGGCTGCAGGTTCCCCTTCAGCAGCTCCCGGAAAATCAAGCCATACTTCGCCTTGATGGCGGTGAGCCGATCCACCAGGATCTGCATGATCTCTGTATAGGCTTCTTCCGGCTGCTCTGCCGCCACCTCAGATGACGGTTCCTTCATACCGGGCATATCCTCCCCGGCCAGGTACCGTTCCTCATCCTGTTCTGCATAGAAATCCTGCAGTGCTTCATAGCTGGTCGGATGATTATTGTCGAAGTTGAAAGTCTTGCACCGCTCACACTGGCTGCACTTGTTCTCCCCTGGGCAGCGGATAAATCCGCCGGAACCGTCAGGAAGCCAGCAGCGAGCTTCGCGCTGCTCCTGCTTTGCCTCATTCTGCTGGAGACGCTTGAAGTCCTTAACCTCGTCTTCCGGGAGGAGGTAGATTGCGCAGGGGTATCTCCATGCGCCGATCTTGACCATCCGGATCGTGATCTTGGTTTCCTGATCCGCGTACAGTGCGCGGAGCTCGTCCATGGTTTCCGGGTTGATGCGTACCGCGACCTTTATCAGCCGCTGTTCGGTCGAATTGTTCTGATTGTCCGTCTTTGTCTGAGCCATTTTCTGGCCCTCCTTTCGCAATGCGTTGTCATCGCGAAACGGAGAGCCAGCCGTACTCAGTAAAGGGGGCACGAACCAGACCGAATCCGAGAGCGGTTATGCTCTCCGTTTCAGTTCGTGCCGCACCTGTTGACTGGCTTGGCGCTATTTAATTGTCACCGTCCCCGCCGCCGTCAACAGATCCACTTTCCGGTATGGATCGGCTTTGGAGCAGGTGAAGCCTTTTTACGTCGTACTCAGGACGGTCGACAGGTGTTTCACCCCCTGCGGTTCAGTCGATGGAAATCAGCCGGATTCGTATCTTTCCAGCGCTTGGCAGTGTTTTTTTCTCTGGCTTTCTTGCCAAATCGACCATTTCCGGGTTGCCAACCCATCTCATCGGGTGTATAATGAGTGGTAATAGCTGCTGTTTGCTTGCAACAGCTGTTAGCCCGGAACCGCCATGCAAGGTCGTCCAGACCTTACGATTTAAGTATAATCGTGAGTGGGCTGCGCGTCCCGGACGATAGAGCTGACATTGAGCCGACAGAAGCCGACACTTTGCCGACACAACCCGACAGAAGCAGAGAGGGGGTAGAAGCATGCAGATCACTCTGTGCGAGTTCTTGCAGAAGTTCTATCCCTCCCGGACTGCCTTCATTCTTTCGGGTTGTGCAGCGAAATGGAAAACGGCTTCTTTTTTCTTTGAAAACGCCTTGCAGGACAACACCGATCCCGACAAAAAGCAGGCACTTCCCAGCTCTGAAGATGGGTATAGCAAGTGGTTTAACGGAACAGGTTCCCCGTCCCCGACCGTGTTTTCTCTCATGCTGGATAATTTTGATGAGGATCGGCTCATCAAAGCCCTCATGGGAAACATTCGAGAAGGAAAAGAAAAGTTCGTTTCTGGTGCTCTGCTGATTTCGCTTGGTGATGGTGAGAAAACCGACAAGCGCCGTCTGGCAATCGCCATCGCAAAGCAGTTCTTTTCTCTCATAAAGGGAAATGGCACGGCAGAGTCTATTGCTGATGCAGAATACAAGAAGCGCCCTGAAGCGGTAGGCTTGAATACCTATCTTCACGGCGCGATTCAGAAATATAAATGGATGACTATCCTTAGCGGCGAGGAAGTTGAACTGGACGAATACTATGTCTGTAACAGGATCGGACGCAGCCCTGCTGTCATCGCTTATCTTGATAAAGGGAACACGATTGATAATGCTACGCTGAAACAGCTACGCACATATGATAGGCGCGGCATTACCAACCGCGTTATCCTTATTGCTGCCAGCGGATTCGGAAAGACACTTATGCTTCAGCATCTGTTCTTGCAGGCGGCAAGGACGCATATGGAAACCGGCTTATTGCCCGTTCTGGTGGAGCTCAGGAACTTTTCGCATCTTTCCCATGATCTGGTTTCCTGCATCGTGGAGTCTGTTACTCATTTCGGAGAAACCTTTTCTGAGGAAGACGCCAGGGATCTGCTGGCAAAAGGACAATGCCAGATTCTGCTGGACGGTCTCGATGAAATGGATCCTTCGGAAATAACGGAGTTTCAGCGTAAGCTGTCTGAGTTCGTAGACTGCTATCCTGACAATCAGATCGTGCTTTCCTCCAGAGAGTGCGATGCACTGAATGGAATCAAACGATTCGTCAAATTATATATTCATCCCTTTGACAACGATCAATCACAAAGGCTGATTGATAAACTGCTGCGTGACGTGGATGATCCTACCGCAAGGGGAAAAATTCAACAGTACATGGACGAGGGCTTCATCAAAAAAGACGGCATTTTTTCCACCAACCCGATGCTGCTCACTTTTGTCGTCCAGAACTACCAGAAGCTCGACGAGTATACGCAGTCGCGGTACCTCTTTTATCAAGAGGTATACGAGGCCATGCTTACCGACCATGACGCAGACAAAAACGCTTTTGACCGCATCTTTCACAGCGTTTCCGGCGTGGATGAGTTTACCATCGTATTCCGGGAATTCTGCGCTCTGTCATATCTGAGTGCCGAACGAGAATTCAGCAAGGCCAGTTTTGAACGCTATTTCAATTTGCTCAGGAGCACGAGAGAAGTCGAAAACCCATCAAAGCTAAAATGGAGGGCATTCCTTCAGGACACCTGCGCAACAGCCTGCATGATGTATGAGGCACGTTCCAAGATCATCTACATCGACCCGGCATTTCAGGAGTATCTTTTCGCCCTGTACATGTACCAGGCTCCGCTGGAACAGGCTCGAGAACTCCTGAAGCCTTTCAAGGATAGATCACCTGCAGGATATCAGACGCTAAACGGCTTTCAAATGCTCTATGAGATGGGAGCTGATAAGGCGGAGATCGGCATGTTTCTGCCATTCCTCGATCTTATCTTCCGCGGAAAGACCGAAGAAGAAGCTTTTATGCAGTTTCTGCTCTGTGGCTACTCTGCGATTGGTATTACGGTCATTGATCGTGAGAAGGCCAGCCAAGCCGACCCGAAGGGCAGTCTTCACATCGTTCCCTATGTGAATGAACCGTGCTGCATTCCTATGCTATTGATTCTGAGGGTCAACCATCTTCCGGAAACCTTCTGCGCGGGAACGACAGATCTCAGCATCTGGTGGGAAGATCATTCATACGACCCGATAAAACTAAACGATGTGACAGTCGTCCACATTCTGGAGATTAGCCGCGATGATCTCACACGCAGCGAAACCAAGCTGCGAACTGTGTCAGAAGTGCTCAAGCGCGACACTGGCGGCTTATATGACACGTTCCTGAAAGTGAAGGAATACCATGCTCAAATCGCCAAGAAAAAACGGGCGCTGACATATCAAAGCGAGGAGGATTCTTGATGGAGGGAACTGGAATGACCGAAATGGAACGATGGCTGAGCCTTGAGGAAATTGCCAATCATCTGGGCGTCAGCAAGGAAACTATCCGGTCGTGGATCAGAAAAGAAACGATCCCGTACCACAAAGTTGGAAGACAGTACAAATTTAAGGCGTCTGAAGTAGACCAGTGGGTCGAGAGCGGCGAAAGCGCAAATGCTGACAAACAATGCGAAACGGAGGATTAACCCATGGCAACCGATGTCAAAAGAGAGAAAGAGCGTGAGGAAGTCCATCGCGCCATCTGGGCCATTGCGGATGAACTCCGTGGTGCGGTAGACGGCTGGGACTTCAAAAACTACGTGCTGGGCACCATGTTCTATCGGTACATTTCCGAAAACCTGGCTGCCTACATCAATGCAGGGGAACACGCAGCCGGAGATACCAGCTTCGACTATGCCAGACTACCCGATGAGGCGGCTTTGGAAGCCCGCGATGACCTTGTGCAGGAGAAGGGCTTTTTCATCCTGCCCAGTGAGCTTTTCTGCAATGTTCTGGCAAAGGCCGCCAAGGGCGAGACCTGGGAAGTGGAGGAAGAAGATCCTGCCACTCACGAGAAAAAGAAGAAGGTCATCTACCTCAACGAGAAGCTGGAGCAGATCTTCCGCAATATCGTGGAATCCGCAAAGGGCAGCGTATCCGAGAGCAGTTTTGAAGGGCTGTTTGACGATTTTGATGTCAACAGCAACAAGCTGGGCAGCACAGTACAGAAAAGGAACGAGCGCCTCGCCAAGCTCCTCGGCGGCGTCCATGACATGAATCTTGGTTCCGTGCAGGATCACGACATTGATGCTTTCGGAGATGCCTACGAGTACCTGATGACCATGTATGCGTCCAACGCAGGCAAGTCCGGCGGCGAATTCTTCACCCCTGCGGATGTGTCTGAACTCCTGACCCGACTGGGCACCGTGGGTAAGACGCAAGTCAATAAAGTGTACGATCCGGCCTGCGGCTCCGGTTCGCTCCTGCTCAAGGCGCTGAAGGTTCTCGGCAAAGACGCAGTGAAGATCGGCTTCTTTGGGCAGGAGATCAACATCACCACCTATAACCTTTGCCGTATCAACATGTTCCTGCATGATGTGGGCTTTGACAAGTTTAGCATTCAGTGCGAAGACACACTGACGCAGCCCAAGCACTGGGATGACGAGCCCTTTGAACTGATCGTTTCCAATCCGCCTTATTCCATCAAATGGGCGGGTGATGATGATCCTCTGCTGATCAACGATCCGCGCTTCTCCCCGGCTGGTGTGCTGGCTCCCAAGAGCAAAGCCGACCTGGCGTTTATCATGCACGCCCTGTCGTGGCTGGCACCGAATGGCGCTGCGGCGATTGTCTGCTTCCCCGGCATCATGTATCGCGGTGGCGCAGAGCAGAAAATCCGCAGGTATCTGGTGGACAACAACTATGTGGATTGCATCATCCAGTTGCCTGCAAACCTGTTCTTCGGAACTACCATTGCCACCTGCATCATGGTGATGAAGAAAGGCAAACAGGATAACAGCATTCTGTTCATCGACGCCAGCGCCCAATGCGTGAAGGCAACCAACAACAACCGCCTGACCCCGGAGAACATTGATACCATTGTGGAGACATTTACCAAGCGGGAAGATGTCCAGTATCTCTGCCGTCTGGTTCCCTATGATGAGGTGAAGGCGCAGGGTTACAATCTGTCCGTCAGCACCTACGTGGAGCAGGAGGACAAGCGGGAGAAAATTGACATCGTAAAGCTCAACGCGGAGATCCGGGAAATCGTGACCAGAGAGCAGGCGCTCCGGGAAGCGATTGACAGGATCATCACGGAGATCGAGGGAGGGCAGGATGCATGAGCAAATTAGATGCTCTGATTGCTGAAATGTGCCCAAATGGGATTGAATATCGCCCGCTTGAAAATATCCTGAAAATCCGTAATGGATCGGATTATAAGGGTTTTGGGCCCGGCGATATACCAGTGTATGGCTCTGGAGGCATTATGACCTACATCGATCATTTTGCTTACGATAAGCCCTCGGTACTTATTCCGAGAAAGGGCTCGGTAGATAAGCTTTACTATGTGGATACTCCGTTTTGGAATGTTGACACCGTTTTTTATACAGAGATCAACACTACCATAGCCATTCCAAGATACGTATACCATTGTCTGCTAAAAGAACATTTGGAACAGTACAATACTGCTGGCGGCGTTCCAAGTCTCACACAGGCAGTTCTCAATAAGGTTAGGATTCCTGTACCTCCCATAGGGGTACAGCGTGAAATTGTCCAGATACTGGACAATTTCACGGAGCTTACAGCGGAGCTTACAGCGGAGCTTACAGCTCGTAAGCAGCAGTATGATTATTATCGTGGCGAGCTCTTGAGCTTTGGTGATCAGCCGATTCCTGTTGTATCATTAGAGCAAATCGCGGAGATCGGCACAGGAAGCAGCAACACGAACGAGGGTTTGGAAGAAGGGGCGTATCCATTTTTCGTCAGGTCTCAGGAGCCATTGCGAAAGAATGATTATGAGTACGATGAGACCGCAATCATTACTGCGGGCGATGGCGTTGGCGTAGGAAAGGTCTTTCATTACGTCGAAGGCAAGTACGCTTTGCATCAGCGGGCTTATCGGATTCACATCACTTCCCCCGATGTGCTGCCGAGATACTATTTCCACTATATGCGTTCAGCATTCTTGCCTTACATTGAGAAGACGATGTATCAGGGGTCAGTCGCCTCAATCAGAAGGCCAATGCTTAATGCGTTCCCAGTTCCTGTTCCTCCACTCCCTGTTCAGGAAAGACTGATCAGCGTCTTGGACAACTTCGAGGCGCTGTGTTCCAACCTGAATATTGGCTTGCCTGCGGAGATTGAAGCCCGCCAAAAACAATATGAATTTTACCGTGATCAGCTATTGACATTCGCAGCGACGGGCAGCACAATCTTGACAGACAGACAGACAGACAGACAGACAGGGCCTGATTAAGCTCTTCTGGTATGTGTTTGGTTACATCAATGTCAGGCTGGAAGATGTGGTCGCCCACAAATGCTCCGGTGCAACACCGAACAAGGCGGAGCCGGATTACTACAACGACGGGACTATCCCGTGGATCAGAACGCAGGATGTCCGGTTCAACGAGATCACGGAGGTGGACAGTTATATCACCGAGAAGGCTGTCTCGGAGACAGCGGCGAAATGGATTCCTGAGAACTGCGTTATCGTCGCGATATCGGGAGCATCCGCTGGCCGCTGTGCAATCAACAAGATTCGGGCCACCACAAACCAGCATTGCCTGAACTTGGAGATTGATGCGAGCCTTGCACTCTACAGATACGTCTTCCATTGCGTATGCAGAGGCTACGACGACATGATCTCCAAAAAGCAGGGTGCACGCGGAGATTTGAATTCATCCCTGATCCTCAGCACGATCATTCCGCTTCCGAGTCTTGATCGTCAACGCGAGATCGTGGATCTCCTGGATCAGTTCGATAGAATCTGCAATGACCTTTCCGATGGCCTTCCGGCTGAAATTGAAGCCAGGAGGCAGCAGTACGAGTATTACCGAGACACATTACTGACGTTTGAGGCGCAGTAAGATCGGAGGTTGAGAATGCCCTATTTCAACATTGTTGCCCAGACCAATGAGAACACGGTGGTCACGGAGTATGAACCGGTACGCCAGCGCTCTGACGCCTATCAGAGCGAGGCGGCATTGGAGGCGGAGTTTATCCGTATGCTCTGTGACCAGGGCTATACCTATCTCCCCATCCACACGGAAGCGGAACTGATCGCCAACCTCCGTGCCCAGCTGGAAGCGCTCAACAATTATCGTTTCAGCTATGATGAGTGGAAGCGTTTCTTTGCCCAGTGTGTCGCAAATCCCAACGATCACATCGTGGAGAAGACGGCGAAGATTCAGGAGGATTTTATTCAGGTCTTGAAGCGGGACGACGGTATGACCAAGAACATCCTGCTGATCGACAGGAAGAACATCCATAACAATCGCCTGCAGGTGATCAATCAGTATGTGATCGGTGAGGAGCAGGGTGCCCGGCACGACAATCGCTATGACGTGACGATTCTGGTAAACGGCCTGCCGCTGGTACACATTGAGCTCAAGCGACGCGGCGTGCCCATCCGGGAAGCCTTCAACCAGATCAATCGGTACCAGCGCGATTCCTTCTGGGCGGGCAGCGGGCTGTTTGAGTATGTGCAGATCTTTGTGATCTCCAACGGCACCAACACCAAGTACTACTCCAACAGCACCCGCTTCAATGCCATCAAGGATCATCAGTCCGGTACGGTGAAGAAGGAAAAGACCAGCAACAGCTTTGAATTCACGTCCTTCTGGGCCGACGCCAACAACCGCATCATTCCGGATCTGATCGACTTCACCAAGACCTTCTTTGCCCGGCACACCATCCTGAACCTGCTGACCAAGTACTGCATTTTCACCTCGGAGAACATGCTGCTGGTCATGCGCCCCTACCAGATCACGGCAACGGAGCGGATTATCAACCGGATCGAGATCGCCCATAACTATAAGAAGTATGGCGACATCGCCGCCGGAGGATACATCTGGCATACCACGGGTTCCGGCAAGACGCTGACTTCCTTCAAGACGGCCCGCATCGCGTCCCAGCTGCCTTTTGTGGACAAGGTGCTGTTTGTTGTCGACCGTAAGGATCTGGACTACCAGACTATGAAGGAATATGACCGCTTTGAAAAAGGCGCAGCCAACAGCAATACCTCCACTGCCATCCTGCAGCGCCAGCTGGAGGATTCCAAGTCGCACATTATCATTACGACTATCCAGAAGCTGTCCACCTTCATCAAGAAGAACAAATACCACGATGTGTATGATAAGCGCGTCGTTATCATCTTCGATGAGTGCCATCGCAGCCAGTTTGGCGATATGCACGCTGCTATCGTCAGCCACTTTAAAAAGTACTATATGTTCGGCTTTACCGGGACGCCGATTTTCCCGGTGAATGCGGGAACCGCTGTGCGGAATCCGAAGTACGCCACAACGGAGCAGACCTTCGGAGACCAGCTGCACACCTACACCATCGTCGATGCCATCAATGATAAAAACGTCTTGCCCTTCCGCGTCGACTACATTAAGACCATGGATATTGATGCTGATATCGACGATGAAGATGTGTGGGACATCGACCGTAAAAAGACATTCGAGGCCCCGGAGCGCATTCATCTCGTGGCTCAGTACATTTTGGATCACTTCGATCAAAAGACGTATCGTGGGGATAAGACCTACGTTTACAATACGCTGACCAACATTGCCGAGGTTGCCTCCGCCGACAGGGGTAAGGTTGAAGAGATCAAGCGGAAGCAGCGCATTAGCGGCTTCAACTCCATCTTTGCGGTCGCGTCCGTACCTATGGCTAAGCTGTACTATGATGAGTTCCGAAAGATCATGGATGCCGACCCGACCAAGAAGCTGAAGGTCGCTGTCATTTACAGCTACGCAGCCAATGAGGAGGAAGCGGACGGTATTCTGGATGAGGAAAATCCAGAAGACACCTCCGCCCTGGATCAGACTGCCCGTGATTTTCTGGATGCTGCCATCCGGGACTATAACGAGATGTTCCACACCAGCTATGATACCTCCAGCGACAAGTTCCAGAGCTACTATAAAGATGTATCCCTTCGGATGAAGAATAAGGAACTGGATCTATTGATCGTGGTGAACATGTTCCTGACGGGTTTTGACGCTACTACACTGAATACCCTATGGGTAGACAAGAACCTGAAGATGCACGGTTTAATTCAGGCGTTCAGCCGCACTAACCGGATCCTGAACAGCATCAAAACCTTCGGCAACATTGTGTGTTTCCGTAACCTGCAGAAGCGGGTTGACGCAGCCATCTCTCTGTTCGGGGATAAGAATGCTGGCGGCATTGTGCTGATGCGGAGCTTCAACGATTATTACTTCGGATACAAGGACGAGGAAGGCAAACCGCATCCCGGCTACGCGGGAATGATTGAACGGCTGACGACCGAGTTCCCGGTAACCGAGCCGCAGATCGTCGGCGAACAGAATCAGAAGGATTTCATTATGCTGTTCGGTGCGATCCTGAAAATGCGGAACCTGCTGCTGTCCTTCGACGACTTCGCGGGCAAAGAAATGATCAGCGACCGCGATCTGCAGGACTATCTCGGCAGGTATCAGGATTTGCGTGATGAGTGGAAGCGCAAACGCGAAAGCGGCGAAAGCACTGACATTACGGACGATATCGTATTTGAGATCGAGCTCATCAAGCAGATTGAGATCAACATCGACTATATCCTCATGCTGGTGAAGAAATATCATGACAGCCATTGCGAGGATAAGGAAGTCCTTGTCGATATCAGGAAGGCTGTGGACGCCAGCCCTGAGCTCCGCAGCAAGAAGCAGCTGATTGAAAACTTCATCAATGGCATCAACGAGGTTGAGGACGTCATGGGTGAATGGAATGAGTTTGTCGATCAGCAGCGCGAGGAAGAACTGGCACAGATTATCGCAGATGAAAAGCTGAAGCCGCAGGAGACTCGCGATTTCATCGAGACCGCATTCCGGGATGGCGAGGTCAAAACCACGGGTACCGACATCGATAAAATCATGCCCCCCGTGTCCCGCTTTGGCGGTTCCGGAAGAGCCGCCAAGAAACAGACAGTCATTGAAAAGCTGAAAGCCTTCTTTGAGAAGTACTTCGGTATCGGAACGATGTTCAAGAGCAAGAAGACTGATGACGAGGAGGCATAAAGCATGAACAGATTGAGCATCTATCTAGCGGATGGAACATTCGACGGGCCGATCACCATGAGTAGCCCTGCGTCCAGCTTTACTGCCATTCGCGTTAAACGCGATGATATGGATCAGTATGTGGAGGATCTGAATAAGCCTGGTATTTATCTTCTTCTGATTGGCAATGATACCGTTTATGTTGGTCAGAGCGGGTTGGATACCATTGGCAAACGCGCCTTGAATACGCATTCTGGCTCCATTGATTCTACATGGCATACGCTGGTAGCTTTCGCCTGCAAGGAAACAACGATCAGCAGCAATGAACTTCTATTCATTGAAAATGCCCTGTGTGAGTATGCCCATGCGCATTATCCGAAATGTGCCACGACCACGCCCACCAAGGCAAACTGCAATGCTGTCTATCGGAATTCACATTATCATCTGGGTAGCAGCTCAATCCATACCTGCAATGCTTACATCAAAGATATTCTTTTCTACATCAATCACTTTGGGAAATCTATGTTTGTGCTACCGGATACCCCAGTGGAGCAGCCAGTCGACGACGAGCATCAAGCACTCTTCTATTTCAAAAACCATGCGCGGGATACTGATGGCAAGGCGATCATCCTGATAAATCAAGGCCATACCAGCAAACGGAAAACCGTGCTGAAAGCCGGATCGAGAATCTCTACTAACGTGTTATCCGCGTTTGAAGGTTCAGACCGGGTGAAAGCACAACGGCAGCAATTCGAGCAGGAAGGAAAGATAGTCAATCGCACTCTGCAGGTAGACATCCCGTTTGATTCGCAAAGCGGCGCAGGTCAATTCCTTAACGGCGGTTCTTTTGACGGGAACTCCTCTTGGAAGCGAGTCAGCGACGATATTAAGTTAAAAAACCTGCTTTGATGTAAACACAGCGCCCACCATCACGGTGAGCGCTGATTTTCGTTTTGTATCAGGTACGTAGGCAGGTGTGCAGCAAAGTGCGCAAGAAGGTGGCCAAGTAAGTGGGCAACAAAGTGGTCATGAACCTTAATCCTTCCTGTACCATTTCGTCTCGTATCCATCCGCCCGCAGCACGACTCCGGGGAGCCAGGGCGGCACACGGCTCATCTGCTCACAGACGGCATTTAGGTCAACGCCCTCGCTCGCCTCGATAATCAGTTCGTCGTGGATGTGCCCGCAGATGAAGCAGTGCGACAGCGTCCGCATGGCGTAACACAGGATGTCCCGCGAGATGGCCTGCACGATGTTTTCCACGAATTTCGGGCCGTAACTCTCGATCCGCTCCCACTTCTTTGTGGCCCCCACGCCTTCGTAGGTGACGGACTCGCCGCCGAAACGGTTCTCGCCGATCTTCGGCTTCACATAAGCCAGCCGCCTGCCGGACGGAAGCTGGATGAACAGCATGGCACTCTGCCATGTGAACCGGATGCCGTGTGTTTCTGTGGACATCCGGCCCTGGATGGCTCTCTTTACCGCATCATCTACATCCCACCAGAAAGCAACGATGTTCGGATTGGACTGCCGCCATGCGGATACCAGCGGCTGAAGCTCCTCCTCTTTCAGCCCCATGTCCAGAGCGCCCATGGCTTTCAGAGCGCCGACGCTGCCGCCGTAACCGAGAGCCAATTCCGCGATCTTACCCTTCTGGCGGAGGTGCCCGTTGACACCATGCTTTTCCACGGGCACACCGAACATCGCAGATGCCGATGCGCAATAGATATCACCGTTGTTGCGGAAAACCTCCGTCCTCCATGTTTCCCCGGCCAGATGCGCGATCACTCTCGCCTCGATGGCGCTGAAGTCGCTGACGATAAACTTGTACCCCGGTTTCGGCACAAAAGCCGTCCGGATCAGCTGGCTGAGGGTGTCCGGCACATCCTCATACAGAAGCCGGAGTATTTCATAATCCCCGGACTTCACGAGGCTGCGGGCATGCGCCAGATCTGGGATATGGTTTTGCGGCAGATTCTGCAATTGGATCAGCCGCCCAGCCCAGCGCCCGGAGCGATTGGCACCATAGAATTGAAACATCCCCCGGCAACGACCGTCGGCACATACACAGTTTTCCATGGCGATGTATTTCTTCACGCTCGACCGGGCTAACTGCTGCCGGAGTTCCAGCGCCTTGGCCAGTTCAGGCGGCGCGGTCTTCAGCAGTTCCTTTACGGCTTTCTTGTCCAGCGACTCTACCTCCATTCCGTGATCGGCAAGCCACTGTTTCATCTGCGCCACAGAATTCGGATTCTCCAGCCGGGTCACCTTCTGCATCTCAGCGGAGAGCTCGTCACGGGATTTGGCATCCAGCTGGATAGCCTGCGCGACCATTTGCCGATCCAGCGCAATGCCGCGATCATTGATTTCCTCGGACAGATGATACTCATCCCATACGGATTCAGGAACCGGAAACCTGGCCAACATCTTCTGGATGCTCATTTCCACCTCAACGTCCCGCTTGTTATACGCCTTAAAGGTGGCCCACTTGTCTGGCGCATGATGCGGGCGATTCCACGTCCTGCCGCCGTTCACCTTGGTGGGCTTGCAGGGCACCGAGAAGTATTTGATCAGCGTCTTGCCCTCGGACATCTTCTGATCCTGCAGCTTCAGCACCGCGCTCACGCCCTCCAGCGACAGGGGCAGACCGATGTATGCCGCCCAGATCATGGAACACCGCCAGGACACAGGGTTCAGGTAATTGCCCACGCTATCTTCCGGGATGCTGTAGCTGCAGAACAGGTCAGGGCGATGTTTCTGCAGCCAGGCGGACAGGCACACCCGCTCAAAGGCCGCATTGAACGCCCATTTGACCACGTTTTCGTCTGCAATAGCCCGCAGCACATCCTCCGGGATCTGTTCCCCGCAGGCCATATCCACCACGAACACCTCGCCGCCGTTGACAGAGTAGCCAAACAGCAGGATTTCAAATTCAGGGTCTTCCGTGTATCTGTAAACACCGCTCTTGCTGAGATCGGTGCCGGATTTCGTCTCCAGGTCGATGGAGAGATATTCAATCTTATCCATGTATCCTCCTGAAAAAAGGCGGCACCAGTCCTGCCGATGCCGCCATGCCCTTATGCTTGTTCAGCGGCCCCATCCTGAGCCTGCTTCTTCTTTTCCCTGTGCCGCCGTACCATGCGCACGATACGCTTGATCGTGTCGACGATACTGCTGATGATGCCTACAGCCATCAGGATGATGATTGCCTCAAAGGCGAAGGTTACCACGAACTCTCTCATCGCTTCATAAGTGAAAATTCCCATTGCCATTCATTCCTTTCTTGTCATGCCGGGCAGCAGAGTTTCCCGCTCTGCTGCTCGGCTTTTTTCGTATCAGGACAGGAAATCATCGTCATCGTTGGTGTCGAAGTCGTCTTCGGCCCGGCTGCGGCTGCCCAGCGGCTCCCCGTCACGAATCTTCTGCAGGTTGTTCAGCCCGCAGGCGATGCCGCGATTGCCGTTGGAGTTGAAGGCGTACAGGGTGATGCTGGCCCGGCCATACACGCCGGAGTACACCTCGGAGCGTTCCAGGATCGGCTGGCGGTCGGCATCCACGATGCCCGGCGCAGTGCTGCTGTTGGCGTTGATGAACATGCACCCCGCGTAGGTGGGATCGCCTTTGCGCTCCTTGTCGCCATCCCGCAGGGGCAGCTTCAGGTCTTCCAGATCGGGCATGTACTTGCTGGTGCCTTTCAGCTTGGACTGGCCTTCCTCATAGGCGGCCTGAATAGCCTTCCTGATCTTCTCGATGGTGACGGTGTCCGTCTTGGGGATGATCAGGGAAACGGAGAACTTGGGCGCTCCACCGTTGATGGACTTGGCCTCCCAGACGTTGGCATAGCTCCAGCGGGTGTTGGGGCCGGTGATGACTTTGCACGGATTCACAAACTTACTCATTGGTATTTTCCTCCTCAAAATCTGTCTTTGCTGTGTTCAGAGCCGGGCGCTTGTCCGACTCAGGGACTAAGGTTGGCTTCCCCGGCGGCTTATATGTCAGCCCGCCGAGAATGTCGTCAAATCGTTTTTTGCCCAGAAGCGCCTTCATGGCCGTAATGCCCAGCAACTTCCGTTCATAGGGGTCTTCGCCCGCCGCTTTTACGGCATTGGCTACAGCTTCATCGTCGGTGTATTTGGTCACCGACCGTCCGGCAACCACCTTGAAGCCTGGGTAGTGTGTGCCTGCGATAGCCTGCTGCAGCGCGTGTTCCTTCACGTCGCCGCCCCATGCGATCAGTTCGTCGATCCGGGGCAGGATGGCGGCAATCTCGTCGTCGGTTAGTTCGGACGGAACCTCAAAGTCATACCGGGCCATCTCCAGGTTGTACTCCGCCCGCTTCCGGCAGGATGCCTTTGCGTTGCAGAACTGGCAGTAATCCCCGGCGTGGAATTCGCCCTCGCCCTTGAAGGCCAGCGCAGCAGTCGGGGCCAGAACGGTTTCAGCCCATTCCAGCAGGTCGGCCTTACTGATTTCAAAGGTGGTGACGTTATCCCGCCTCGGCTGAAAGATGCTCATCCGTACTGCGCTGACATCGTAGATCCCGTCGAAGGTTTCCAGCAGGCCCAGTGCGTAGCACATCATCTGCGGGTTCTGTTCCGCATCCACCAGAATGCCGACGCCGTATTTCAGATCGATTACGTGCAGCACATTGTCGGCTACGATGCAGGCATCCCCGGTTCCGAATCCCTCCGGCACCCAGCGGGAGAAGTCCAGCCGTTGCTCCACCAGAACGATGGGATCAGCGCAGTGCTTCTTTGCCTCGGCCAGGGTCTCCATCACGAAGGCCGCGTAGGCATCGGTGCAGTCGGCCATTTCGGAATCGAAGTACTGTAGGTCGTCGGTAGGGTCTCGCGCCGCCATGCCCAGCGCCTTCTGTACCTTATAGGCCGCAAGGCTGTGTGCGTCCGTGCCCTGCTGGGCATAAGGCGATGCCCGGTCGGGGTGTGCAGCGCACAGTTTCGCGCTGGGCGGGCAGGCCAACCATCTGTGGCTGGAGGAAGCGGAGAGCAGCGCATGGTCAGCCATGGATGCTGTGCACCTCCTCCACCAAATCCGGATAGCGGGCCGGGTCGATGTCCGTCAGGCTCCCGCCCTCGGCGTACTTCTTTACCAGCGCCTTGGCCTCCTCACGGTAGCCGCTCTGGGAAAGCTCCGCCAGCAGTGCCCGGACTTCCTCCTTGGTGTAAACCTTAGGCGCGGGCGCTTCCGATGCGGTCTCCTCGGCGGGCTCCGATTCCGATTCCTTCGCCGCCCTGCGCCTGCCCGCCGTCTTGGGCTTTTCCTGCTCCGATTCGTCCTCACCGGAGAAGCAGTCCTTCACGCGGGCCGCAGCCTTGATCAGGTCTTCCCCGCAGGCCACCAACCGCCGTCCGACTTCGGTCAGGTCATCCAGCACTGTGGCCAGTTCGCTCATTCTGCTCATGGTTGTCTCCCTTCATCATCACTCGTTTTGCCAGCTGCTTGGCCACCACACTGATGGCGATCAGCACCTCGAACAGTTCCTCGTTCGCCTCCTGCTCGTTGAGGGCAGGCTTTTCTTCACGCATCGCATCCTGCATTTGCAGCACCTCCATTTCCGAAGGACTTTGTGCCCCTCCGTCCCCTTACGGACAGTTCTGATGTGGTTTTTCCGGTTTTCGTGAAACTTTTTTTCGAAGGCCGCCTCCTGTCGCCCTCACCCTCTATCGGACAGCGGGCGGTCTGTTTTTCCGGTCGACGGCAAAATTTCTCACGCGCACATGCACATATAAGCGGAAGCAAAATTTTCTTTCTCCAAAACCGGAAAAAGCGCCCTCAAACTGTCCGTAAGGAAGCGGAGGACGCATGGGCGCTCCTCATATCAGATGAAAGGAGCGAGTTCAATGGGGCAAGCGACGATGCAACAGCGCAGGCATAAACACAGGATGGAGGGACAGGCATGAAACTGATTTTGCAGACAGCGAACGTCCTGGGCGATGAAAGGAACTGCTACTACCCCAATCGGGTGGAGGTCACCAGCGCCGAGGAGCTTCAGCAAGCTGTCAGGATGGATCACGTGTGCGCGGAATACGACAACGATTACCGCAACACGAACAACTTCCGTCAATCGAACGTGGTGGTCATGGACTGCGACAACGACCACACGGAGAACCCGGCGGAGTGGATTACGCCGGAAAAGCTGGATGAGATGATGCCGGACATCAGCTACGCGATTGCGTTCAGCAGGCATCATCTTCTTCCGAAGAACGGTAAGGCTCCGAGACCGAAGTTCCATGTGTATTTCGAGATCGAGCCAACACAGGATGCAGATTACTACGCCGCCCTGAAGGAAGCCATCTTCCGCAAGTATCCCTTCTTCGACGATAACGCGCTGGACGCCGCCCGGTTTATCTTCGGCGCGGATGTGGGCGACGCCATCTGGCACGAGGGCTGGCTGACCATTGAAAGTGAGGTGGAGATCACGCCCTCCGCCGGGGAAAAGGAAACGGGCCGGGTTGGCAACGTCATCATCGCGGGCACACGGAATAAGACCATGTCGCGCTTTGCGGGGCGGGTGGTCATCCGCTACGGCAACACGGAAAAAGCCCGTCAGATTTTTCTGGACGAGGCCGCCAAGTGTGAGCCTCCGCTGGAGGATGAAGAACTGGCCACCATCTGGAACAGCGCCGTACGCTGGTATGAAAAGAAGATCAGCAGGCAGGCGGGCTATGTGCCTCCGGATCAATACAACGCGGCGGATTTCCAGACGCTGAAGCCCGGCGATTATTCCGATATCGGCGAGGCCAAGATGCTGGCGCGGGAATACGGCGACGAACTGCGCTTTACGGACAGCACCGATCTCATCCGTTACAACGGCATCTACTGGCAGGAATCCAAGCAGATGGCCATCGGTGCCATGATGGAGTTCCTCGACCTGCAGTTGCAGGACGCGAAGGATCAGGTTGCGGCGACAAAGCAGGCGCTGCTGGACAGCGGTGTGTCCCAGGAGGATATTACGGCAGGCGGCAAGACGCTCTCCAAAGCCGTGTCCGGCGACGATCAGATGAAGCTGCTTATGGCCTACCTGTCCGCGATGCAGTATTACGCTTTCGTCATGAAGCACCGGGATTACAAGTATGTCATGTCCAGCCTGAACCAGGCCAAGCCTCTGGTGCTGATGGACATTAACCAGCTGGATGTGAATCCTTACCTGCTCAATACGCCGGAAGCCACCTACGATTTGCGGCTGGGGCTGGCCGGGGCGCAGGAACACGATCCGATGGATTACCTGACCAAGTGCACCAACGCATCGCCCGGTGAAGCGGGTAAAGACCTGTGGCTGGATACGGTGCGCCGGGTTTTCTGCGGGGACGCGGATTTGATCGATTACGTTCAGACCATCGTGGGCATGGCCGTGGTGGGCAAAGTGTTCTCAGAAGCTCTCATCATTTCTTACGGCGATGGGGCTAACGGCAAATCCACCTTCTGGAATACGCTGGCCCGTGTGCTGGGCAACTACAGCGGCATGATGAGCGCGGACGCGCTGACCGTTGGCTGCAAGCGAAACGTGAAGCCTGAGATGGCGGAGCTTAAGGGCAAGCGCCTGATTATCGCCGCCGAACTGGAAGAAGGCATGCGGCTGAACACCAGTACGGTTAAGCAGCTGTGCTCCACGGACGAGATTGAAGCGGAGAAAAAGTACAAAGACCCCTTCAAGTATGTGCCCACCCACACCATGGTTTTATACACCAATCACCTGCCCAAGGTGGGAGCCAGCGACGACGGCACCTGGCGGCGGCTGATTGTGATTCCCTTCAACGCCAAGATTCAGGGCAAGAGCGACATCAAGAACTACACCGATTATCTGGTGGAGAACGCCAGTCCCTACATCATGACCTGGGTGATCGAAGGCGCGAAGAAAGCCATCGACGCCGGATTTAAGTTGAGCCCGCCCAAGTGTGTGCGGGACGCCATCAGCGCGTACAGGGAGGGCAATGACTGGCTGAGCCATTTCCTTGAGGAATGCTGCGAGCTTGGAGACAGCTTTGAGCAGAAGTCGGGCGAACTGTATCAGGAATACCGGGCCTATTGCTTCCGCAACGGCGAATACACCCGCAGCACCACGGATTTCTACTCCGTATTGGAGAGCGCCGGGTATGTCCGTCAGAAAAAACATGCGGGCAGCTTTGTTCGCGGGCTGAAACTCAAGGGCGATTTTGCCCAGTGACGGTCGTTCCGGTCACCAACCAGAACTATTTCAAATTGCTGCGGTGACGGTCGTTCCAGTCCTGTACCAAAAAGTCTCTATAGGGAAAAATTGAAAAGAACCTTATAGAAGAGTTTTAGTCAGAGACATTCACGACCGTCACCGGGTCAGGAGGACAAGATGACATTTTATACATTCATGATGAGAAATCACCGGGGCAAGCAGATGCCCGCTGGCGATCTCGCGGGAGACATTTATCGGGACAGAAACAGCTTTCCCCGCAACGGCAAAGGCAAGTTTGACGGGTGGCATCGGATTCTGAGGGGATATTTGGAACGGCAGCACGCCTGCAGCGATTGTCTTGATGTGTTCGAAGAATACTGGAAGGAATACGTCGCATGCGAGAAAAGCTGATTGAACAGAAACTGGTGAAGACGGTGAAAGACCGGGGCGGCATCTGTCCCAAGCTGGTGTGTCCCGCATTTGATGGAATGCCCGACCGCCTGGTCTTATTGCCGGATGGGCACATAGGATTTGTGGAAATAAAGGCTCCGGGCGTGAAGCCTCGTCCCCTGCAGGTATCCCGGCACAGGCTCTTACGGCGGCTGGGCTATCTGGTCTTCACCTTGGACGATATCACGGCCATCCCGCGCATGCTGGATGAGATCGGAGGCAAACATGACAATTCAACTGAAGGATAAACGGGTGGAAAACATTCTGGAGCCCCGGCACATGCTGGATCTGGTGGACGAGTACATGGGCACAGACGCCCGCTACTGGATTGAGGATTATCTTGCCGAGGCCAACGGCCAGACCGCCGAAGTAGCAGACTTGGAAGCATGGTACGAAAAGCGGATTGACCATTACAAAGAGGTCATCCGGGAACTGCGCTCCCACTCGGAGGCGCTGGCAGGGCTGATTTGCGAGAAGAAACTGAACCGCAAAGCCATCTCCCATGAAGCAGGCCAGATTTGCGTGATTACCGGGAGGGAGCTGCGATGAAAAAAAGCGTAAGCGTGAGAGGAGGTGATGCCCAATGAAGTTCATACCCCATGATTACCAGGCGTTTGCGATCAAACATATCCTGACTCATGATCAAGCGGCCCTGCTGCTGGATATGGGCTTGGGTTGAGGGTAAAACCGTGATCACCCTGACGGCCATTGAGCGGCTGATGTATCAGGATTTTGAGATTTCAAAGGTGCTGGTGATCGCGCCCCTGCGGGTGGCGAAAAACACCTGGCCCGCCGAGATTCGCAAGTGGGATCATCTGGAGGGCCTGACCTGGTCGGTCATCATCGGCACACCCCAGGAGCGCATGGCGGCGCTGCGGAAGAAAGCCGACATCTACATCATCAACCGGGAAAACCTGCAATGGCTGGTGGAGAAAAGCAGCATGCCTTTCGACTACGACATGGTGGTGATTGACGAGCTGTCCTCCTTCAAGAACTGGCAGGCAAAGCGCTTCAAGGCCATGATGCAGGTAAGGCCCTTTGTGCGGCGCATTGTGGGCTTGACGGGCACCCCCAGTAGCAACGGTCTGATGGATTTATTCGCGGAGTTTCGTGTGCTGGATATGGGCCAGCGGCTGGGACGCTTCATCGGGCAGTACCGAAACGCGTATTTTAAGCCTGACCGGATGAACGGGCCCATCGTGTACAGCTATAAGCCCCTGCCCGGCGCGGAGGAACAGATTTACAGGCGTATCGGAGACATCACCATCAGCATGAAGGCATGTGGGCATCTGAAAATGCCGGAACTGATCTCCACCACCTGTGAGGTGGAAATGTCTCCCGATGAACGGGAGGACTACGATGCCATGAAGGAAGAGCTGGTGCTCTCCCTGCCGGACGGCGAGGTGACCGCCGCCAACGCCGCCGTGCTGACCGGAAAGCTGCTGCAGCTGTCCAATGGCGCGATATACACCGACAACGGAACCACCGTGCAAATTCACGACCGGAAACTGGACGCGCTGGAGGACATCATCGAGGGCATGAACGGCAAGCCCCTGTTGCTGGCTTATTGGTTTAAGCACGATTACGAGCGGATTGCCCACCGCCTGACGGAAATCAATGTGCCCTTTGAAAGGCTGGATTCGGAAGCATCTATCAGGCGGTGGAACGAGGGAAAGATACAGGTTGGTCTGGCACACCCTGCCTCCACCGGGCACGGGCTGAACCTGCAGGAAGGCGGCAATACCATCTGCTGGTTTTCGCCGATTTGGTCGCTGGAACTGTACCAGCAAATGAACGCCCGCCTGTTCAGGCAGGGCCAAAGGGCAGCGATCGTGGTGATTACGCACATCGTGACCAAGGGCACGGTGGATTCCCGTGTGCTGAAGGCGCTGGAAGAAAAAGACAGGATTCAGGAAGCGCTGATCGCGGCGGTGAAGGCCGAGGTGAAGCGATGAACGGGTGGCAGGCGCTGGCAAACGGCATCGTGGAGCAGGCCGTGAAGGATTACCGGGCGGCACTGAAAACCCTGCGCAGGCATCCGGATTCCAAAGCGGCGATGGCTACCGCCATGGAGGTGGAGCGATTCTTCCACTCTGACTGGTACGGCCAGCTGACCACCATCGACCCGGATTACCTTATTGACAGACTGAGGAAGGAGGCGGCGAAATGACCGCAAAAGAATATTTGAATCAGGCTTATTGGCTTGACCGCAGAATCAACAGCAAGCTGGAGCAGCTGGCGTCGCTGAACGACATCGCCACCCGGAGCACATCCGTGATGAGCGACGATGTGGTGAGCCGCACCCGAAATGTGCATGCCATGGAGGATGTGATCGCCAAAATCGTGGACATGAAGGCCGAGGTGAACGCGGAAATTGACCGCTTGGTGGATTTGAAAAGGAACATTATGGAGGTGGTCAAGGCCGTGGACGACCCGGAACTTCAGACGCTGCTGGAATTGCGCTATCTGTGCTTTAAGGATTGGCCGGACATCGCCTGTGAGATGCACTGTTCCGAGAGCAATGTGTACAAGGTGCATTCCAGAGCGCTGCAGGCGGTGCGGTTGCCGAAATTGGATAGTAAATTACAGTGAATTCCAGTAGATTCCAGTAGGCCCCTTATGTTATGATACACTCAGCAGAACAGGATCGAGAGAGCCTCGCGGGCACATACCCGTGGGGCTTTTCCCGTATCCGGATGAGGAGTTGAAGCCCATGCTTTTTACCAGCGAGCAGGTGTCCGCCGGGCACCCGGACAAGATTTGCGACCAGATTTCCGACGCCATCGTCACCGACTGCCTGAAGCACGACCGAAACAGCCGTGTGGCGGCGGAGGCCATGGTGAAGGACGAGCATGTGTATGTGGCGGGCGAAATTACGTCCAAGCACGAGCCGAACATCAAATGCATCGTGCGGGATGTGCTTCTGTTCACCCAGCCGCAGCTGTACGAGGGCTTCCAGCTGGAAACACAGATTTCAAAGCAGTCTGGGGATATCGCCCTGGGTGTGGACAAGAAGGGCGCGGGCGATCAGGGCATGATGTTTGGTTATGCCACCAGCGAAACCTATAAGATGCTGCCGCTGCCCTTCGTGCTGGCCACAGAAGCCATTGAGGCGCTGAGCATCAAACGGCATTCCGGCCTGCTTCATGATACCAAGGCGCAGGTGACCTACGATTACAAAAAGAATCGGATAGACACCTTTCTGATGAGCGTTCAGCATAAGGAAGATGTGGAGCCGGATGATGTGTTCCACCTTTGCAAGCGGATCATGGAGAATGTCGCCGATTCAAACAGCCTGAATAAGGACTTCCGGGTGCTGGTGAATCCCACCGGGCGATTTGTGACAGGGGGCAGTTTTGCCGACACGGGCGTTACCGGACGGAAAATCATGTGCGATACTTACGGCGGTGCCTGCAGACATGGCGGCGGCGCTTTCTCCGGGAAAGACCCCACGAAGGTTGACCGCAGCGGCGCGTACATGGCGCGGAAGATTGCCAAGGACATCCTGCGGCACAAGTTCGCTACGCGCTGCGAGGTACAGCTGGCCTACGCCATCGGAATTGAGGAGCCGGTCAGCATTGCGGTGGAAACATTCCGCACCGGCAGGGTGCCTGCTGAATATCTCGTCAGCTGGATTCGAAAGCACTATGACCTGACGCCCGCCGGGATTATTTCTTCTCTGGGCCTGCGGGATGTGAATTACGAGCGCACCGCTACCCTAGGCCATTTCTGGCAGCAGTACATGCCCTGGGAAGAATGAAGAAAATTTGCGTTGTGTGCCCATAGGCGGTTGACTTTCCGGGCCTTCAGAGCGAGTAATGTCGTACCAAATTTGAAGGAGGTACGCACCATGACCATTGTTACCAACACGACCGACCGCAAGGCGCTGGCCAAAGCCATCGCGGCGGAGCTGGGCACCGACGCCCGCTACCTGGGCCTGCCCACCTACGGCTACCAGATTGGCGACTTCACTGTTGACCGGGACGGCAACATCCACGGGGATGATTTCACAGCCCTGCGGGATTTCCTTGCCCGGAACGGGTACAGCGTTGACGACGCTGACGCGGATCATGAAGAGGCCCGCGAGGCACAGCCTGAGACAGATGGAGATCCGGAAGCGCCCGCAGAGGCACAGGTCGAGGAGCCTGCGGATCTGGAAACCCAGACAGAAACACAGCCCGCTGATTCGGAAGTGGAGCCCATCACACGGATGGACGTTTCCATTCCGGCGAAGGATGTGACCCCGGCACAGCTGAAAAGCCTCATCTTCATGCTGTATTCCCGCCAGAGCATCATCAACCGCATGACCCAAAGCGACTGCCTTTCGATTCCAGAGCGGCTGATCACCCGCCTGCAGGAGAGCACATTTGAAAGCGCGGACATCCTTTCCGACTTGCTGGAGGATTTCAAAGCCAACCACGGCCTGACCGGATTCGCTTTCAGGGACGGCAGGGTGACCATGACCTTCCCCTTCGATGAAAGCCAGCCCGACCGCTGGACGACCTACGCGGGATTGCTGAATCGCATCTTTGACGCGGCCATGAAGGCCACGCGGGTGCGGCCCGACCGGGTGGAACCGGATACGGAAAACGAGAAGTACCTGGCGCACGTGTGGCTGCAGCGGCTGGTATACAGCGGCGTGGATTCCAAAGCGGAACGCAAAATCCTGCTGGGCCACCTGAAGGGCTACTGCGCCTTCAAGAACGGCATGAAGATGCAGGCCCACAAGGACAAGTACGCGGCCATCCGGCGGGAACGCCGGGCGGCTGAGCAGGAAGCGGCGGTGCCGGAGGTCGTGACAGAGGAGGCAACAGAAAATGAGTAAGAACATTCAGGAAGCCTTGCTGGATTTGAAAGCCCGGCAAGAAGCGGGCGAACACATGCCGTGCCCCAGGTGCGGCAGAGACAGCATGAAGCCCGCGCTGGTCACCAATGCCCTGAGCAGACACGCGGACGGTATCTTCGTATGCGACGACTGCGGTACAGCAGAGGCCATGCTGGATTTCATGCGGAACCCGCTGCCCCTGGAGTGCTGGGCCTTCTTCCGGGAGGAAACACCCGCAGGCGATTTCAAAACCCTGCCCGGCGAGGAAGCCATGCAGACCATCAAGGCCGAGCATGTGCCCCGGCTCATCCGTATCTTCCAGAAGTGGAAAGCGGGCGATGTGGATTTCAAAGCTCTCAGATCGGAAGCGATCCGGGAATGCCCCGGCCTGACACAGATTTGGGAGCAGCCCTTCCAAGCGCTGTACGAGGTAGCCGATGGCGAGATCGTGGTAAGGTTCAAGGACACAAACGGCGCGGTGCAGGTCGCGGCAGACCTGCTGACCAAAGGAAAGTAATCCCCAGCGGATTTGAAAGCGGCGCGGCGCAAGCTGGCCGCTTTTCCTTTTGCCCACGTGGCCGCACGTTTGCCCCTGTCGCGGGCTTTAGGACAAGGGGCGAGGGAAAACCCGACCGGGCGAAAAGGGCGCGAACGTGGGCCAACACAGCCCGGATTTGAAAGCTCAAAAAGAGACAATGAAAGCCGCCTTCCGAGACCAGAAAGCGGCTGTATTCGTGTGTCTGTGTGGGGATATTGTCTTGCTGTTGTGTTTACCACCTGTGTCCCCGTGCAAGGCTCCTCTCCAGCGCGGGCTTCAGCACCGTGCGGATTTGAGAGCGCAGGCCCAGCTTGCGATAGGCGTTTTCGATGCCGTCGTAATACTGCTGGGCGGGCGGTGATTGGTGAATCATGTTCATGATGTAAATCATGCCCTCGATTTCGGAGCCGTCGTCCATGTGCACGGGCCAGGTTTCCTTGATGTAGTAGCTGGGGAATCCCTCGTATCGGTCAAGGCTCTTTTCGTCGCGGGCGTTGATTTCCCAGACGGCGACGGGCACACGGTTTCTCATGTCTCCCGTCTTTTCGACTGTGGCGTGGAGATAGAACTCCAGCCTTGCTCCCGAAATGTACCCAGTGCCGATGAGCTTGGCGTCCGGGCAGCGGTACGCCATCTGTTCCTGAACCATGTTGGAGCCGTATGCGATGTACTTCATTGTGTTTTCCTCCTCGATTTGAAAGCTGTGTCAGGCGACGTCCTGCCGGGTGTGGCGGACGATTTTGTAGCTGATGGGCGCTCCGGTGATGCTGTAGTTTCCCAGCCCTTCTGCGCGGCGCATGCAGTTCTGTGCTTCCTCCAGGGTCTTGAACTCCCTGCTGTAAGGGAGCCACCTGCGGGCTGTGCCTTTGCAGAATACCTGATAAGTGGTCATGGATGCAATACCTCCTTCTCGATTTGAAAGCCCTGCCGGGCATGTGACATTACTCACTCTGTCCGGCGGGAAAGTCAACGGGTTTGTGTGCCGGGGTGAAAATGAATTACCCGATGGTGTACCGTTTGCCCTTGGCGATGATTTGGAAGCTCCGCTTTCCGGTGATTTCGCCCCAGACCCGGTTGACCTGTTCGATGTATTCCAGTTTGCAGATCTTCATGCGCGGCTGTTTGCGGAGCCACTTGAGCGCCGCCGATTTGAAAGCGTCGCCGAGGACTTCCACCCGCTCCGTGTGCTGTGCCTTGTAGCGCTCCCACTGCAGGCGGCTGATGCGGCGGCCTTCCTCCATGTCCACGTACCAGTCGTTGCGGCGGTTGGCTCCAATCCAAGCCCACTCGATTTCAAAGCGCGGCTCCAGACGGTTGTTCCAGACGGTGCCGTCCCAGTTGTCGAAGACACGTGTGTCGGGCGCGGCCTTGCCGATGATGAGCTTGACGCTGTCGCCGATGTACCCGTCCTCGCCGCGCTCCCAGTGGTGGTCGCGGGTCAGGAGGACGCGGAGGATTTCGGAGCCATTCGTCAGGTCGATGTGCGCGATTTCCCCCTGGCTCCCGCCCATGGTGTCGGGAAAGATGGTGTACCTCTGATTCAAAAGCTCGGTGACCTTCTGGGTGTAGATGTTGCGGATGTCCTGCTTTTTCATGCTGTGTTCCTTTCCGGGCTGTGCCCTGTCAGATTTGAAAGCTGTGTGTCGTTGGGCGGCTTACCAGATGCCGCCGCGCCGGGTCAGGTGTGCCTGCCTGTCCAGATTCAGGAGCTCCTGCGCGACCTGTTCGCGGGTCAGCGGTGTGCTCCCGCCAAGGGTGATGATGCGCTTTCCGGCGCGGAAAACGAACCAGCTGTACCCGGTGATCCCTTGTCTGGCCCAGTGGTACTCGGTCTCGTCGTAGGGATGGATGCTGTGGATGCACATGGTTCCGGTGCGCGGGTCGATTTGAGAGCTGAACTGCTGTGCGCCGAGGTAGAAGGTGGTGTAGTTGATGGCGTCCATGGTGTGTCCTCCTTGGGTTGTGTGCCCTGCTTGATTTGAAAGCGGTTTCCCGCGACCGGGCCTTGCTGTGCCCGGTTTCGGCCCGGTGCCGCCGGGCCATCTTCAGGCGGGTCGGTTTCAAAGCTGTGGCCTCCTTGGTGTGCGCCGCCGGGTTCAGGAGGCCCGGCGGGTGGTCTCGACACCGTTCCTCCAAGCCGCGTTGCCGGGCATGTGCTTGAGGAGGTGTGTGCGGGCGGTCTTGAACTCCTCGCCGTTCATGCCCAGCCGGAGGAGCCAGCACCGGAAGGTGTAGGCCGGGTTGTCGGTGACCGGGCGGGCCGGGCTCGCGGAAGCCACCGTCAGGGCTTGGTGGGAAATCGCGAGGCAAAGCTGGATGTAGGCCTTGATCTCTCCGGCGTGAAGTGTGCTGTTGAAGGCCCGGAACTCGATGGTGCCCTTCTGGAAAACGCTGTGCAGGTTCAGCAGATGGTACCGGGAGGGGTCGTAGTGCTGGTGTGCGTGGTAGGCCCAGTCGCGATCGTCGTACCAAATCCGGGCGAAGTCCTCGGAGGTCGCGGGCTTCCGGCGGTTCAGGGTCGCGAGGAAGTCCGGGGCGACGGGCTGGCACCAACGGCTCCGGCGCTCCGGGCTGATTTGGAGGGCTTGGGTCAGGAGGTCTTCCTTGGCGTTGACCAAGTTGACCAAGTTCCGCAGGGTTTTGGGGGTGTGCTCCCCAAGGCCGACGTGTACGTGGATGCCGCAGGAGGGGTCGGCGTGTGCCCCAGCCGCCCGGAGGGCCCGGACGCAGGCCTGCACCGTTTCGATGTCTTCCCAGCGGCAAATCGGGCTCACGAACTCTGTGCCTTGGTCGCGCGGCCCGGCGATGCTCGCGTCGCTGACCAGCTTCCACCGCCGCCCGTCCGGCGCGGTGACCTCCCAAGCGTCGTAGGCACCGCCCGTGTGCCGGAAGGTCGCTCTTTCGCCGAGGGTTTCCGCGACCACCTGCGCGGCCCGCTGGCGGGTGATGTGGTTCATCTCGATCTCGATGCCGAAGGTCTGGGTTTTCATGGGGGTCTCCTTTCTCCCGGCGGCGGCTTCTCCCGCCCGGCCAGGCCGTGCTTTCTGGGCGGTTTCACGCCCGGCGCGTACATCCATCACTCTGCCAGGCCGAAAAGTCAACGGTTTTTTTTGCGAAAAAGGAGGCCGCGCCTCCTTATACATGCGCGTAGGGGCCGGGAAAAAACCCGTTTTTTTTTCGTCGGGCGGGCGGTTTTTTGCCGCCCAGGCGGGCACACCGACCCGCCGCCCGGAACCGCCGCCGGGCACACTTTCCGACTTTGCTCTGCGAAAGTCCGGCGGGCGGCACACTTCTCCGCTTTGCTCTGGGAAAGTCCACCCGGGCACAGGACTTTCCGACTTTGCTCTGGTGAAGTCCGGGCGGGCGGCGCTTCTCCGCTTTGCCGTGAAGAAGTCCGGCGGGCGGCACACTTCTCCACTTTGCTCTGGCGAAGTCGGCGGGCAGGTCGGTGTGCCCAGCCGCCGGGCCGAGGTGTGCCCGGGAGGGGGGGTCAGATCCCTGGGTGTGCCTGGCGGAGACCGCGCCCCCCTCACGCGTGAATTTCCGACAAATTCGGGGGTGGGGGTATCGGCCCCAAAAGGCATAAAAAAGACCGTCCCGAAGGACGGCGAAGGAGACGATGGTATGCGATTACTTTCGGATGTAGGTCTGGTTGCGGCTGGTGGGCTTATCTGGAATCCCCATAACGATCAGCCCCTGATCCAGCGCGGGAAGCAAATACAGTTTGCGGAAGTTATCCCGCGATTTTAGCCCCAGTTTCTCCATAAGCTGTGCGGCGGAGTAAGGCACGTCATATTCCATAATTTCCACCAGCTTTTGCACCTCGGCGGTAAGATAGGCGTCCTTTTCCGAAACTTGATGAAGCGCCCAATCCAATGTCATGTCGATCTTATCGAGCATGAAGGTGATGAACGCATCAGAATTCCCCGCAGCATGACAGGCAGAGATAGCATCATAATATCCATCCTGAAATTCATGGATGCGGCTTTCAAGCGGCAGATACTGGAAAATAGGATTCCATTCAGAGAGCAGAGCCGTCTGCCAGAGACGAGCCATGCGTCCATTGCCATCCTCGAAGGGATGGATAAACACAAATTCATAGTGGAACACGCAGGACAGTATCAGCGGATGCACGTCGCCGCGTGCAACCTTCATCCAATCGAATAGCGACTGCATTTGGTCGGGCACGAACTCCGGTGGCGGGGCCATGAAAATACATCTGTCGCCGTTGAATACACCCTCGTTGTGGTTGCGAAACACACCGGATTCCTGCACTGTCAGGTAGGTCATTACGCCATGCAGCTTTTTAAGATCATCCAGAGAGTAAGGATCGAACGAACCCAGCATATCGTAAGCCTGATAGGCATTTTTGACTTCCTGGATTTCTTTCTGCGGGCCAATGACCGCCTTCCCGCTGATGACGCTTTTCACCTCGTCCAGAGATAGCGAATTAGCTTCGATGGCCAGGGAGGAATGAATGGAGCGAATGCGGTTATTGCGCCGCAGATGGGGTTTAGTTTCAAAGGAGCGGTAGCCGGTGACTCTTCCTGTTTTTTCGGCAATCTGAGCAACCAGCGTCAGCATCTGATTGGTGATGGAAAATGGCGGTACATAATGTTCCAAGTAAAGCACCTCGCTTTCCTGTCTATTATACGCCGCTTGGCGCAAATTATCAAGAACTTACATGTTATCTTTACTGGTTTCTTGAATGGTACTCGTTTTAACCATTTTTATCTTGGCTGTTATCTTGACTGGTTTCTTGTATTGGAGGTAAACGATGAATACGAATCTGAACATGCGGACGATGCCGATTGAGATGCTGAAGCCCGCGAAGTACAACCCCAGGAAAGACCTGAAGCCCGGCGACCCGGCGTATGAGAAAATCAAACGCAGCCTGCACGACTTCGGGTACGTCGATCCCATCGTCTGGAACGAGGTGACGGGCAACATCGTCGGCGGTCACCAGCGCTACAAGGTGCTGAAGGCTGAAGGAGCGACTGAGGTGGACTGCGTTGTGGTGCACATCGAGAACCCTTCGGATGAAAAAGCCCTGAACATCGCGCTCAACAAAGCCACTGGCGATTGGGAGCCCACGGCCCTGGCTGACCTGCTGCAGGATCTGCTGAGCGCCGGATATGATCTGGGCGCTACGGGCTTTGACGCTGCCGAGGTGGACGATCTCTTCTCCAAGGTACATGACAAGGATGTGCATGACGATGACTGTGAGATCGATCCGGAAACAGTCAATGTATATGTACAGCCCGGCGACGTCTGGACGTTGGGCAAGCATCGTATGATGTGTGGGGACAGTACCTCGCCCGATGCGGTGGACGCGCTCATGGACGGCATCAAGGCCAACCTGGTCGTGACCGACCCGCCCTACAACGTGGCGTATGAGTCCGCTGACGGTAAGAAGATCCAGAACGACAGCATGGCGGACAAGCAGTTTTTCGCCTTCCTGCTGGCCGCTTTTCAGAACATGGCAGCGCATATGGCCGAGGGCGGCAGCGCGTACATCTTCCATGCGGATACCGAGGGACTGAACTTTCGCCGGGCTTTTAAGGAGTCCGGCTTTCATATTTCCGGCGTATGCATCTGGGTGAAGAACAGCCTGGTGCTGGGCCGCAGTCCATATCAATGGCAGCATGAACCCGTGCTCTACGGCTGGCTTCCCAACGGAAAGCATAAGTGGTTCGCCGACCGGAAGCAGTCCACCATCTGGAACTTCGACAAGCCAAAGAAGAGCGCCGACCATCCAACCATGAAGCCGATCCCGCTGCTGGCTTATCCCATTAAGAACAGCAGCGCACCCAACGCTGTGGTGATGGATCTGTTCGGCGGCAGCGGCTCCACCCTCATCGCCTGTGAACAGACCGACCGCATCTGCCGGACGATGGAACTTGACCCGAAATATGCGACGGTCATTGTCGAGCGCTTCCACCAGGAATACCCGGATCAGGAGATCACCGTGCTGCGGGACGGCCAGACACTGCCCTACGACAGTATTGCTGAGAGCAAGTAACAGTGCCGCAGAAACACACTTTTCCGGAGACAGTATCCAGACACTATCCCCGGAGAAACACACTTTTCAAGAGAAACGGAGGTGAAACCAGATGGCCACCAGAGGAAGAAAGCCCCTGCCTACGGCGCTAAAAGAACTGGAGGGCGACCGGGGTAAGGGCAGACGACCGCTGAACAAGGATGAGCCGACGCCGCCCCAGGACAACGTAAAGTGTCCTGCCTGGCTGATGCCGGAAGCAAAGAAGGAATGGAAGCGTCTGGCTCCCTCCCTGATTGCCATGGGTGTTCTCACCGAACATGACATGGAAGCCTTCGCCGGGTACTGCCAGGCTTACGCCCGTTGGCGGGAGGCTGAAGAGTTCCTGTCCCAACACGGCACCATCTTCAAAACACCCAGCGGCTATGTACAGCAGGTGCCGCAGGTATCAATCGCCATGCAGAACCTGAAAATCATGCAGTCCTTCTGTTCAGAGTTTGGCCTTACGCCTGCCAGCCGGGCACGGCTCTATGCCAACAGCGGCGACAGCGCGGCCAGCGACGACCCGATGGAATCCGTCCTGAAGGGAGGCTGGCAGGATGTTCAGTGAAGCGAAAGCCCGCCGGGTGACGCAGTTCATTGAGTGCCTGAAGCATACCAAGGGAGAATTCCACGGAGAGCCGTTCAAGCTGCTGCCCTGGCAGGAAAAGATCATCCGGGATGTGTTCGGCACCGTCCGGGACGATGATCCGTCCGTGCGGCAGTACAACACGGCCTACATTGAGATCCCGAAGAAGAACGGAAAAAGTGAACTCGGCGCTGCCATTGCCCTGAACATGCTCTGCAACGATGACGAGTGGCGGGCGGAGGTTTACTCCTGCGCCAGCGACCGTCAGCAGGCGGCTATCGTGTTTGATGTGGCTGTGGACATGGTAAAGCAGTCCCCGGCGCTCAGCAAGCGGATCAAGATCATCCCCAGCACCAAACGTATGGTGTACCAGCCAACAGGAAGCATTTATCAGGTGCTGTCCAGTGAAGTGGCCACCAAGCACGGCCTGAACGTCAGCGCCTGCATCTTTGATGAGCTTCATACCCAGCCTACCCGCGCCTTGTATGATGTCATGACCCAGGGCAGCGGCGATGCACGGAAGCAGCCGCTATGGTTCCTGCTGACAACGGCGGGCACCGACCGGAACAGCATCTGCTGGGAGGTTCATCAAAAAGCACTGGACATCATCGAGGGCAGGAAGGATGATCCCCGTTTTTACCCGGTGCTCTACGGTCTGCCGGATGACGCCGACTGGACGGATGAAAAGAACTGGTACAAGGCTAATCCCTCCCTGGACAAAACGATCTCCATTGACAAGGTGCGGGACGCTTTCCGCAAGGCCCAGGAGACCCCCGCTGATGAGAACATGTTCCGTCAACTGCGCCTGAACCAGTGGGTCAAGCAGTCCATCCGCTGGATGCCCATGGACAAATGGGATGAATGCGGCGGCGCTGTCAATGAGTATGAACTGGAAGGCCGCGCATGCTATGCCGGGCTTGACCTTTCCAGCACCAGCGACCTGACGGCCATGGTGCTGGTGTTCCCGCCGAGGGATGACGAAGAACAGTACATCGTGCTGCCGTACTTCTGGCTCCCGGAGGACACCATGCAGCTGCGCGTCCGGCGCGATCATGTGATGTACGACAAATGGGAGCGCCAGGGCTTCATCCATACGACCGAGGGCAACGTGGTGCATTACGGCTTCATCGAGCAGTTCATCACGAAACTGGGCGAACGGTTCAACATCCGGGAAATTGCCTATGACCGATGGAACGCCACCATGATGGTACAGACCCTGGAGGACGACGGCTTCAACATGGTGCCTTTCGGACAGGGCTTCCGTGACATGAGCCCGCCGACCAAGGAACTGATGCGCATCGTGCTGGAGCGGAAGCTGAATCACGGCGGACACCCGGTGCTCCGGTGGAATATGGACAACGCCTTTGTGCGCACCGACCCGGCTGGCAACCTGAAGATTGACAAGGAGAAAAGCACTGAGAAGGTGGACGGAGCGGTTGCGCTGGTGATGGCCCTCGACCGGGCGATGAAGAATCAGGGCGGCGAATCGGTATACGACCAGCGCGGCCTTTTGATTATCTGACGGAGGTAAACATGCCCTATAAACCAAGAAGGCCCTGCCGTTATCCCGGATGTCCGGGCTTCTGCGAGCAGGGTCAGGTATTCTGTAAGGATCATATGGAGTGGAGCGGCGACCGCCTGCGCGGCGGCGCGGATGCCCGTGGGTATGACGCCCGCTGGCGAAAGGCCCGCGCCCTGTTCCTGCAGAGGAATCCGCTATGCGCGGAATGTGGGAAAGCAGGCAGGCTGACCCCGGCCACCGTGGTAGATCACATCATCCCGCATCGGGGAGACAAGGCATTGTTCTGGGATGAAAAAAACTGGCAGCCCTTGTGTAAGAGATGCCATGATAAGAAAACCGGAAGCGGGCTGTGATTATTATTCAAGAGCGTCCCTGAGTTCGTCCTCTGAATAACCAAAGGTGTAATCCTCATCCATCCCGTTCGACATCCAGATGAGGGCCGCATCATAGGCGCTCAGGCTTTCGCCATCTTCATCATCGTAATCGCCGTCATAGTCATCGCCGTTGCAATAGTCGCAAACATAAGTTTCGCCATCCCAATTGCCGAAGATGTCCTTATCCCTGCGCATACGATGACCACAGTTAGGGCACATTGCGTATCTGCTCATTCAACAATCCTCCTCATATAATTCGTGTTAACGTATGGTTCTCTTCTTTAGGCCCGACCCGGTTATTCCACAAAGGAGTCCCCATAGAATGTACTGAATAGGTCTCCACCACCAATCAACAAGAAGCCACCAAATGAAGCCATGATGGTGAACCGTCATCGTAAAGTAATGTCCCTTACGTCTTTTTGCCATAATCGACCTCCTCATCATGCCGCCCGCATTGTGACAGTGCAGGCGTTAACGATAGTTTCGCCCGGCTTCAAATCGATGCCCATTTCAGCTGCCTGCGCCATCTTGGCTGCTGAAGCATGCCATCCTTCATGGAGCTGCCTGATAAATTCAGACCTCGGAAACGTCTTCAGAACACCGTCCACCTCAACCGTAACCGTCTCGACAGCTTTTGGAACCTCTGGGGTGATTTGTTTTACAACATTCGCGGCATTTTCTACTGGCTTCAATGCTTTAGGGGCCTCAGGAACCAACTTGTCGGCGAGTTCCTTGACCGGAATTTTAACCTTCTTACCATTGATCAGCAGGATTGCCACAGTACCAGTTATCGCAAGCACCGTTGCAGTGATGAGAACACCTTTGCGATGCTTACGAAACCAACCCTTAATACCCTCGAACATTCGCATCCCTCCTTTAATCCTTGTCGCTCAACAAGACCTTTGCGCCAACCGCGACCGCTGCCACAAACACTCCTGCAAGAGCAGTCGCCCATGTAACTGATGCCTTTTTACGTGTCGTCTTTTTTGAGACGATGGATGGTGCGAGAAGATTGGCATCGGAAAGCACCTGATTACGTTGCTCATCAGTGAAGCTGTCGTACTCGTCCACGAGGACTCGAATGACATCTTGGAGCATTTGCGTATCATCTGCTTGTGCCGAACGTTCAATTTCCTCGGCGAGAACCTGTCGAATAGCGAGGTATTGCATCATGGTCATTTTATTCCTGCCATTTTCAAGGTTACTGACCATCTGTCGGGAGACGCCAAGCTTCTCTCCCAGTTCAGAAGCACTCCATCCGGCACAAGTGCGGATAAGGGATAGGTACTTCTGTAAGCGCGTGACTCTGATATCCAAGAGATCACCTCCGTACACGACATATGATATCGCATCACATGTCGTCTGTCAACTATAGTGTCATAAGAAATCTAAATTTCAGGAGGACAGAGTGAAAAATCCCTTCACCGAGCTGTTCCGTGCGCGGGACAAGCCCCAGGACAGCGTCAGCGCCGCGCCCATGTTCTACTTCGGCATCAGCGGCTCCGGGAAATCCGTCACCGCGCAGACGGCCATTCAGCTTTCCACGGTGTACGCCTGCGTCCGGGTTATCTCGGAGACGGTGGCCAGCCTGCCGCTGGGCGTGTATGAAGCGACGGACGATGGCAATCAAAAGGCCGCAGACCATCCGCTGTATAGGCTCCTCCATGACGAGCCGAACACGGAAATGACGTCCTTCGTTTTCCGGGAGGTCATGCTGGCCCACCTGCTGCTCCACGGAAACAGCTACAGCCAGATCATCCGCAGTGGAAAGAACTCCATCGTGGGGCTGTATCCGCTGCTTCCGGATCACATGGATGTCGACCGGGACAGCAAGGGCAATCTGACCTACACCTACACCACCAGCGACGGCAAGACCGTGGTGATCAAGCCCACCGATGTGCTGCACATTCCCGGCCTGGGCTTTGATGGGGTGATGGGCTACAGCCCCATCGCGCTGGAGAAAAGCGCCATCGGTCTTGGGCTGGCGTCCGAGGAGTACGGCAGTAAGTTCTTCTCCAACGGCGCACGGCCTTCCGGGATTCTGACCCATCCGAACACCGTGAAGAATCCCAGAGCCATCCGGGACAGCTGGAACAGCGCCTACGGCGGCTCCACCAACGCCAACCGTGTGGCTATACTGAAAGAAGGCATGACCTTCACGCCCCTGAGCATCCCCAACAACGAGGCCCAGTTCCTCGAAACGCGGAAGTTTCAGGTGGAGGAAATCTGCCGCATCTTCCGGGTGCCGCCCCATCTGGTGGGCGATCTGGAGCACGCCACCTTCTCCAACATTGAGCACATGAGTATCGACTTTGCCGTGCATACGATTCGCCCCTGGCTGGTCAGGATCGAGCAGGCCATGAACCGCGCTCTGTTCTCCGATCAGGAAAAGGGCAAGTTCTATGTGCAGTTTAATATCGACGGTCTCATGCGCGGCGACTATAAGAGCCGTATGGAGGGCTACGCCATCGCCCGGCAGAACGGCTGGATGAGCGCCAATGACATCCGTCAGCTGGAAAACCAGAATCCCATCCCCGCCGAGGAAGGCGGCGATGCCTATCTGGTGAACGGCAACATGATCTCCATCACCACCGCCATGAAGCAGAAGGCGGAGGAAGCAGGCAAAACCAAACAAGACCAAAGGAGGAACACCTGATGCGACGTTTCTGGAATTGGGGCAAAAACGACGATGAGACCCGCACCCTGTATCTGGAAGGCGTCATCGCCGAGGAGAGCTGGTTTGCAGACGATGTGACGCCCGCCATGTTCAAGGAGGAGCTTTTCGCAGGCAGCGGGCCGATCACCCTGCACATCAATTCTCCCGGCGGCGACTGCATCGCAGCCAGCCAGATCTACACCATACTCATGGATTATCCCCATGACGTGACGGTGCAGATCGATGGCATGGCGGCCAGCGCAGCCAGCGTCATCGCCATGGCGGGCACACGGGTGACCATGAGCCCCACCAGCATGATGATGATCCACAATCCATTCACCATTGCCCAGGGCGATTCGGCTGAAATGCAGAAGGCCATTCAGTTGCTGGATGAGGTGAAGGAATCGATCATCAACGCCTACCAGATTAAAACCGGCCAGTCCCGTGCCCGTCTGAGCCATCTCATGGACAGCGAAACGTGGATGAACGCCTGGAAAGCCAAGGAACTCGGTTTCTGTGACGAAGTGCTGTATGCCGAAGGGCAGTCGGAGCCTGACATGAAGGTGTTGGGCTTTTCTTTTGCCCGGAAAACGGCTGCGGCCTGCCTCATGAACCGGGTGCTGGCTTCCGTACCCCAGCGGGAGACGGAAAAGGCTCCGGCAGACGACAACAAAGTCAACGCGGCGGGCTACGAAGAAAAGCTGCTGCGGATGAAGTATGTTTAAGGAGGTTGGTCATTATGACTGAAATCATGAATCTGCGCGAAAAGCGCGTACAGACCTGGAACGCCGCCAAGGCATTCCTCGAAAGTCATCGCGGCAACGACGGCATGCTGTCTGCCGAGGACGATGCCATCTATAACAAGATGGTGGACGACATGGATCGCATGGGCAAGGAAATCGCCCGGCTGGAAAAGCTGGAAGCGCTGGATGTGGAAATGTCCCGCGCCACCAGTAAGCCCCTGACCTCCGCGCCCGTGGCAGCTCCTACTGAGGATGAAGCGCCCGTCAGCAAGACCGGACGCGGAACCAAGGACTACACCAAAAACTTCTGGCGGGTCATGCGCTCCAAGTCCGTGCCCCATGAGGTCATGAACGCCCTGCAGGTGGGCACCGAGACCGAGGGCGGGTACCTTGTACCTGACGAGTATGAGCGCACGCTGGTGCAGGCGCTGGAGGAACAGAACATCTTCCGTCAGCTGGCCCACGTGATCCACACGTCCAGCGGCGACCGGAAGATCCCCGTGGTCGCGTCCAAGGGTACCGCCCAGTGGATTGATGAGGAAGCCCAGTATCCCGAGAGCGACGATTCCTTCGGTCAGGTCTCCATCGGGGCCTACAAGCTGGCCACCATGATCAAGATCAGCGAGGAACTGCTGAACGATTCCGTGTTCGACATGCCCAGCTACATCGCCACCGAGTTTGCCCGCCGCATCGGCGCTGCCGAGGAAGAAGCCTTCTTCACCGGAAATGGTACCGGGCGTCCTCTGGGCATTCTGGCGGAGACGGGCGGCGCTCAGGTGGGCGTCACCGGGGCCAAGGCGGATGCCGTGACCTTTGACGAGGTGATGGATCTGTTCTACTCCCTGCGCTCTCCCTACCGCCGCAACGCAGTATTCATCATGAACGATGCCACGGTGAAAGCCCTGCGCAAGCTGAAGAATGGCAACGGGGACTATATCTGGCAGCCCTCCGTCACCGCCGCCACCCCGGACACCATCCTGAACCGCCCGGTCTACACGTCCGGTTTCATGCCCACGCTGGCTACCGGAAACAAGACCATTCTCTTTGGCGATCTGGGCTATTACTGGGTGGCTGACCGGGAAGGCCGCTCCTTCAAACGCCTGAACGAGCTCTACGCGCCCACGGGTCAGGTGGGCTTCCTGGCTTCCCAGCGGGTGGATGGCAAGCTGATTCTGCCTGAAGCGGTGAAGGTGCTGCAGCAGGCGTAACCGACCGCGAGCCGTGCTGACGAAGTGCGGCTCCCTTCCTGAAAGGATGTGAATCCCAATGAGCGATACCCGTACCACAAAAAACTACTTTGCCCACGGCGGCAACGAACTGGTGGTGGGCGGCAAGCTGACCTTTCTTCCCGGCGCGACCGTGGAAGGCGGGGAAGGGCTGTTTGACCTGCCCGGTGGCAGCTATGCTGTGCTTCCCTTTCTGGTTGACAGCACAGCGTCCACCGTAGCCCAGCTGCGGGAAGACTACAACCGCCTGCTTTCCGCGCTGCGCACCGCCGGGCTGATGGAGGCAGGTGATCCCTGATGATCGTTTCCGTCGATGAGGTGAAAACCCACCTGCGCATCCAGCAGGATGAGGAGGACGCCTATATCGAAAGCCTGATTAAACAGGCCCAGACCGCCGCCGAGGATTACTGCCGGGTTTCCTTTGAGGAACCTGACGAGGATGGAAATGTGCCGGAAGCACCGGAACCCGTCCGTCTGGCAGTCATCCTCATGACCAGCTTCTACTACGAAAACCGGGACATCCCATACATGACCACTTACAAGGCTACCCGGATGGCCTTCGACAGTCTGCTGTATCCCTACCGCGATCCAGAGAAGATGTTCTGAGGAGGCGATGACCTGTGCGCGGTTACAAAAACTTCGACAGCGATCCGCATCCCGGAGACCTGCGACACATGATCGAGATCGGATACACCGAGAACCAGATCAATGAAAACGGCTATCCGGAACCCACGGATGTGGTGGTATGCCGCGTATGGGCCGCTGTGACGGATGCAGGAAACCAGCACTACCGCAGCGCCGATGTGATGAACACCGAGGCGGTCATCAACTTCACCATCCGGTACCGGGAGGACATCAAGCCCGGCATGTGGGTGCGCTTTCAGGGAGATAAATGGAACATCTCCACTCTGGGCGAGTACAGCTTCAAGCGCACATACCTAGGCCTGAAGGCTTCCATTGCCAAGGGGGTGAGCGGATGAAGCAGGTCAACGCGGCGCTCAGGGATATCGGCATTCCGGTTTACGCAGGCGTCTGGCGGGCAACATCACCCGATCAGAATCCGCCCGTGCAGTACTGTGTCTATTCCACGACCACCACGGAAGCCAGCCATCACGACGATCATGTGACCAGCTTTCGCACCTATGTGTACCTGAACCTGTGGAGTGACATCGATCCGACCGATATGGCGGATACGATCCGGCAGGCCATGTACGCCTACGGCTTCTTCATGGTGGAGGAATCCGACAAGGGCTACAACCAGCCAGCCTACGACACAGCCACCCGGCAGTACACGGTGCAGTGGACATGGTGCTGGAGGGAGGATGTGGACTATGGCAATTGAACTGAGGGGCTTTGATGATCTCCAGAATGACATGGTCAACATGGCCTACGCGCTGGATCAGGGGCCGGGCGTGAGCCGTGCCCTGAAGGCAGGCGCTGTGCCCATCGAGGAGCAGATGCTCCGCAATGCCAGCACCGACCCGAAGATCATCACGGATGCCCTGCACTCGTCCATCCATACGGGCAAGGTCAAGCAAAAGCGCGGAGGCGGAAAGCAGATTACCATCGGTGTCCATCACTCCGAGAACGGCGCGTATTACGCCAACCCTGTGGAGTTTGGGCACGGCGGGCCTGCTCCGGCCCCCGCGCATCCTTTTGTGCGCCCTGCCTTTGACGCCCGGGCCGATGAGGCCTTTTCCGAAATCAAGCGCGTCCTGCGGGACGAGCTCAAGAACCGATGAATTGGAGGTAAATCATTATGGCTAATACTCCTGCGGCTTCTCCGACTGTTTCTTCTACGGTCGGCCTGAAGAACATGGTGATCGCCCCGCTGACGGTCGACACCGAGGAAACCCTGACCTATGGCGATCTGCAGCTGGTGGCTGGCGCGATTGAAGCCAGCATCACCCCTGAGAACGCCGACCCGGACATCCAGTACGCCGACGACATCGAATTCGATGTTCTGTATCCCGATCCTGAGCTCACCTTCACCACGAAGATGGCGGATATTCCGCTGGCTATCCAGGAACAGATCTTCGGCAACCAGATCGATGACAACGGCGTCCTGATCCGTTCTTCCACGGACAAGCCTCCGTACTTCGCCGTGGGCTTCAAGAGTGAAAAGTCCAATCACAAGTTCCGCTATGTGTGGCTGTACAAGGTGCGGGCCAAGCCCCTGACCGAGAACTACGCCACCAAGGAAGGCACCACCATCACCCGCCAGACGGGCGATGTGGAATGGACTGCCATCAAGCGCACCAATGACGGGCGCTACCAGGCGGTCGCCGACGAGGGCGAGAACGGCTTCACGGCTGAGAAGGGCGAAACCTTCCTGCAGTCCGTGTACACACCCGTGATCACGCCCACCCCGTGAGCCTAACCCCGCTGCCGCATGGCCATGACGCTGTGCGGCAGCTACTTTTGAAGCTTTGGAGGTAAGAATATGATCACCTGTACGCTTGGTGAAAAGAAATACACTGTGGACTTCGTTTCCGGCAGGGCTCTGCGCGAAATGGAGCCCGCTTCCAAAATGTACGGCAGGTTGGTGCGCCTGTCCCAGGATGCGACTGAGGGCAAGGATGTCTCTCAGGAGCAGCTGACCGTGACCGATGCCCTGGACACCATGGTGAAATGGTTCTGCATCCTGTTCAACAACCAGTTCACCCCGGACGAGGTCTACGATAACTATCCCGCCGACCGCCTGATGCACGACATTGCGCTGGCGCTGATGGCCACCCAGACCCAGACTACGGAGGTGCTGGACACTTTCCCTACGATTCCGGCGGTGCAGGAAGCGGAGCAGATTCTGGCGGAGGCGGAGAATCCGGAAGTGACGATTCCGCAGGAAGCCTGACGCTGCCGGAATATGTGTACGCCACCTACAACGAACTGATGAAGAACGGCTGGCGCATGAAGGAAATTGACGAGATGGACATGCTGGGCTTTCTGCGCCTGCGGGCATGGGACGCCCGGCGGGAGCAGGAAAAGAAGAAACCCCGGCAGCGCTTCATTGATGAAGTCTGGCCGGGGGTGAAGCCATAATGATTTGTTTACCCACGTGTGATTATATGCCATATCACAGGGTCAACAAATCCACAGGATGCGTATAGCAAGAGTGGCTGTTCAGGGTTTTGCATTCTTCCAGAAACCGTCACAAAAGAAGCTCCTTTTGTTTTCATCCGACGGAGCAACTTGCATACGACAAATCGCCCTATCCCATTACGCCGATACATGGGGGAAACCTGAATCCACTCCAGAATTCCTTCGCCAATACGCTGGTCGTATTCCGCAATCCCTGAAGCCACAATCATATGATTGCTCGGTTCTCTGATAGCAATCCACAAATCTGGATCATAAACCGGGTGCTTCATATAGCTTTGCAGTTCATTACTTGTGATACCTGTATCCCGATAGCATTCGCAAATGTGATCCGAATACTCGTTCACAGAAGCTGCACTTATTGTGAATTCAACCGGGAGACAGCAATCAGTAATTCTCCCGAGGTTGTGAATCGTTTTGAAATAAGGATCATCATTGCCACGAAGTTGAACAGAAGAAAACAAATCGTCACGGATAATCGACATATGTTCTGGAATCGTGATGGTTTCAGTCTTCCACCACGGCAGTGATGACGCTGCGCACGGATTGAACAAATACTCCGCTTCTGTCATCGTCATCAAGCCCCCATTCCATACCGTAATTTCTATGGTCATTATATCCCAGAACCCCTTATCTCGCAAGAAAAAGAAGGTGAAATCTCATGGCCGAAACCCTGCGCGAACTGGTGGTCGCGCTGTCGCTGGACTCCAGCAATTTCTCGCGCAATATACGCACCATCAACCAGCAGATCAAGGAAGCCGAGTCCACCTTCCGTCTGGCAGGCGCTGGCGTTGAGAACTATGAGAAGACCATCGCAGGTACGGAAGCCAAGCTGTCCATGCTGGGACAAAAGCTCACCCAGCAGCAGCGGGCCGTGGAACAGTACAGCCGGGCGCTGGTTGCGGCGAACGATAAGCTTAAGGAAAACTACAACCGCCATCAGGATTACACACAGCGGCTGGAGCAGGCTAAAGCCCGGCAGGAAGACCTGCGCTTCGAGGTGGAAGCAGCGACTGTTGCCTATGAGGGCTACCGGGATTCCCTTGGAGAAACCGACTCCGCCACTATCGCCGCCAAGCAGAATCTGGAGCGGTACCAGCAGGAATATGAGGAGGCCACCGCCGATGTCACCAAGCTGGACGGTCAGGTCAAAGCCCTGCAGAAAACCATGCAGAACAGCGCCGACGCTGTCAGCAAGGCCCAGGCCGACCTGAACAATGCCAAGGCATCTGTCAAGGAAACGGAAGCCGAAATCCGGAAGCTGACGGAACAGCTGTACCGGATGCAGTCTGCATGGACGCAGGCTGGCGAATCCCTGACTGCGATCTCTAAGAAGTGCGAGACCATCTCCAAGGCCATGACCAAGGCCGGGAAAAGCCTGACCACCCATGTTACGGCTCCCATCACGGCACTTGGCACTGCCGCCATTAAAGCATCTGTGGATTATGAATATGCCTTTGCCAATGTACGCAAGACCGTAGACGCCACAGAAGAGGAATACGACCGCCTGTCCCAGTCCGTGAAGCAGATGAGCACGGAGGTTGCCGCGTCCGCAGAGGATATCGCAGAGGTCATGTCCATTGCAGGCCAGCTGGGTATTGAGAACGAGCACCTTGCTGAGTTCACCCGTACCATGATCGACCTGGGAAACAGCACAAACATGGTCGCTGCGGATGCCGCCAGTGAAGCAGCCCGGTTTGCCAACATCATGGGCATGAGCCAGAACGAATTCCAGAATCTGGGCTCCACCCTGGTCGACCTGGGCAACAATTACGCCACCACCGAATCGGAGATTATGGCCATGTCCCTGCGTCTGGCTGGCGCGGGCAAGCAGGTGGGACTATCGGAAGCGCAGATACTGGGCTTTGCCGCCGCCCTGTCCTCCGTGGGCATCGAAGCGCAGATGGGCGGCTCTGCTTTCAGTAAGGCGCTCATTAAAATGGAGGTTGCCGCCGCCACGGGCGGTGACGCTCTGGAGGACTTCGCCCGGGTCTCCGGCATGAGCGCGTCCCAGTTCAAAGAACTGTGGGAACGAGACGCCGCCGGGGCCTTTCAGGCGTTTATTGTGGGCCTGTCCAAAATGGACGAGGAAGGCGTCAGCGCCATTAAGACTCTGGACGACATCGGGATCGCCGAGATCCGGCTCAGAGACACACTTTTGAGAGCGACAAACGCTACTGAGCTATTCAGCAAAACACAGTCCACTGCTAATAAGGCATGGGAAAAGAACACCGCCCTGACGGATGAGGCTAATAAGCGGTATGCCACCACAAAATCCCGTCTGACCAACCTGAAAAACACCGCGCTCATGTTCGCCCGGCAGATCGGCGATGATTTGAATCCCACCCTCCAGAAGCTGATCGACAAGGCCAATGACCTGCTGCAGAAGTTCCTGTCGCTCGACAAGGGGCAGCGGGAATCTATCGTGAAATGGGCCGCCTTTGCCGCCGCTGTCGGCCCTGTTGTGCTGGTTTTGGGCAAGGTCGTAGGCGCGGTGGGCACTGTCACAGGCGCTCTGGGGAAAGCCTTCACGGCGCTGGGCGGTTTCTCCGCCAAAGTCAGCATGGCGGGCGGAGGTTTGGGCGGACTGGTCAAAACGCTGGCTTCCTCCAAGCTGGCCATGGTGGCCCTGTCCGCCGCGCTGGTGTATGGGGCTGTCAAGCTGGTGGACTACGCGTCCGGAGCGAAAGCCGCCCGTGAAGCCCTGGAGGGCATGGCGAAAACTGCGAAGGAATGGAAAGAGACCGCTGCCGAAACCTTCTACGGCAATTCTCAGGGCTTGTCCTTTTTCGGCATGAGCAGGGATGACTTCACCCGCGAGGTGGCCAGCAGCCGGGACTGGATGAACGGCCTGCTGGCGGTATGGTCGGACGGCAAGAAGGAAACCAATGAAATCGTCAGCGAATGGACGGATTCCTTCAAGAGCCTGACCGGCAGCACCCGCACCGAACTGGAAAATCTGAAACAGCAGGCGGATAAAGCCGGGTACACCTCCGTGTCCGAGCAGCTGCAGGGCGATATGGACACGCTGGATGCCATGGACAAGGAGATCGCCAAGCTCCTGAAGAAGCGCCAGAATAAAATGCTGACGGAGAAGGACAAAATCCGCCTGCAGGAGCTCATCGACACCCGTGAAGCCATCGAGGTGAAATACCACCTCTCCGCCGCCGATACGGACGGTTTCGATACCATCCGCAATAAGGTGGAGGCAGAAATCGCCCGTGCGGAAGCCCGTGGGCAGGAGGTCAGCGCCAGCGTGTACGAAAACGCCATGGTGGCCGCCGCCGAGGGCATGGCCGCTGTCAATTCCTCCCTGGATGCGCAGTACGACAAGGAATACGCCCTCATTCAGCTGATCGAGGACAGTACAGAGCGCCAGCAGGCCATGGACGCGCTGAATGCCAAATATAATGAGGACAGGCGCTCCGCCGCTTTGGAATACGCGTCCCTTATGGCCGATGTGGTGATGCCCGTGTGGCAGCAGGAGGACATTCAGACCGCCAAAGGTCAGGTGGGCGACCTGATGCAGCTGCTCCGTCAGTACAGCGCTGCATCCACCGACGCGGAGAAGAAATCCTTCCTGCCACAGTTAAACCAGCTGACCGTCAGCATGGATGAAGGGGCGCTCACCGAGTACGTAGGTCTGCTCACCCAGATCCAGAGCCTTCTGGACAGCGGCATGACGGAAACCGAAGTGCAGGAGCTTTTCCCGGGAATCGACTTTTCCTCCGCGCTGGAACAGCTGGCCGCCATTCAGACCTACCTGAACGACAACAAGTGGGACACCAACCTCACTTCCCTGAACGAGATGTTCGGGGAAGCCGTGGGCGAAGAAGTGCTGAAAATCGCCACCGATCTGGACATGACCGGGGCCATGGAGCGCTGGCAGGAATGGGCCAGCAATCCCGGCGCGATCACCACGGACGCGGTTATTCAGGGATACACGGAAGCAGAGAACGCGACCAAACAGCAGCCGCTGGTGGATGCCTTTGTGGCGAAGTACACCGAGCAGCCGGAAGGTGCGGATAAATCCTCCCTGACGCCTGCCGGGCTGGTGGCCTATGTGCAGACCTATGCCGAAGCCACCACGGGCACCGATGTGTCCGAGCTGAATCCCACCAATGTGACCGCCATGGTCAGCGCCTACAAGGAACTGGCATCCGGCACCGACGTCACCCAACTGAAGCCCAGCGAGATCACGGCCTATGTGTTCAAGTATCTGGAAGAGCATGAGGTTGACACCACAGGGCTGACCCCGGACGGCGTGACCGCCTTCGTTATGGCCTACGAGGAAGCTACAGGCGGCGCATCCACGGCGGCCCTGAAGCCCTCCGATGTGGTGGGCCTCATCACGAAGTACGCGGAAGCGGAAAATGTGGATGTGTCCTCGTTGTCCTCCGCGCAGGTGGAAGGCATCGTCACCAAATTCGCCGAGGCCACAGGCTGTGATAAATCCGAACTGCTGAAGGAGTTCACCGCCTACATCACCGAGTATAGAGAAGCGGCGGGCGTGAAGAAGCCCACCCTCAACCTACAGGTGGGGCTGGCGGGATATGACCTGCTGGCCTATCGCCGCTGGCTGAAGAACAACAAGGTGGAAGTAGAAGGCATCGTCCGCCTGTCGGAAGCGTATGAAGACCCGTCCTCTGTCCTTGGAGAATCCGGGGTGAAATACTGGAAGGACGGTCAGGAAATCCCCGTCACCGCTGTGACCTCAGATATGCTGCGCTCGGACGATGTGGCCATCCTGGACAAGGACGGCACCATGCACGTGCTCATCACCACCGAGGTCACGGGTGCTCCGGAAGCCATCGCTGAAATGCGTCAGCAGGTGGCGGAGGTGGATCAGCTGGGCATGACCAAGCTGGGCACCGCCCTGACGGGCATCATGCCCATGTCCCTGATGGACTACATCAAATCCGCAGAAAAGCGCATCGCCGATGCCAAGGGCTCTCTGGATCAGTGGTGGAACTTCATCTACGGCGGCAACGAAGGCATCATGCGGACGCTGGATCAGTCCATGCAGTACGACTTCGACGCCGAAAACGTCGCCCAGCTTGCCACCTATGTGGCCGAGGTCGTGAAGGCCATCCAGAACGGCGAGGCGGTTTCTCAGGAAGACATGGACAACCTGAAAGCCATCCTGCAGTTCGTGCAGGACTTGGACTCCGTGGGTGTCGGCGAAAACGTAACCGCCGGGATCGCGGAAGGCATGACGGAAGCGGGCTGGGACACCAGCGCCGAGACGCTGGCCACGAATCTGGAGACAGCCATCAACAGCGCGTTGATCATCAACAGCCCTTCCGAGCGCATGAAGCCCGCTGGCGAGTATGTCGCAGCAGGCGTCGGCGCGGGTATGGGTGAATATGACTTCTCCACGGATGCCGCCTCGCTGGCGGGCAACCTGGAGAGCGCTCTTTCCGCTGCCCTGACGGCTGAATCCCTCGCGCCTTCCGGCAATACGGCCATGGCCGGGCTGGCAGGCGCTCTGTCCTCCTATGACATGAGCGACACGGGCAGCACGATTTCCGGCAATGTGAAATCGGCGCTGTCCGGCAGTCTGACGGCTGTGAGCCTGAAATCCATCGGCACCAACGCCATGGCGGGCCTGAAGGCGGGCATCAATGCTGGGCGATCCGGAGTGCTCAGCGCCATGCAGTCCGCCGCCCGCGCTGCCGTGAACGCAGCCAAGAAGGAACTGAAGATCGCGTCCCCGTCAAAGGTATTCCGGGATGAGGTCGGCTCCATGACCATGAAGGGCTTTGGAGAAGGCGTCCTGAAGGAAAGCCGTGTGCAGGCCCGCATCGTGAAGAACGCCGCCCGGTACCTGACCGGGGAAGCCAAAGAAGGCACGGTCGCTTTTGGCTCTACAGATAATCGAAAGACCTACAACAACACATCTTCCGTCAACCTGTCCGGGAACAATTTCTATGTGCGGGATGAGCAGGACATCCGCTCCCTGGCCATTGAGATTGCCACCCTGACAAGGAGACAGCAGCGCGGGCGCGGCCTGCGCATGGCGTAAGGTTTAACTTGACTTTCAGCCCGTTCAGAGGGATAGATACCACACCCTGAAAACGAAGGAGGAAACCGCCATGGGATTTACGATGCAGATCAGGCCGGAAGTGCTGAAAAAGCTCCGGGAGGATTACCCGCCCGGATGCCATGTGGAACTGGTGCGGATGTTTGAGGAACCGAGGAAGGACATGCTGCCCGGCCTCACGGGAGAAGTGATGTTCGTGGACGACGCGGGCGGTGTGCATGTGGCATGGAGCAACGGCTCCACCCTCGCTGCCATCCACGGCATCGACATCATCCGCAGAATCGACTGATACAAGCAAACGTCATTGGCTGCCCGTCAAAAGGCGGCCTTTTGACGTATTGGAGGACATTATGCAGGACTATTTCATCTGGAACGGTACCGACTGCCGCCAGTACGGCATCCATGTGACGGAGCAGCCGCCCGTGACCATTCCCGCCGAACGCAGCACCCAGATCAATGTGCCCGGCAGACCGGGAAGCCTGATACAGCTGGAAGGCGAAGATGTGTACGACGATCTGTTGCTGACCGCCACATGCTTTATCTCCGATCCTGCCCAGATCCCGGCCATCGCCGCCTGGCTGAAAGGCAGCAGCATGGTAACCTTTGCCAACCGGACGGGCGGATACTACAGGGCGCGGATCGCCAACCAGATCCCCTTTGAAAAGGTGCTGAGGGGCAACCCGCACTGTACCTTCGCTGTGAATTTCCGCTGCTTCCCGTTCTGGTATCAGGAGAATGTGGCGGACATCACCGTCACCCAGTCGGGAACGATGGTCACCAATCCCGGCAGCGTATACGCTGAGCCGCTTCTCACGGTATACGGCTCCGGGGACATCACGCTCATGGTGGGCACGACCATTGTGGAACTGGATGATATTTCCAGCAGTATCGTTATTGACTGTGCTCTGAAGGAAGCCTATCTGGGAAATGCCCTGATGAACGACCACATGGCTGGGGATTTTCCTGTGCTGAAACCGGGAGCGAATGCCGTCAGCTGGTCTGGAACGGTGACAAGAGTGGTCATACAGCCAAACTGGCGATATCTGTAATGAACCGAGGTGATTCCCATGATCTGTGTTTATCCTGCCGACTGCGCGGACTTCTCCACCAACGGAAACGGCACTCTTTCCCCGCTGTCGGCGAACGTGACGGAAACGCTAAACGGCGAGTATGAACTGGAACTGGTGCATCCCATTGATGAAGCCGGGAAATGGCAGCGGCTGGTGGAGGGATGCATCCTCCGCGCTCCGGTGCCTGCCGCCATGACGCCCCGCGTACACTTCTCCGCGCTGGGCGACGACAGCGGCGCGGAAGTCTGGCGGGTGAACACCGACTTCTCCGGAGCGCAGACCCGGAAAGGCACACTCCGGCTCCGTTCCGGCCCCGGCACCAAATACAAGACGCTGGCCAGCTACAAGCACGGCTCCCTTGTTCAGGTCGTCACCAAGACCAACAGCAGCTGGTATGAGGTCACCGCCCCGGATGGGAAGCACGGGTACATGTCCACCACCTATTTGGTGTTTGATCACAGGGAAAGCTCCGCGTCAGAGGCAGTATCCTCGACAGTAGAGGAACGCCAGCTGCGGGATCAGCCTTTCCGTATTTACCGGGTGGTGCCGGAGATTGACAAGATCACCGTTTACGCCCGGCATGTGTTCTACGACCTGCTCGACAATATACTCAAGTCCTACAAGCCCTCATCCTCTGCGGTGGGGGCTTCTGTTGTGCAGACCATTTCTTCTTCCTGCTTATCGGAGCATGATTTCACCTTCTATTCCGACCTGGACAGCCGGGCGGAGGACGTGGAGTTTGTGAACATCAATCCCGTGGATGCCCTGCTGGGTGAAGGTGGTGTGGTGGAGAAATACAAGGGCGAGCTCACGCGGGACTGGTGGGATGTATTTCTGGTGAAGCGCGTGGGCCAGGACAGCAACGTGCAGATCAGGCAGGCGAAAAACCTGCTGGGCATCAGCTATGACGTTGACCTGACCGATGTGGTCACCCGCATTATGCCCACAGGCGAGGACGCGGACGGAAACGTGCTGTACCTCCCGGAACTGTTCATCGACAGTCCGCTTATCGGGAATTATACCCACCCGAAATGGATTCACCTGCCCGTTTCGGACGCCAAGGAAAAGACAGACGGCGACGACAAGAAAACCAAAGAACAGTGCTACGCCGCCATGCGGGAAGCGGTGCAGGCCCAGTATGACGCGGGCTGCGATATGCCCACCGTCACTCTGAACGTGGATTTCATCAACTGCGCGGAAACTGAGGAGTACAAGGAGTACGGCTTCCTGCAGAACATCTACCTGGGGGACGCTGTGCGGGTCATCGCGCCCCGAATCGGGGTACAGGTGTCCATGCGTATGACCCAGTATACCTACGACTGCCTGACGAAGAAGTACACCAGCATGACCCTGGGCACGGTGGCCGATACGGTGGAGGGCAATACCATCTCCGCGAGACAGCTGCCCAGCGGTATTATCACCGGGAGCAAGCTGGCTATTAACTCCGTAGGCACAGGCGCTCTGCAGTCTGGCTCAGTCGGCTCTGTCCAAATTCAGATGGCAGCGATTGAGACCGCGCACATTCAGGACGCGGCCATCTCCAACGCCAAAATCGGACAGGCCGCCGTGGGCACCGCCAATATACAGGACGCTTCCATCGTGCAGGCGAAAATCGCTGAGGGCGCGATTGGCACAGCTCAGATCGGTGACGCCACCATCGACCGGGCGAAAATCAAGGAAGGCGCTATCGGCTCGGCACAGATTGAAGATGGCGTAATCACCGCCGCGCATATCGGCGCGGGCGAGATACAGGAAGCCAATATCCATGACGGAGCCATTACCCGTGCCAAGATCACGGATGGCGCTATCCGGAACGCGCATATTCAGGACGGTGCCATTGACACAGCCAAAATCGCGGACGCCGCCATTACCAACGCGAAAATCGGCGGTGCGGCCATCAGCACGGCAAACATTCAGGATGGTGCCATTGTGCGGGCCAAAATCCTCGACGGTGAAATCGTCACCGCAAAGATTGCTGACCTCGCCGTGGCCGGGGCAAAGATTGCGGATCTTGCCGTCACGACCGCCAAGATCGCGCAGGCGGCGATCACCAACGCACAGATCGCCAATGCCGCCGTGGATACGGCTCAGATTGCTCTTGGTGCCATCACCGCCGCCCTGATTGCCCAGGGTGCTGTGGGCACCGCGCAGATCGCGGACGCCAGCATCACGGACGCGAAGATCGTAGAGCTCACTGCCAATAAGATCAATGCAGGTACACTTTCCGTGGAGCGCCTGATCATCCGGGGCAATAACCAGTCCCTGATCTATGCCATTAATAACATGGGCCAGCTGGTTTCGGCAGAGGTCGATACCATTGACGGCTATGTACTGACTGAGCGCACCATCACGGCGGACAAGATCGTCGTGCACAGCATCACAGCAAATGAACTGGCTGCGCACACAATCACAGCCAATGAAATCCTCGCCGGGACGATCACGGGCAACGAGATCGCCGCTGCCACCATTGAGGGCAGCAACATCAAGGCAGGGACGCTGACCACATCCCATGTAGCTGCGGACTTTGGAGAATCGCTCGACCTGTCCAGCAACCGGAGTGTGGCCATCAGTGTGGAGAAAGCGCTGGAAGGCATGTCTGTCGGCGGCAGGAACTATGTGCTGAATTCCGGCTCCGAATCCACAGGAACAGCTGACCTCATTGCCCGGTACTCCCTGGCTGAAGCCATGGAGGAAGGCGAAACCTATTCGATCTCCCTGTCCATCTCCATGTTGGATCTTTCCCGGATTACGGTACGCACCTCCGAAGGAGACAAGGTGCTGGCAACGATCCGGCTCGATGACGTCGATACGCAGACTGTCAATGCTTCCTTTACAGCAGAATACGCCAGCGGAAAGACGCCGGACGATAATCCCGATTACGGCGACATCCTCATTTATCGTGATCCAACAGGCGACGCTGACCCCGAAACCACTACCGTTCATTGGGTAAAGCTGGAAAAGGGCTCCATGGCCACCGACTATACCGCCGCTCCCGAAGACGGCGAAGCGTCCCTGGAGCAGAAGCTGGCTTCTGTCCGGGCGCAGATCAGCACCGAGGGCGACAGCATCCGGCAGGAGGTACAGGCGAATTACGCGCTGGCCAGCGATATGTCCCAGGTCAAGTCTCAGATGGGCACACTCTCCGAGCAGTCGGAAAGCAACTTCACCTGGGCCGTCACCCGCATTAATCAGATGCAGCAGGACATGGAAACCGCCCAGGAAGCCACAGAGGAACAGCTGGCGGTCTTCCGCACCTATATGACCTTTGATGAGGATGGGCTGATTATCGGCAAGACCGGGAACCCGTTCACTTTCCGTGTCGTAAACGACCGTCTGACCTTCTACATGAACGACACCGAGGTGGCGTACCTGAGCAACAACAAGCTGTACGTCACGCAGGCGGAGATCATCAGCAAGCTCATCATCGGACGCTTTGCTTTTGAACCCCAGACCAACGGGAACCTCTCCCTGATCTACAACGGCTGATGCCGGGAAAGGAGCAGTTATGGCGACAACCGTATCCTATGCCGCGTCGCTCTGTACGCGGAAATACACATCCTCCGCTAATGCTAAAAGCAGCGCAGCCTGTCAGGAATTCTATGATTCCAGCTACAACTACGTCGGCATCATCAGCTTCTCCGGCATGAACCTGGCGAACAAGGTGATCACCGGGATCTGGCTGGACATTGACGCGGCGAAGGCAGGCTACGGCGCGGGCAGCACCAAGACTGTCTTCCTGCGAAAAGCCAACTACCAGAACGGCATTGCCTCCGGGGTAGCAGGCTGGGAATACACCGGGGATGAGCTCGGCACCTTTGACGGTTCCTTCTACGGGAACTATACCAGCTATTACATTACCGGATCGCTGTTCAATGCCATGGCGGCATACATTGCTGCCGGGAACAACAGCTTCACCATCTATAACCCCTATGCCAGCGCGTCTTCCCACGGGTATTCCTTCAACTACCTGCAGTGGGAAAGTGTCGTTATCACGATCACCTATGAGGAGGCTGTATCCCAGCCTACGGTTTCTTCTTCCTCCGTCAACCTGGGCAGTGCCCTGACGATCTATACCAACCGACAGAGCACGGCGACCGTACACACCATCTCTTACTGGTTCGGTGAAACGAGCGGAGCCATTGCCACAAACGTCGGCGCGTCCGTTTCCTGGACGCCGCCTTTATCGCTGGCAAGCCAGATCCCGAACGCTACCAGCGGAATCTGCACGATCACCTGCAACAGCTTTGTCAACGGGACGCTGACCGGAACCAGAACGTGTTCGGTCACACTCACCGTACCTGCGACCGTCGTTCCATCCATTTCCTCTGTGACAGTGGAGGATGCCAACGAGACCGTGGTGACGAAGATTGGTGCCTATGTGAAATCCCTGAGTACGCTCTCAGTGGCCATTACGGCGGCAGGCATTTATGGGAGCACCATTTCTTCCTACCGTACCTCGCTGGATGGCGTCACCTATACGGCGGCATCCTTCACGGCCAGCAAGAAACTGTCTGCCGCCGGGGACATGACTCTGACGGTCACCGTCACCGACAGCCGTGGCCGGACAGCCACCTACACGAATACCTTTAATGTGCTGGACTACGCGGTGCCGTCCATTAAGAAGTTCTCGGCTGAACGATGCAGTTCGGATGGCTCGGCGGCACAGCTGGACGGTACCAATGTGCGATACTCCTTTGAGGGCAGGGTCAATTCCCTGGGCGGGAAGAACGGTCTTTCCTGTGTGGTGTATTACAAGCTGAAATCCGCCACCGCATGGACGCAGGCGGAGAAGATGTCCATTACCTCATATAACCTGAGCGCCACCAACAAACTCCTGACCCAGACCTATGACGCGCTGAACAGCTATGACCTGAAAGTCCGCCTGACGGACTATTTCTACTATGTGGAGCAGTCCGTGTCCATCGGCACGAAGGGTGTCATACTGGATTTTCTGTCGGATGGTACGGGTGTGGGCATCGGCAAGGTGGCGGAGACTTCGGGCTACATCGAATGCGGCTGGCCGTTAAAGCTGTCCTCGCCGCTGGCCATTGCCTACGGCGGCACGGGAGCCACATCGGCGGCAAACGCCATCGCGACGCTGGGCGGGGTGAAGAAATCCGGGGATACAATGACGGGCAACCTGTCTATCTCCGGCTACCTGTACCCGTCCCTGTATCTTCTGCCTACCTATAATAGCACCACCAACCGCACGGTGTTTGAGGGGAGCTATGCGGGCGCGTCCTCCTTCGCCGCCTGGGAGGACAGCACGGGCAACAACCGCCGCATGCTGGAAGTCAGGACGAAGGCCTATCAGAACAGTCTGGATTATGCCGTGCTGCTGCGCGTGTGCGACGCGGGCACATGGGCAAATTACCGCATTTTCCACGCAGGCATGCCTTCCGGTGTGCCCATCGCCAATGGCGGCACAGGAGCCACCACCGCCGCCAACGCCAGAAGCAATCTGGGCGCGAACAACGCCAGCAACATCAACGCCGGGACGCTGGCCATGGCCAGACTACCCTTCAAGGTAGCATACGGCTCCGGAAACGTGTCCGGCAACAGCGCCCTTTCCATCAATTACAGCAGCGCGGGCTTCACGTCCGTGCCCTGTGTGGTGGTGACATACTCCACAACCGGCTCTAACTGGTCTGGAGATAACGGTGCTCTGAAGGTGCACAGCAAGACCACCACAGGCGCGACCGTCATCGTCGGCGGCAATTTCAACACCAGCAGGGCCATCGACTGGATAGCAATTGGAGTGTAGGTCGATGAAACTTCATTACTCCCGGGACAAGCCGCTCTCATACGAGGGCGGTTTTTCTATATCAAACAAACGAATGGAGGAAACAAGAATGCGTAACTTTTCTATCGACCTGATCTGGACGAAGGTGCAGATCGCCATCACCGCGCTGGGCGGGTGGCTGGGCTATTTTCTTGGAGGTGTGGACGGAATGATGATCGCGCTGATTGTGCTGATGACGCTGGACTACATCACGGGCGTCATGTGCGCCATCGTGGATAAGAAGCTGTCCAGCGCCGTAGGCTTTAAGGGTATCTGCAAAAAGTGCCTGATCCTGATGCTGGTGGGCGTGGCCAATATCATCGACCTGCATGTGGTGGGCAGTGGCAGCGCCCTTCGGGGAGCGGTGATCTGCTTCTACATGAGCAACGAGGGCCTTTCCCTTCTGGAGAACGCGGCCTACATCGGCCTGCCCATTCCCGACAAGCTGAAAGACATCCTGGAACAACTGCACGACCGGGACAAGAAGGAAGACAAGACGACCGACACGGGCGACGGCGAATGACCGCCGCCCTCTTTTCATGATCGGAGGGAATCACGATGTCTGAAAGAATCAATACGCCTTTCACAAATGAGCACTTTGCGGCCTGGTGCCAGAAGATGGTGGGCCAGCCTTACTGGTACGGCACCTGCGTCTACAAGGCTACCAACAGTCTTCTGTCGAGGAAGAAAAACCAGTACCCGTCCCATTATACCGAAAGTCGTATGTCCAAATACAAGCAGCACATCGCTAACAATGCGGTGGTCTCCGACTGCATCGGGGGCTGTAAGGGCTACGCCTGGACAAACGGCGGTCAGGGTGTGCTGGAAGCCATCGGCACGGATAAATCCATCACCAGCAAGTACGGCTCCAACGGCTGCCCGGACAAGGGAGCCAACAGCATGTTCAGTTGGGCCAAGAGCAAGGGCATGGACTGGGGCACCATCGACACCCTGCCGGAGATCCCCGGTGTGGCGCTGTACAAGGATGGCCATGCGGGCTACTACATCGGAGGCGGCTATGCCGTGGAGTGGCAGGGCTTCAGCGCCGGGTGCGTCAAGACCCAGGTGAAGAAGCGGCCCTGGACGCACTGGTATAAGCTGCCCTTCATCAATTACGGCGATACAAGCGGGGCGCAGCAGGCCGTAGAAGCGGTCACCGCTTACACCCTTGGCTCCCGCCTTCTGAAAAAGGGCTCCTCTGGCTCTGATGTCAAAGCCCTGCAGGAACTGCTGAATCAGCTGGGTGCGGCGCTGACCGTGGACGGTGAGTTCGGCAGCAAAACCGAGACTGCTGTGAAGGCTTTTCAGAAAAAGGCAAGCCTGAAGCAGGACGGCAAATACGGCGACCAGACCCACGCCGCCCTGTTGGCGGCAGTCTCCGAGCAAGACGCAGGTCAGCAGGCCATGACGGAAACCCAGCCCGCGCCGGAACAGGAACAGCCCATTTCCGGGCAGACCACCATCCGGGTGACCATCCGCTCCAGCGGCGGCAAGGTCAATATCCGCACAGGCAACGGCACCAGCTACAGCCGCATCACGGCAGTCGCCGACGGCACCGTGCTGGAGTACGTGGCCACTGCCCTTAACGGCTGGCAGGCGGTCAAGATCGGCAGCCAGGTCGGCTGGGTCTCCGGGGAGTACAGCGAGATTACAACGGAATAAAACCATCACGGGCTTTGCTTTCGGGCAAGGCCCATTTTATTTTTGGGAAAACCGGAAAAACCGCTCTCCAACTGTCCGTAAGGCGGTGAAGGAGACCATCCTTCGGATTGGAGGAAGTCAGATGACTGATTTGGAGCAGCGGAAAATCATCGTGCTGCGCAGCGAGGGCAAGAGCTATAACGCCATCGCGGGCGAAATGAATCTGTCGGTCAACACTGTCAAAACCTTCTGCCGCAGGAACCGTCTGGGCGGCACGAGAGGAATCGAAAAAGAATCTGAAAAGGCCCCTGAAATTGACTTGCTAAGTCAGAAAAACAGAGGTAATACTACTGACACCGACAAGCCGGAAAGCCTTGAAAACACTGGTTTTTCGGCTCCTCGGAGGGCTTTCAAAGTCAAGGTTACATTTGCCGAGAGCGCGGACGAGCAGGCCATCCCTGATGTGATGGAAATGCTGCTGCGCTCCCGGTACAGACAGGGGTGATGAAGATGAAAAGAGTGATATGCCTTTATCGCGTTTCCACGGTGGGCCAGGTGGATCATGACGATATCCCCATGCAGAAAATCGCCTGCAGGGAATACGCCGCCACCCATCCCGACTGGGAAATCGTGGATGAGATTTCCGAAAAGGGGGTCTCCGGATACAAGATCAGCACCAACGCCCGCGATGCCATCATCGAAATCAAGAAGAAGGCCATCAACAGGGAATTCGACGTGCTGCTGGTTTTCATGTTTGATCGTCTGGGCAGGCGCGAGGATGAAACGCCCTTTGTGGTACAATGGTTTGTGCAGCAGGGCATCGAAGTCTGGTCTACCCGCGAGGGCGAGCAGCGTTTCGACAACCACGTGGACAAGCTGCTGAATTACATCCGCTTCTGGCAGGCGTCAGGGGAAAGCGAAAAGACCTCCATCCGCGTCAAGACCAAGCACATCCAGATGGTGGAAGACGGCCAGTACCGGGGCGGCTACGTACCATACGGTTACAAACTGGAGCATCAGGGACGCACCAACAAGAAAAACCAGCCCGTGAGGGACTTGGTGATTGACGAGGACGAGGCCGCCGTGGTACGGGAGATTTTCCACCTGCTCACGGACGAGGGCTACGGCACCGTGCGGGTGGCCAATTACCTGAACGATAAGGGCATCAAGACCAAGCGCGGCAAGAGCCTGTGGCGCGGCACTTCCATCCGGGCGCTGATCGATAATCCCATCTACATCGGGATTTACCACATGGACGGTGCGCAGTCACAGCCCTTTGATCATCTGAAGATTGTGGATGAAGCCATGTTCGAACGGTGCCAGCAGACGGTAAAGGGCCGGGCCACCTGTCTGGGGGATAAGATGACCATGCCCGTCAGGACGGACACCCGCAGCCTTTTGTCCGGCATCATCTACTGCGCAGACTGCGGCTCCCGCCTGGCCTACAGCCACAACGTCACCCGGCGAAAGCTGGCGGACGGCACGGAGCGGGTGTACGAGCGGGAATGCTACCGCTGTTACCGGAAGATCAACGCCAGGGAGACCTGCGACGGGCAGAGCTCCTACAACGCCGAGACCATCAACGAAACGGTGCTCTACGAGGTGCGCAGGATTTTGAACGCCATCAAGTCCAAGCCTGAAGCGGCCCTGCTGGAGAAGGCCAAGGAGTGCACCACCGGGGTGAACGAGATTGCCTACCGTCAGGCCGAGGCGGATTTCTTCGAGGCCCACAAGCAGATCACGGCGCTGGAAGATCAGACCATGAAATTCCTGACGGGCGAAAACACGGTGGATATCAGCATCATCAACGCCATGATGCCCAAGTACAAGGAGAAGTTGGCCAACGCCCAGAAGCGGATGGACGAGACCCGTGACAAGATGGAAGCGGAGAAGGCCACTGCGAAGAACGCCGTGCAGGAAGTGACCGACCTGCTTTCCTGGGCGGAGGCCTTCGACGATGCCACCATTGAAGAAAAGCATATGATCATTGCCCGGCTGGTGGAGCGCATCGACATCGGGCACGACTACGAGATTGAGATGAAGTTCCGGATCAGCGTGGAGCAGTACATGCGGATCGCGGCGTAAGCGCAGAGCACACACACCCACAGGGCGACGAGCCTTGTGGGAATTTTTTTGCTTTCCGACACTTTGGTATGCTATAATCCAGCCCTTAAGCCACACCGATTCCAGCCCATCGTTCACCTCGAAAAACAAAGTGCCTGTCACATAAGCCACACCGACAACGTGCACTCAAGTGAAAGACACATCGTTAGCATCGACGATGAACACAGGCATTTTTGAACACCCCTGCGAGCGGGGGAGAGAAATCCATCGTTCGGAAAACGGATGACCTTCGATGTGATCGGAGTGATGGATTTCGTCAATTTTCGGCTCTCCAAAATGAACTTAGCGGTTTCCGGAAAAAAGGAAAAACCCTCGAAAACGTAGTGTTTTCAAGGGTTTGTGGTGGTCGCAACAGGACTCGAACCTGTGACCCCATCGATGTGAACGATGTGCTCTACCAACTGAGCCATGCGACCTAATTCCGAACGTTGTTTGCTTTCAACCAGAAATCGTTCGGTTTCTTTCTGGTTTTCACCATGTCGGTCTTGGTTACCAGTGGGGTGGACACTTAAGTAACTCATAACTCATTCGTCGAGAGAAAGTACCAGTGGGTTCTACCAACTGAGCCAACAGACCACATGCACCAGACGATTCATCCGGCGACAGGAAATAGTATACCATACCTTTGCCCCACTGTCAAGGGGTGTTGGGCAAGTTTTTGATTTTTTCCGCGGCGCAATGTCTGTTTTCGCCACGGGAAAGCGCGCGGCTGGAGGCCCGAACGGCGCGTGCTGCTGGTAGAGGACAATCAGCTCAATGCCGAAATTGCCGCGGAGCTGCTGAGAATGAGCGGGCTGACGGTCGATTGCGCTTGGGACGGCATTGAGGCGGTGGATTGTCTGGCTAACTGCCCCGACGGATATTACGACATGGTATTCATGGACATTCAGATGTCGCGGATGAATGGCTACGACGCGACCCGTGCCATCCGCAGCAACGCGCGCAATTACTGCAAGCGTGCGCCGATTGTCGCCATGACCGCCAACGCCTTTGCCGAGGATGTGCAGGCCGCCAAGACGGTCGGCATGAATGAGCACATCGCCAAGCCGCTGGAGCTGACGGCGGTGTGAGCGATACAGAAGGATACAGCGGCGCTGGCAGAAGGGGTTGGGATGCCCTTTCCCGAATCCAGTCTGCATTCCATACGTCTGTTTCTCACACGCATGGATGTATTTGTTTCAGGGGGCTCGCGTCTGCAGACGCGACAAGGGGGCTTTCCAATCGTCACCTTGACCCCTTCGGCATCGTCATCCCTTCCACACATTTCAAAAGCATAATTGTAAATTCACCCAACCATCACGCAAAAGAATGCGCGAACGATTGACATTTTCCGCCCAAATCGGTACAATGAAGCTGGGGAGTTCTGCCCCGGCTTTTTTGATGGACAAACGCAATTCGCAACCGAAATACATGCCGGAAATAGTCTTACTTTCAGGAGGAACGGGCTCATGACCAAATCTACCACACGCCGATTCCTGTGCTGCCTGCTGGCGCTCTGCTGTCTGCTGGGCAGCCTGACCGCCTTCTCGCTGGCGGCGGGGACAAGCTATCCTTACAGCGCGTCCGTGAATGCGGATACCAACCTGCGCCGCAGCCCCTCGTCGGCGGAGAGCAACATCATCGCCCGTATCCCGAAGGGAACGATTCTGACCGTCACGGGCGCAAGCGGCAATTTCCTCTGCGTCACCTATGACGGGCAAGTCGGCTATATCTTCAAGCAGTACGCCGAGCAGGTGACGACGAACACGTCCGAATCCGGCAGCGTCGCGTATGGCTTCCCGTACTACACGACGACGAAATCCTCCGTCAATCTGCGCACGACCCGCTCCACCACCAGCGCGCGCGTGACCACCATCCCCAAGGGTGCGACCGTCATCATCCACGGCGTCAGCGGCGACTGGGCGCAGGTGACGTATCAGGAAAAAACGGGCTACTGCATGACGGCGTATTTGAAGCTGCTGACGGTGGTGGAACCGACCGCCGCCCCGACGGCTGTGCCGACCAGCGCGCCTATCTTAGAAGACAGCACCTACAAAGTGCTGCAAAACGGCTCGACGGGCAATCAGGTGCTGGCGCTCCAGCAGGCGCTGGCGGAACTGGGCTACCTGACCAGCACGCCCGACGGCACTTACAGTACCACCACCACGCAGGCGGTTATCGCCTTGCAGAAGATGAACGGCCTGCCCATGAACGGCATTGCGGACGCGAATCTGCAAGCGCTGATTTTCCACGGTCAGCCCAAGAATTCCTCCGGCACGAAGGTTTCCATCAAGACGCTTCCCGCCCTCTCCGGCATCACCATCCGCCTGCATGACCAGGGCGTGCTCGTCTCTACCGTGCAGACGCGGCTGACCCAGTTGGGCTACTATGACGGCGAAATCAGCGGCGTGTACGATGTAGCGACGCAAACTGCGGTCAAGGCATTCCAGAAAGCAAATGGCTTAAAGGCCGACGGTGCGTGCGGCACGGCGACGCAGGAAAAGCTGATGAGCGCTGCCGCCGCCCCCGGTACGCTGCCAACCATGGAAGTGACCGTGACCGCAACCCCCGCGCCGACCGACCTGCCCCCGCTGACCACGCCTGCCGCAACCGTCCGCAAGGGTTCGACCGGCAATGACGCGCGCCTTGTGCAGCAGCGGCTGATTGATTTAGGCTATCTCTCCGGCGTCGCGGACAGCCTTTTCGGCACGGCGAGCGTGAACGCGCTGAAGGAGTTCCAAGCCAAGAACGGTTTGAGCGCCGATGGCATTGCAGGCGCAAGCACTTATCAGGTGCTGTTCAGCTATCTGGCGATTTCGGCGGATTACATCGTTACCCCTGCGCCAACCGCCACCCCGCTGGCGACAGCGACTCCGACCCCCGCGCCCATCACGAAGGACAACGTCGTTACCATCCGCCAAGGCACGAGCGGCGACGCGGTGCTGCGTTTGCAGGAGCGGCTGACGGCGCTGGGCTACTACAATTCCCGCCGCGACGGGGTCTGCATGGCGGACGACGCAGCGGCTATCCGCGCTTTCCAGCGCATGAACGGACTGTCGGTGGACGGCGTCGCGGGCTATGACACGCAGGTGCTGCTCTACTCCGCAACCGCAATCGGCAGCGACGGCATCATGGCGGGCGCATCGGTGGATGTGAGCGTCACCCTCCGCCGCGGCATGACGGGCGAAGCCGTCCGCGCACTCCAGCAGCGGCTGATTACCCTCGGCTTCCTCTCCGGCACGGCAGACGGCATTTACGGCACAGCAACCGCCGAAGCCGTCTACAACTTCCAGAAGCGAAATGGACTCACCCGCGACGGCGTGGCGGGCAACAAAACGCTGATTGCCCTCTACTCCGCCTCTGCCGCCACCCCGACCCCCGCGCCGACGACTGCGCCTGTGAATACGCCCTCCGCCGCATCGGTGATTGCCAGCGCCTCCGCGCTCCACCGGGGCGACAACGGCACGGCAGTCAAGGCAATGCAGCAGCGGCTGATTGACCTCGGCTACCTCACGTCGGGTTCTGCGGACGGCATCTTCGGCGTCAAAACGTATCAGGCGCTGCGTGACTTCCAGCTGGCGAACGCCCTGTATGTGGACGGCGTTGCGGGCAAGAACACAATTGCGTCGCTCAACAGCAGCAGCGCCACTGGCAAGAACACCGCGCGCCCGAACACCACCGCAACCCCCACCCCGAACATCTCTAACGACATTGGCACAACCACGAAGGTCAGCGCGGAGAACGTCGTCTACGAATACTGGTACTCGACGGTGCGCAGCGCCTGCCGCCAGTACCCCTACGCGACGGTCTACGACTACTCCACAGGCATCTCGTGGCAGGTTCACATGTTCTCCTACGGCAAACACGCTGAAGCTGAACCGCTGACCGCGGCGGACACGGCGAAGCTGGAGCAGGCTTTCGGCGGCAACACATGGACGCCCAAAGCAGTCTGGGTCATCTTCGCTGACGGCACGGTTCGTATGGCGACGACCCACTCCATGCCGCACGAGGTGCAGCACACCACGGACAACAACTTCCCCGGCCATCTGTGCATCCACTTCCCGCGCACGCAGGCGCAGGTAACGGCGATTGGCCCCTACGCCATGAGCCACCAGCAGACGGTGGAAAAGGGCTGGGCGGAAACGCAGGCGATGATTGCGAACTAATTTGGATATATAAAATGCCGCCGGGAGGATGGGGAATGTCCTTCCGGCGGCGAAATTTTGCGTTATACTATTTCCAGATAAGAATGCGCCAAGATGCGCCGCGAATTTTTCATTCTGGCTAACGTGAATGAAACGCAGCGTAGCAGCGCTACGCTAAGTGGAATGAGCGGACGCCAGAAGGGAAAAGGCGCAAGCAGATGGCGCAGGTGAATCTGGAAATAGTATTATACCGCGTTTTTTCTTGACACCACCCATGACACCAGCTATAATAAAAGCGGAAGGGATGATTTGATGTCGGAGTGGGAAAAACTATTGCAACGAATCTTGTCCTTATCAAAGGACTTGTGATTCGATGAACTGCGTAAAGTATTAGAGACTACGGCTACCAAATGTTTTCCCCTCGCAGCGGCAGTAGTCACTATACCTTCCGCAAGCCCGGCTGCCAGCCAATCACCATTCCTAAGCATGAGCCCATTAAGAAAGTATATGTCGAAATGGTTCGCAATATTGTTGAAAGTGAGGCGAATCGTCATGAAAACGCTTGAACAGTATATGGCCTTGCCCTATCCTTTGGAAATCATCCCTGATTCTGATGAAGGCGGCTTTGTTGGCAGCTACCCTGACTTGCCGGGATGCCTGACCTGCGGCGAAACGATGGAGGATGTCGTTCGGAACGCAGAGGATGCGAAGCGCGCATGGTTGACGGCAGCATTGGAAGAGGGGCTTGTTATCCATGAGCCGAATCTGCCAACCGCTTACTCTGGTCAATTCAAGCTCCGCATTCCCAAATCGCTGCACCGTTCTTTGGCAGAGCACTCTCGCAGTGAAGGAATTAGCATGAATCAATACTGCTTGTACCTGTTAGCAAAAAACGATGCGCTGTATGGCGCATAATGCACATCACCCACATAGAATCGCCGCCGGAAGGACATTTTGCATCCTCCCGGCGGCGACTTTCTATGCTATTCCGCTTCCTCCACGCCCCACATCTCCGGCACTTTCGGACACCCCTGCCGCTTCTTCGCGGCGCGCGCTTCGACGTAGCAGCCGCAGAGCGCGCATGTTCCGCTGTGCAGGTTGTCGCAGGTGCGGCAGATGTTCAGGCGCGCGGCGTAGGTCGCTTCGTCGGTCTTCTCGTCCGCCGAGAGCGAATCCACATAGTCCCGCACGAGCTTCGCCATATCCGCCTGACCGCTTTCCAGCAGCGTGCAGCGGCAGGGCTTTCGCGCATCAGCCACGAATCGTGACCTCCACCACTGAGCAGGCGGGCAGCGTCATATTGAGACCCGTTTCCGTCATGCGGACGGTCTCGAACGGCTTCACCGTCACCTTTTCCGCATCCTCGAACGTGTTCTTATCGTGCATATCGCCCGTCAGGATACGCGCGGTCACGTCCTTCGCAGACGCGCCGGAAAGGTGCACGACGACATCCAACGCATCGGTGCAGGAGGTGTTCGTCGCGGTCAGGGTGATGACACCTTCCTTCTCCGAGGCGGTCGCGGTCAGCTGCTTCACGCCGCCGCACTCGCCGCAGGTGATGGCGGACGGCAGATAGTTCGCATCGTGATGCGCCTTGTAGAGGTCAAAGACGTGGTACGTCGGCGTGCAGATCATCTTCGCGCCATCGGTCAGGATAACCGCCTGCAGGACGTTGACCATCTGCGCGATATTCGCCATGACCACGCGGTCGCAGTGGCTGTTAAAGATATCCAGTGTCAGCGCCGCTACCATCGCGTCGCGCATGGTGTTCTGCTGATAGAGGAAGCCCGGATTCGTGCCGGGTTCGCAGTCGAACCACGTTCCCCATTCGTCGACAATCAGCCCGACGCGGTACTCGTGGTCGTACTTGTCCATAATCGCCAGATGGCCGCGAATCAGCGTGTCCATGTAGGCGGCATTGCGCAGGGTAAGGTAGTATTCGTCCGCATCGAAATCAGTTGCGCTGCCTTTCTTGTCCCATGCATACGGCACGGTGTAGTGGTGCAGGGTAATGGCGTCGAGGTAACGCCCGGCACGCTCCATCAGCTTGTCCGTCCAGTTCCAGTCGCCGGAGCTGGGCCCGCAGGCGATGCGGTAGAGCTTATTGTCGCCATAGTTGCGGCAGAACGTCTGGTAGCGGCGGTATTCGTCGGCATAGTATTCCGGGCGCATGTTGCCGCCGCAGCCCCAGTTTTCATTGCCCACGCCGAGGTATTTGAGGTTGAACGGCTCCTTGTGCCCGTTCGCCCAGCGCTTCTGCACAACGGTGGAATCGCCCGTGGAATTCATGTACTCCACCCATTCCGCCATTTCGCGCACCGTGCCAGAGCCGACGTTCGCGTTGACGTAGGGTTCGCAGCCGATTTGGCGGCACAGCTCCATGAACTCGTGCGTGCCGAAGGAGTTGTCCTCCACTACGCCGCCCCAGTTCGTGTTCACCATGCGCTTGCGGGTTTCTTTCGGGCCGATGCCGTCCTCCCAGTGGTATTCATCCGCAAAGCAGCCGCCCGGCCAGCGCAGCACCGGCACGCCGATTTTCTTCAGCGCCTGCACCACGTCCGTGCGCATGCCATTGACGTTGGGGATGTCGGAGTTTTCGCCCACATAGACGCCACTGTAAATGCAGCGTCCGAGGTGCTCCGAGAAATGGCCGTAGATGTTCTTGTTGATTTTCTTGCCGGATTGCCCAGCCGCGTTGATGGAAAGGATTGCCGCCATCTGCTTGTCCTCCGTCTCTTTTTTGTGCTGGTTGCGCTCATTGCGCGCATTCATAAAGTAGATATTCGCCCAATCTATCAGGATTCCTGCCGCATTTTTTCTTTTTTTACGAAATGTTTTTCGACAGTGTGATAGTCGTCACCGCGGGCGAGTTGAACAGGCGGAAGCCCATCCACCACGGGTAAATCAGCCCTTTGCCCAGTCCGGGACTAACATACTGCCAAATTCCTCCAAAGAAATTTAGCCCCTGCACCTGACTGTCCTCCGGGAACCAGCCCAGTTCCGGCACATACAGCGCACCCATGCCCGGAATGCGCCACTGCCCGCCGCAGTAGCCGCCCGTGACAATCAAGTCCACATTGTTCATCGCGCAGACGGCTTTCGGATCGGCGTTCTGCTTCGCGGTGGTGATGTACTCCTGCGTCAGCGGCATTCCGCTCACACAGACCTGCATGTCCTTGTTCGTCATTTCCGCCATGGCCGCCTCGATGCGGTCAAGCCTGTCCAGCTGATAGACCGCCAGCCGCTGGAGCGCCGCCTGATCAGCCGTCAGCGTCGGCAGGGCATTCAAGCCGTCCAGCTGCTTCTGGTATGCCTTGCGCGCGCTGGGGATATTGAGTGTATACAAATCCTCCGGTACAAACCAAATGGTGGATTTTTCCCGCGTGAATGACACGGGGACATCCAGCATCGTCACGCCCGCGTCAATGAGCGCCTGCGCCCAATCCGCATAAGGCGAAAGGGAGGCGTGCGCCGTCGTCGCGTAGGGGGACGGGTCGCCGCTGCCGGGCAGGAACAGCACCTTCGACCCCGCCGGAAGCTGCTCCAGGAGTGCCAGCGCCGGCGCCGCGTCGCCGTTCTCGCCAATCATATTGCCCGTCATGATGACGCAGGAAACTGCGCGCGTACCAACCGCTTTGCCAATCGACGCCTGATTCAGCCCGCGGTACTCCCCGTTCAAATCCGTCAGCAGGAGAATCGACCACTGATCCAGCGAATTGGGCAAATCGGGAATGGTGACCGTTTGCCGCAGCGTCTTGACGGTATTGCTGATGGCAAAGTTCGCCACCGCACCCGCGCCAAACGTCAATAGCAGCACGACCAGCAGCGTCACGCCGATTTTGCGCCCCAGATGGGATTTTTCCTCAAAAATGTTTTCATTCCGTCTGGACAAGGGCATTCCTCTCCTTTCTGACTTTCTTGGGGAATGCGGTTACTCCGCGTCTTCCCCCGGTACATACGGCATCAGGAAACAGTTCACATAGTACGCATATTTTCCCGACGTCGAGTTGCTCGGTTTTGCCGTCACGACCGTGTAATCCACGCAGTCACTCGCCGGAATCTCGCGCTCGTCCTCCGGCACTTCGGACAGGTTTGTCGAGGTCTTTTTGTTCGTGTTCACCTCGGCGTTCATGTCGTAGTCGTGGATGTACATCTTGACGCGGCTTGCCATATTTCCCTCCAGCGTCGTGATGCGGTATTTGCCGTCGCCCAAGTCCTTCACGTCGTACACCAGCGCAACGTGAATCGTCTTGTTGAACGAGCAGCCGTACACCAGCAGGAAGCCCGGCTGCGGCACATTCGTCGTGCGGTTCATCAGCTGATAGCCGCGCAGCAGCTTGCCGACGCTGGCCTCCTTAACGTGATGGACGCCCTCCACCTGCACGAACACGCCGTCCTCGGATTCCTTCGCGGCTTTCTTGACCGCTTCCAGTTCCTCCATCTCGATGTTCGCCTGCATCATGCACCAGGTGATATAGCCGCCGCACCAGCCGAAGCCGATGCCCTTGCCGCGCCACTCGGTGTACTTATTGACGTTTTTGAGCGTCTTGCCGTCCAGCTCTTTCCATTCGTTATAGGCAATATCCAGCACCTGCTGAATCTGCTCCGGCGGCTGCACGGGCGCTTCAGTGGAAATCGCGACCGGCGGGGGCGTCGGGGTGGCTTTGGCGGCGAGCGCCGTTGGCAGGAGCAAGGTCATCAGCAAGAGGGCACACAGCCCGCGAAGCAAGCGTTTCATCAGTGAATCCTTCCTTTCGGAGATTTCTTCAATTTAAGCATACCACGTTTTAGGATGTTTGGAAAGGGGCAAGTGAAGTTTTTACAAATGAAAGCCGCCATTCGACTTTTGATAGCGGTCGAATGGCGGCTGATGTTCTATTCTTCTCACGGATAAACACGCGGGCACTGTATGCAGTCGTCACCAACTGAATCGCGCGGAAGGGTCAAGGGAGGAACTCCCTTGCAGGGTGCAGGGGCAGCGCCCCTGCCGGAGTCCAGAGGCAGAGCCTCTGGTGGGGTCAAGGGGCAAAGCCCCTTGGGTCACTCCTTCGCCGCTTCTTCCTTCGCCATGCGGGCGGCGCGCTCCTTCGCGTAAATCGCCATTGCGCATTCAAGGCGCTTCCGCTCCATCTGGCACTCCATGTCGTAGGGCTGGGAGATGTCGCCGTGGAAGGCTTCGGCGTTCGCAGCGCAGCCGCCGGAGCAGAAGAAACGCGCCCAGCAGTCCCGGCACTTCTCCTTGTTCAGCACCGTGTTGTGCGCGAACTTCGCCTGAATGTCGCGGTCGAACGTGCCGTCCAGCACGCTGCCCATGCGGTAGCCGTCGCGGCCGACAAACTGGTGGCAGGGGTAAATATCGCCGTCGGGCGTTACCGCAACATACTCGTTGCCCGCGCCGCAGCCGGTCAGACGCTTGCGCAGGCACGGTCCGCCCTCCAAGTCCACCATGAAGTGGAAGAAGTTGAACCACTTGCCGTTCGCGCGGCGATCCATATAAATCTGCGCCAAGCGCTCGTATTCCTCGCGGATTTCGGGCAAATCTTCCTCGCGCAGGGCGTATTCGCACTTCGGATCGGTCACAACCGGCTCGACGCTGATCTGGTCAAAGCCCTGATCCGCCAAATGAAGCACGTCGTTGCCAAAATCCTTGTTAAAGCCGGTAAACGTACCGCGGACGTAGTATTCCTTGTCGCAGGCATTGCGGCGGCGGACGAACTCCTGCGCCTTGTTCATGATGATGTCATAGCTGCCCTTGCCGTTGATGGTCGGGCGCATCCGGTCATGCACTTCGCGGCGGCCGTCGATGGAGATGACGACGTTGCTCATTTCCTTGTTCAGGAAGTCCATGATTTCGTCGTTCATCAGCACACAGTTCGTCGTCATTGTGAACTTGAAGTGCTTATTCTTCTCCTTCTCGATGGAGCGGCCGTATTCCACCAGCCGCTTGACGACGGGGAAGTTCATCAGCGGTTCGCCGCCGAAGAAGTCCAGCTCCAGATTGACGCGCTTGCCGGAATGCGCCACCAGCCAGTCAATCGCCGCCTTGCCGACCTCGTAGGGCAGCAGCTTGCGCTCGCCCATGCAGAAGTCGCCCGTCGCCGCGAAGCAGTACTTGCAGCGCAGGTTGCAGTCATGCGCCGCGTGCAGGCACATGGACTTCACCACGCCCGGCTCGGTCACCTGCTTCACGTCATCATAATTATCCGGGGCGTTGAGCGCGCCGAGTTCTTCGAGCTGCTTCAGTTCACTGATGACTTCGTCCAGCTCCTGCGCCGTGTACTTCTCTTTCAGCGCATCCCGAATCTCTTCCGGCGTGTGGTCATTCCACATTTCCAGCACGTCAAACGCCATGTCGTCGATGGCGTGAACAGCGCCGCTGCCTACGTCCAGCAGCATCGGCTGACCAACCGCCTTGAAGGTATGAATCATTGCTATTATTCCTCCTGAGTTAGATAAACCGCAAGGATACTTTTTGCACCCTTGCACCCGAAAAAAGCGAAGGCGCATGATGCCGCCTCCGCCTTTGCCTGTTGCAAACCGGATACGATTGCCAGACGAATCTGGAAAGCGTATCATTACTTCCGGTTGTACAGACGGTTGAGCTTGCCCTCGTTGCCCGCGAGCACGTCGCTGTTTTCCTTGTTGGCGCAGGACTGGTTGGCGACGGTGCAGCTGGTCTTGCAAGCGGACTGGCAGGATGCCTGGCATTCGCCGCAGCCGCCGTGGGCCAGAGAGTTCTTCAGGCAGGGCTTCTGGATGGTTTCGATATGCTTCATAGTTGTAATCCTCCATTTCTTAAAAAGGGGTATATGGGCATTATACACGATTCGGGTTCTAATTGCAATCACTTTCCGGAAATATTCGACACAATCGCGCCGATTATCCCGCCGGTCGCCGTTCCCATAGCAAGATCAGCCAAATATGCCGTCCACGGCGCGCCCTGACCGCTCAGCAGCGCATAGGCCGCCACGCCCAGCGCCATGTACAGCAGCCCAATCAGCGCGCCGCGCAGCAGTCCGCCTTCCTGACCGCGCCCAACGGCGATGTACGTCCCGATAGCGACGGAAACGACCTTCAGCAGCTGGTTGAAGATGCGCACAGTGTCCTCCGTCGGCTTCACCCACTGCATCAGCAGCGCAAAAACCGCCACGACGATGATGGTCGTCAGCATCGCCGCGCCCAGCCCGCGCAGCAGCTGCATCGAGCCGCCGCGGCGTGCGCGCGTTGTCGTCCGGCGCACAGTCTGTGTTCCTGTCATAGGGCAATTCCCCTCCTTCCGATTCGGTAAGGAGGATATGCCCCGCGTCCGGGCGTTATTCCTCTATCCGCTCCACGCGGAAGATGTTCAGCGTGTCCGCATCCGGGCAGGAGAACACCGCTGTGCCGTCCGGCTGACCGGGGATGCTGCCACCATAGCGGATGATGTCCGCATACAGGAACGCAACATGCATCGCCATCGGGCAGAGCTGACCGCGCTCGGTGTCAAAATCCCACGAATCGCCGATTTTATGCCCATGATGGCAGGGACAGCTGCCCTTGCGGTCAATCAGCGTGATGCGCAGGCGCGGGCGCTTCATTCGTCCAGCACCTCCAAGCACGTTTCAATCGGGATGCCGAGGTACTTGTCCTCCTTGTCGCGGTTGCGGTCAATCATCGTGCGCACGGCGTCCATTGCGCGGTGCGTCGATTCTTGGAGCGGTACGCCGTCCACCAGCCGCCCCAGCATCACTGCGGCGAAAATATCGCCCGTGCCGACGAAGCGCACCGGAATGAGGTCGAACGGGATGCGGAAGAATTCGCCTTCCGTGCCGTCATAGCCGACGACGCAGTTCTCGCCGTCCACCTTCGCACTCGTCACGACGACGGATTTCGCGCCCATTTCGTGCAGACGAATCGTCAGCGCGCGTGCTTCTTCCTCGGTCATGTCCTCGTGATAGGGCACATCCGCCAGATACGCCGCCTCGGTGTAGTTCGGCACGATGCAGTCCGCCACGGCGACCATCTTGCGCATGTGGGCGATGGTTTCCTCCCCTACGCCGTTGTACAGCTTGCCCTCGTCGCCCATGATGGGGTCAACAAAGACCAGCGTGCCTTTCTTCGCGGACTGCTCACAGAAGTCAGACACCAGCGCAGCCTGTTCCGCTGACAGAATCATGCCTGTGGACACCACATCAAACGAGAATCCCAGTTCCGCCCAGACTTTCAGCGACTGGCGCATGTATTCCGTCGTTTCCTGAATGTAGAATTTCCCGTAATCCAGCGTGTTGCTCACCAGCGCCGTCGGCAGCGTGTACAAGTGATGTCCCATATGCGACAGCACCGGCATCATTGCGCTCAGCGACACTTTCCCGTAGCCCGCCAGATCATGCACCAGCAGTATATGCTTACTCATCTATCTTCTCCTTATTTTTGGGGGAACGCCAAAGGCTCTGCCTCTGGACTCCGGCAGGGGCGCTGCCCCTGCACCCTGCAAGGGACTTCGTCCCTTGACCCTTTCACGCGATTGGATTGGTAACACTCTCATGCAGTTTTCGCGTGGTTATCCGTAGAAAGTAGCGGAAAAATTCAAGCTGCATGGGAGGCGACCGGCGAAGGGGTCAAGGGGGGCGACCGCAGGCTTCACCTGTTTTCATTGCCCCCTTGTCGCCTCCGCAGAGGCGAAATCCCTGCGACAATCGCAAGCCGCTATTAAAAGAACAGCCCTGCCGTCCCAAAGGACAATCACCTGCGGTGATTAGCCCTTCACCGCAATCGCCTCAATCTCCACCTTCGCATCCCGCGGCAGCTTCGCCACCTGCACACACGCACGCGCCGGCGGATTCTTCGGGAAGAACTTCCCGTAGGCTTCGTTCACCGCGGCAAAGTCGTTCAAATCCTTCAGGAAAATCGTCGTTTTCACGATGTCCGCCAACGTGCAGTCCGCTTCCGCCAGAATCGCGGCAATGTTCTTCATGCACTGCTCAGTCATCTCACCAATCGTGCCTTCCAGCAGCTCGCCCGTTTCCGGCACGAAATACAGCTGTCCGGACACATACACCGTATTGCCCGCCTGAACGCCCTGCGAATACGGGCCAATCGCGGCGGGTGCGTTTTTCGTCGAAAGAATCTTGTTCATGGAAGAGAATCCCCCTTCATCTTAGTGCGTCAGAAACGCTGTCTGCATTATACCATGATTATGCGTCGAAAACAACACCGGAGGTAGAGAAAAACCGCCTCCGATTTCCAGAACACGTTTCTCTCTTTTCAAGCAGATATGCCGCCCGTTATGTGTTTTTCTTGTCCTCGCAGGGAAGTTTTCCAGACTGCGAAGCCAGTTTCTTTTCCTGCGATTTTACGCGACGCTCCAGCTTCTTAATATCCTCCGCAGGCGGCAGGCTCTCCGGCTGAATACCGCGCTGCCCAAGCATATCCCGCACAGAATGATTGTTCTGCACATGTTCTTCGGTAATGGCTGGTTCGCCCTGCAAGTCTTTTTCCTCCACATTGTAGTTGGTCATTTCCGTTGCAAGGTTTTTTGCCGCAATCGAGAGCGTCGGCAGAAAGTCAGCCAGCGGGCGATACTCCTTTATGCCGAGCCGCTCCTTCATTTGCTGCGTCGTGTAGCCGCCAAACAGCGCCTGATCTCCCTTTGAGCGAATGCGGCTGAAACCGTCATCATCCACACCACGCTCATAGATGTTCTGCGAAAGTCGTTTTTCGGATTCCCGCAGTCTGCCGCGCGCTTCCGTGCGTTCAATCAGCGAAATGCGTTCTTCAATCAATTCCTGCTTGCGGGTCTGAACGGCAAAGTAGCTCTGTGCAAATGCAATTTCTTCTTTTTTGGGGTCGCCATTTTGAGCAATCAGATAGCAAGCGTAGCGGGTAAGCATATAGTCCTTGATTTCTCGTTGTGAGCCGCTCCCCAATTTGACCATTTTCGTGACCTCACGAAAATGGTTTGATACCTCTATTCCGCTGGTTTCGCAGGATTCGACCGCGCGTCCGATTGCTTTTGCAAAGTTCTCCCAGCGCTCATAGCCAAGAAGCGGCATGAGGTCACGCGCATACCAAAATTCAATATGCGCTTCCTGATTGCTATGAATTGCAAGGTCAAACTGTGCCTTAATTTGACTGACTCTCTTTTTATCCATTGCTTGCCTCCATTCTATTCACCATCATTGTTTCACGCAGTCGTGTTTCTGTATTTCTGCACAGATTTCCTTTACATTATATTGTCAAAAATGAATTTTGTCAAGGCAGCTATACAACCGCATCAAAAAACCGCCCCCGATTTCTCGAAGGCGGTTCGTATTATACTATTTCCAGATTCAACTGCACCATCTGCTTGCGCCTTTTCCTTTCTGGCGTCCGCTCATTCCACTTAGCGTAGCGCTGCTACGCTGCGTTTCATTCACGTTAGCCAGAATGAAAAATTCGCGGCGCATCTTGGTGCATTTTTATCTGGAAATAGTATTAAATCCCGTAGTAATAGAAGATGAGGCACACGCCGGCCAGCAGGATGAACGCCAGCCCAACCAGCAGCGGCGCATGCGTGGCCTTGCCGCGGTTGGCTTCCTTCGCCATCTTGTAGTCGTAGTAGTGCTGATGCTTATGCTTTCCGGGCGCGAAAAGCACCAGCAGGTTTCGGAAACCGTAGGAAATGATGTCCAGCACACCTTCGCGCGCCGTGAACGTCAGCAGACCCACACAGGTCAGCAGCGCGCCCGGCACGAAAAGTGCGTCGCACAAACCGCTCAGGATTTCCTCCCGCTCGCTCAGCGTCCAGATACTGCGCATCGAGGCAACGCCAGCAAATATCAGCGCGCCGATAGCGATGCAAATCCAGTAGGGCATCGCCCGCTTTGATTTTTTCAAAGCCCAAGCTCCTTCTTATACCGTTCAAACTCTTCGTCGTTGCAGTTGATGAAGTGTCCGGGTTTGATTTCCCGCAGGGACGGCTTGTTCACCGAGTAGTCATGCTCCTTCAGGGGCTTGTACTCAATGCGCTGCCGATGCTTCTCGTGATGCGGATCCGGATACGGAATCGCGGACAGCAGCGACTTGGTGTACGGATGCAGCGGATGCTCGAACAGCTCGTCGGAATCCGCCAGCTCCACCAGCTTGCCGTAGTACATGACACCGATGCGGTCGGAGAAGTACTTGACGACGGACAGGTTATGCGCAATAAACATGATGGTCAAGCCCATCTTGTTGCGCAGGTCGTTCAGCAGGTTGATAACCTGTGCCTGAATCGACACGTCCAGCGCGGAAATGGGTTCGTCGGCGATGATGAGGTCAGGCTCCAGCACGATGGCGCGGGCAATGCCGATACGCTGGCGCTGGCCGCCGGAGAACTCATGCGGATAGCGGTCAGCGTGCTCGCGCACCAAACCAACCAGATCCAGCACCTCGTAGACCTTTTCGTCGATGTACTTTTCGTCCTTGATGCCGCGGATTTTCAGGCCTTCTGCGATAATCTCACGCACAGTCATGCGCGGGTTAATCGAGGCAATGGGGTCTTGGAAGATCATCTGCATCTTGGTCATGATGTTGTCCTTCGCGGCAACCTTCATGTCCTGTTCGTAGCGCGCCTTCCGTTCCTCCAGCGCCTGACCGGACAGCGTCTTGCTGTCTGCCTCAAACGCCGCGGTCAGCTCTGCCTTGCGCTTCTCGCGGTACTTCTCGACGCACTTGCTCTTTTCCACAGAAGATTCCAATGCGTTCGTGCGGGCCTGACGGATTTTCTCCTTCAGTTCCTTGCGCATTTCCTTAATCTTCTGGTCGTATTCCGCCTTCAGCGCCGCCGCCTGCGCCGGATTCTTCTCCGTTTTTTCCTTCAGCGCGGCTTTCATCTGGCGCTGCTTTTCCTCGAAGTCGTTTTTCAGGCTGCGAATCAGCACCGGCAGACCGTTCTGCGTGGACGAAATGCGCAGACCCTGGAAGTACACGTCACCCTCGGTCGGGTCGTACAGGTTGATGATGGTGCGGCCCGTCGTGGTCTTGCCGCAGCCAGACTCGCCCACCAGACCAAAGACTTCGCCCTTCTTGATGTAGAAGCTGACGTCGTCGACAGCCTTGTTGATATAGTCGCCGCTGCGGAAATACTGCTTCAGGTGATTGACACGCAGGAGGACGTCGCTTTCTTCCTCGATACCCGCGTGCTCCAGACGCGCCAGCGTCACCTTGTCCGTGATGGCGTTCATCACACGCGCAATTACCAGCAGCACGATGCCAACCAGCCACAGCCACACCCAGCGCGCCGCCAGCCACCACAGCGCAATCACCAGCGAAATGGCGTTGCTGTCATCAGACTTCTTGACGGTCGTTTCTGCCAGAGACTTCAGCGCGGTCTGGTAAGTCGGCGCTGCCGCCACGGACACCTGCACCGCCTTCAGCAGGCTGCTGAGCGAGCCGTCAAAGTCTTCGCTCTGCATCCGCTCCAGCAGCGTCGTCGCGAACACATCCAGCGTGCCGAGGTTTTCGCTCGGATAGCGTGCCTGAAGCGCCTCGTACTTGCTCTGCACGAACGCCGCCAAGTCAATCGCTTCGCCCTGCTTCTTCTGCTCCACCAGCGCGGCAAACTCGTCGCGGATATCCTCCGTGTCGACGCGCTCCATCGTGCGCTGCTCCGCCAGTGCAGCGGCGTAGTCCTCAAAGCTCAGTGCATTCAGATATTTCTTCATGGAAGCAGGCTTGTTGCCCGCATCCACCGACGCACGAACCATCGTCGTCAGCGTTTCCACAAATTCCAGATAGCTGCCTGCTTCTTCGCCGTGCTCCTGCGCAAACGTTTCGTAGAACGCTGCAACATCCGGTTCGGTATTGGCGGTAGCAATCTTAATCGGCTTGCCCTTGGGCGCCGCCGGCGTCATGACTTTGTTCAGGTAGTCAAACGATTCCGCCAGCAGGCGGCTGTCGCTGCCGCTTTCCTGCTGCTCATAGAGCGTCAGATACGCATCCACATCGAAATTCTGATCGAAATCAGCGCAGAAAGTATCCAGCTTCTGCTTGGACAGCGCGTCCTGCCCCGCTGCCAGTTCGTTCACCCACGTCGTATAGAACGTCAGCGCGCGATTCTGGCGCACGTCCCCGCCCAGCGTCTTGGTGGACGCGGCATCAATCATGGCGGAGAAATACTGCTTGTCGAACCAAGCGCGCGTAACCACGGAAGCGTTCTGCTGATAAGAGCGCAGCGCCCCCGATAGCGTAGACCATCCCGCACCGTCATTCGCCACAACATAGATGCTCATTACGATGGCGATGGCCATAACCACCAGCCCAATCGTTTTCAGCACCGAGGCGATTCCCTTTGCGATTTTCATGCTTCGGCGGCTCCTTTCTTCGCGTTCTGCAAGGCTTCTGCTGCCTCTCGTTCGGCCTGCTCCTTCTTCATGCGTTCAATGCGTTCCACCACAATCGCCGGCGGATTTACCTTCGGCGCGTTCGGATGCAGCAGCCACGTCGCCGCCATATGCGTCTCGCTGACATGGAACATCGGCGGCTGTTCCTCAAAGTCGATTTCCATTGCGTACTTGTTGCGCGCGGCGAAAGCATCGCCCTTCGGCGGCAGAATCATATCCGGCGGCGTACCGGGGATAGCTTCCAGTTTCTCGCGCGTCTCCAAGTCCGGCATGGAGGACAGCAGCGCCCATGTATACGGGTGGCGCGGGTCGTAGAACACATCATCCGCCGTGCCGTACTCGACAATCTTGCCGGCGTACATGATGGCAATGCGGTCCGCCATGTTCGCCACAACGCCAAGGTCGTGCGTGATGAAGATGACCGACAGGCGGCGTTCCTTCTTCAGGCGGTTAATCAGTTCCAGAATCTGCGCCTGAATGGTCACGTCCAATGCGGTTGTCGGTTCATCGCAGATGAGGATATCCGGGTTCGCGGACAGCGCAATAGCGATAACAATGCGCTGACGCATACCGCCGGAGAACTCAAAGGGATACTGATAGAAGCGCTTGTGCGGCTCCGGAATACCAACTTCCTTCATCAATTCGATGGCGCGGTGGCGTGCCATGCCCTTGGTGAGCTTGAAGGCGTAATCCTGCGCGCGCGCCTTCATGTAGTCTACCATTTCCACCGCCAGCACGTCAAAGTCCTTCGTTTCGCTCGCCGCGATGAGTTCCTCAAAGTGCTTCAGCAGGCTCCGGGTCATTTCGCAGAGGTTGTGCTGCGCCATATCCGCGTCAATCAGGTTTTTCGGGATGACGGACGGCGGATTCTTGCCCTTCGCCTTCTGCGCCTCAAACTTCTTCTGCTCGCGGGCGTAGCGCTTTTCTTCCTTCGGATTGTGCGTCTTGGAGCGGGCATAGCGGTCGATGTAAGACTGTGCCCCCGAACGGTAGACGTACGCCTGATTGTCCTTATCCAGCTGCAGCTTGTCGATGGCTGCTTCAACCGCCGCAGCCGATTTGTGCAGCGCTTCCTTGCATTCGCCCTCGTTCAGCGGCTTTTGCTGATAGACCTTCAGGGCGCTGCGGAGCGTATCCACCGCCGCCTGCTGCGATTTCGCCGCCTGCTGGCTGGAGTACTGGAGCGCGTGAGCAATGTCCTGCAAGAAGTCAATCATGAACTCGCGGTCGAGCGTTTCGCGCGCCATCTGGTTCAGCTCGGTGATGGACTGCTTTTTCGGGTCGGGCGTTTTGCCGCTCGCCGCCAGATAGCCGATGCAGAAGAAGTTCGGCTCCTGCGCATTCACCATCGCGCCCAGCTTAGCGGTCATGTCCGCCATCAGCGCGCGCATTTCGCTTTCGCGGCGGCGCGTGTAGTTCTTCTGGAAGCCTTCCAGCGCCGTATGCCACTTCGCGATTTCCGGGTCATTCTCATCGAAGGTGTACGGGTCGAAGATATGCTTCAGGGACTTGCGGATGCGGCCGCAGATTTCGCGGACATCCTTGTCCTTGCTCGTCAGGATGGCATTGTCGATTTCGTCCATGCCGTCCATGCACTCGACGATGGACTCCATCGCTTCCTTATAGGTATATTCCATCTTCAACCCGACGGAAGCAAAGTGGTCGAACTGCTTCGTTTTGGCGTGGATGGCTTCGCGCGCCTGTGCGCCCTGTCCGCGCGCCTCGGCATCCGCCACCATCGTCTTTTCGAGCTGCGCCAGCAGGCTGTTGAAGCGTTCCTTGCCATCGCGGCGGCGTTCCTTGTTGTTCAGCAGCATGGCTTCCGTCAGCTGCTTGCCGATGCGCATGATAGGGTTCAGGGCACTCAGCGGGTCTTGGAACACCATGGCCAGCTTGTGGCCGCGCAGGGTGTGGAACTCTTCTTCCGGAATCTTCAGCAAATCCTTGCCGTCGTAGATGATTTCGCCCGCATCCACCATGGCGTTGCCCGCCAGAATGCCCATGATAGCACGGGTGGTGACGGACTTGCCGGAACCGGATTCACCGGCGATGGCGAGCGTTTCGCCTTCCTCCAGATTGAAGGAAATATCGCGCACTGCGCGAACCGCACCGTTGTTTGTGCGGAAGGAGATGGTCAAGTTTCGGACTTCCAGCTTTGCCATATCAGTCGTCCGCTCCTCTCAACGAAGGATTCAGCGCGTCGCGCAGGCCATTACCAAACAGGTTGAAAGCAATTTCCAAAATGGCGATGAAGATTGCCGGGAACATGATGATGTGGGGATAGGTGCTCAAGTACGCCTGACCGCCGGAAAGCAGCGTGCCGATGGAGGTCAGCGACGACGTTTCCAGATTGATGATGTGCAGGTAGCTGAGCATGGATTCGGAGAAAATGACACCGGGGATGGTCATGACCGCGCCGGTCACGATGGTACCCAGGCTGTTCGGGAAGATGTGCTTGAAAATCAGGCGAGCGTCGGATGCGCCCAGCGTGCGCGCTGCCAGGACGTATTCCTGACCCTTGAAGCGGTAGAACTGCGTACGCACACGCGCCGCCGTACCGACCCAGCCGGTCAGCACGAAGGCGAACAGCAGGGATGGCAGCACGCCCACCTTTTCCGCCAAGTGCAGCTGGAACAGGGTTGCGACGACCATGAACGGCACGCTGTTCAGCACGTCGGAGATACGCTCCATCACCATGTCAACCGCGCCGCCGTAGTAGCCCTCGATGGAGCCGTACAGCACGCCGAGGATGAAGTTGATGCTCGCCACGACGATGGACAGCAGGAAGCTCAGGCGCGCGCCGACTGCCAGGCAGGTGAAAATATCCTGCCCGTAGTTGTTCGTGCCGAAAATGAACGTGGGTTCATAGCCGTTGACATAGCGGAAGTACTCCAGATAGTGCACACGCACGCGGTAGCCCGTCTGGTTCTTCTGGGCGTAGGTGTACCACTGCCCATCCGCGCCGTCGTCGCCGGCAATGCGCTTGCTGTTGTAGTTCGCCTTGTTCGGGTTGTCGGACGTGAGGTAGTTCGGAATCAGGCTGCCGTTTTCATCCAGCGCCGGATCACCGTTGGTGTTCACGCTCTCGTCCTTGAGCTGGTACCAGAAGTTCGCGCCGCCGTTGCCCATCATGTACTGCGAATTGTGAGTCTTCTGCAGCGGGTAGATGACCTGAATGTCATTCTCGTTCTGATACGCCATCAGGTTGTTGTATTCCGTTTCGCTCAGGTTGACATACGCGAAGCCGACCAGCGCGTAGGAATCCACGCGCAGGTTGTAGTACGTCACGCCATTGGCATCGGTGTAGTGGTCGTATTCCTTCTTCACGACCGGCACGCCCGTTTCCTGACCGATGGCGTTATAGTAATGGTAGCCGATTTCGCTGACCTTTTCCTTGCGCGCGCCATCCCAGAAACCCGCGTTTTCAAACAGCGTGTTCTTCGGCAGCACCGACTTGTAGTAGCCGTCGCGGAACTGCACCGTGTACGGCGAGACAAACGGCGTGATGATGGCAAACAGCAGCAGGAACACAATCAGGCAGAACGCCACAACGGAGGACTTGTTCTTGCGGAAGCGCAGCCACGCGTCGCCCAGATAGCTGATGGACTTGGTCTGCAGCTTTTCGTCATGGATGCGCTCATCCTTGTGAATAAACGCAAACTTTTCCTTCGGGATTTCCGGATACAGATTCTTTTCCATCATTTCTTCGACCCCATTCTGATGCGCGGGTCAATAAACCCGTAGCTGATGTCAATGACAATGCCCGAAACCAGGCCGATTGCCGTATAGAACACGTTCAGCGCCATGAAGAAATTATAATCGCGGACATTGATGGAGTTGATGTACAGGTTGCCGATGCCGGGAATGCCGAAGATGTTTTCGATAATCATCGAGCCGCCCAGAATACCGATGAATTCACCAATAATCATCGGCAGGATGACGACCATTGCGTTGCGCAGCGCGTGACGGGAAATTGCCTGTGCCTTGGTCAGACCTTTCGTGCGCGCCAGCAGCATGTAGTCACCGGTCAGCACCTCGCTCAGCTCCGCACGGGTGTAGCGCGTCAAGCCTGCCACAACGCCGAAGCCCAGCGACAGCACCGCCGGAATCAGCGATACGAACATTGTCCAGCTGAACAGTGACCCGCCCGCCTGTGACAAACTTGCCGCCTGCAAGGGGAACCAGCCAAGCTTGAAGCACAGGAAGTACTGCACCAGGAAGGCGTACACATAGCTTGGCACCGAGATGAAGACCATGACCATGGTGGAAATGAAGTTATCCTGCCACTTGTTCTTCTTCAGCGCCGCATAGATGCCGAAAGCAAGACCCAGCGGAATCGCAATCAGGATAGAATACAGGTTGACCAGCACCGTGTAGGGCAGCTTCTGCATCATGACGTCCCAAACGCCCATGCCTTCATACATCTGCTCGCCGACGCCCCAGTCCCATTCGGTCAGGATGCTCTTCAGGTACAGGAAGTACTGCACCATAATCGGCTTGTTGTAGCCCATCTTTTCGCGCTTGGCGAGCACGAGGTTGATGTCGCGGCCCATTTCGCGGACGGCGGGCAGCGGCAGCAGCTTAATCAGGATAAAGCACATGGTCATGATGATGAACAGCACCAGGAACATGTACAGGACACGCTTGATGATGTATCGTGTCATACCATTTTTGGACATTCCACGTTACCTCCGTTTTTCATATTGAGCGGAAGGGGCGGGAAACCCTGCTGCCCCCCTGCTTCCGGCCGTCAGAGTGCGTCGCCCCACCCGTGACGGGGTCGCGGAGGATGCGGCTGGAGATGCGCATCACCGCGGACTGGGCTTGCCTGACTGGATTGAATCCCTATTGGGCATTTCTTAAGGAATCACTATTTTGTACCATTTTTCTTTGGAATCACAGCGTCCCCTTAAGAAACGCCCGAAAATCAACCGTTTTTTAACACGCACATCGGGCATGGGGGTCAAAAGGCCCCCATGCCCGTGCCGAGTTTCAGAGAATCACGGCAAATGTGCGCCTTGAATTAGTATTCCAGGGTGTTGTTGGCGATGTAGTCCGCCCACTCCGCGTCATCGTAGTTGTACGTCATGTACTGAATGCCGCCGAAGCCGATCAGCGTGACGTAGGTATCAACAACGGTGTTCACCTTCTGGGAGTTCATGCTCGCGCTGTTGCGGTAGTAGATGGAGGAGCAGGGATACCAGTTCATGAACGCGCCTTCGACAGCGGTCGCAAACTGCAGACGAGTGTCGTAGGTGTAATCAGCGAACTTGCCCAGCTTTTCCTCGATGGACGGAACGTTCTGGCTGTTGCACCAGTTCGCCCAGTTCTGCAGGTTGTCGGTGATTTCGCCAACGCCTTCCACATTGTAAACAATGTCGATGGTGGTGGTGTCATAGCCGTATTCGTTCTGGTTGCCCTTGCCGTACGCATCGTCGGTGTAGCAGTTGCCGAACACGCCGAAGGGAGCCATCGTCGCGCCGCCCCAAGTGGTGAAGATCATGTCCGCGTTGCCGGACTGCATGGTTTCGTAGTAGTCGGTGTCCACGGTCATGGTCATTTCGACCTTGCCTTCAAACGGCGTGCCAACGCAAGCGTTCTTCAGCGCGGCGTTCAGGTAGTTGAACATGTTGACGTAGATAGCGTCGCTCTGGTACACGCGCAGGTCAATCTTGATGTCGCTGGTGCCATCGTAGATGCCGGCAGCAACAGCCTTGTCATACGCAACCGCCATCAGCGCGCGCGCCTTTTCGACTTCGTAGCCGGTCATCGCTTCATACGCTTCGTCGAGGGTGTCGTAGTCGCCGCCCTCGCCCCAGGTCAGGTCGAACAGACGGCAGAGGACTGCCTTCGCGGGTTCGCTGTCACGATACAGCGCGCCGGTGAAGGGGTCGTAGCAGTACAGTTCGTTGATCAGGCCAAAGCCAGCCGTGCCAGCCGCGGTGAAGGAGGAAGCGAATTCCTTACGGTCATAGGAGTAAGAAATCGCCTGACGGAATTCCGGGATTACCAGAACCTGACTATTGGTGCCGTGAGACAGCAGCTTCTCATAGTCGGTGTTCATGGTCAGCTTGGTGGTGTAGCCGTTGTTCGGGCCGTACTTGATGTACTTGCTGTTGCCGTACTTCTTCAGGTCGTCCGCCTGCAGAGCGATGTCATCAATCTCGCCCTTTTCGAACGCCAGCACCTGGGTCGCGTGGTCAGCAATGCAGGTCACCTTGTAGATGTCCGTCTGATACTGGCCGACGTGGTTGCCGTCATGATAGCCATACCAGTTGTCATTGCGGGTCAGGGTGTATTCCTTGTCCAGTTCGAAGGAAGACAGCTTGTACGGGCCGTAGGAAACCGTGTTCTCTACGGAACGGCCGTACTTGGTCTTCACTTCGTCCGCTTCTTCCTCGGTGGCAACTTCCTTGCCGTCCTTGTAGAAGGTCTTGCAGGCTTCGTAAACGGGCTTGTAGACCAGGTAGGAGGAAGACAGGTTGTAGGGCACATAGAAGTTCGCTTCGTTCACGGGGTTGGCCAGGATGAAGTCAACGGTGTAATCGTCAACCTTCTTGAAGCCAACTTCGTCCCACGTTGCGGCATCCGCAACGCTGGCGGTGTACAGGTACTGAGCCTGCATGGACTCATACTGCTGACCCGCGGCGAAGTAGTTGTCAAACAGGTACTTCGCGGAGACCCACGCTTCGGCAGCGGTTTCGTCTTCAACAGAAGCATCGCGGTACATCGTGTCGTCCGCAATGTTCACATACTGCGGCGCGGGATTGCCCTCCGCGTCCAGCGCGCCGACCATGCCCCAAGCGCTCATGTCGAGGTACACATCGGTGCCGGCGGCAATGAGGTTCTCGGCAGTGTCTGCAATCAGGTCATAGGTCGTCTTGCCCGCGTAGAGGTAGTTCTTCGCGTTGTAGATGACGAACTCGCCAGCATAGTAGCTGTCAGCGCGGCGATTCAGCATCTTCGGGTTGAGCAGCTGCTGCATGGAGTACACATAGTCATCAGCGGTGATGGGGGTGCCATCTTCCCACTTGGCGAGCTTGTTCAGCGCGATACGCCAAGCCTTGGCGGTCTCGCCTTCCTTCACGCCGTACTGACCGACATACTCAGCAGTCACGTCCACCGGCATTTCAGCAGCCAGTTCGGGCATGACGGAGTAGCCATTCTTTTCGGAATTCAGAACGAAGGTGTAGAAACCAGAGCTGACATTGTTCAAAATATCAGTGTCTTCGTTCGTTTCCCAGGAGAGCGGGTCCCAGTTCAGAGAAGAGTTAATGCCGGGGGTGTAGCTGTTGTAGGTGTACACCTTTTCATCGGTGTAGTCCTTGCCAGCTTCGCCGACATACTGATCGGTAGAAACCGTCTGCGCGCTCCCCTCGCTCTTTTCCAGCGTGACAGTGCCCGCGTTGTACACGCGCTCACCGACATCGTAGGAATCAGCAGGCGTGAACGTGCCTTCTGCCAGCGCAGCCGCACTCAGCATCATGCACGCAGACAGGACCAGAGAGAGAATCTTCTTCATGGTCTAACCCCTCCAATTCATTTCGTACCAGATGACACGATGCAAATGATACGTTGATATTCATTATAGAGGAATTGACGCAGGGTTGTCAAGGGCTTGCCGCTTGCAATTTTTGACCAATCTTCCTGCAAAATTCCCCACTTTCACAGCAACCCCTTGATTTAACGATGTGAAATCGTTTTCGCGCCAAAATTGTTTTTTTTGTGTTTTTTCGTTCTTTGCCTTGATTTCTCTGCCTTTGCGCCATACTTGACGTTTCCCGTTTTTTCACCTATACTATCCTGTGCAGTGAAAGGAGAATTCCTTTATTATGAATGTTGACTTGACCCATGGTTCGATTTTCCGCGGATTGCTCCGTTTTTCTCTGCCGCTGATGGCGGGCAATCTGCTCCAGCAGCTTTATAACCTTGTGGACACCTTCGTCGTCGGGCGATACTGCGGTGAAATCGCCCTTGCCGCCGTCGGCAGCGCGTTTTCCGTCATGATTCTGCTCACGAGCATCGTCACCGGGCTGTGCATGGGCAGCGGCGTAGTTGTCAGCCAGCTTTTCGGGCAGAAAGACGATGCCGGCGTGCGCAAAGCGGTCGGCAATGCGTTTGTGCTGATTGCGGGCGTATCAGCGCTGCTGACCATCCTTTCCTACGCGCTCCTGCCCGTCATGATGACGCTCCTGCGCATTCCGCCTGAAGCGCAGGGCGTTCTCTCCCGCTACCTCTTGATTGTGTTCGTCGGTATCATCCCGACGTTCCTGTATAACTTCGGAGCGTGTATGCTCCGCGCCGTTGGCAATTCAACCGCGCCGCTGGTTTTCCTGCTGATTTCGTCGCTGACGAACGTCGCGCTGGACTTTCTGTTCGTGGCGGTGCTGCCGTGGGGCGTGGCGGGCGCTGCCGTCGCGACGCTTATTTCGCAAGTACTGTCCGGTTTCCTGTGCTTAGGTTATGTGCTCTTCCGCGTTCCGGCGCTGACGCCCTCGCAGCACGACCTGCGCCCCGACCGTGCGCTGTTCAGGCGCATCTTCTCCGTCTCTGCCATGACCAGCATTCAGCAGTCCATCATGAATTTCGGCATCCTGTGTGTGCAAAGTCTCGTGAACAGCTTCGGTCTGGCAGCGATGGCGGCATTCACTGCCGGCGTGAAGATTGACTCGCTTGCGTACAGCCCCGCGCAGGACTTCGGCAACGGCTTCGCGACCTTCGTCGCCCAGAATCAGGGGGCGAATCAGCCGCAGCGCCTCCGTCACGGCATCCGCACAGCGTTCCTGCTTTCCGGCGGCTTCTGCCTGATTGTTTCCGCGCTCGTGGCGATTTTCGCTGAGCCGCTGCTGCTCGTGTTCCTCAAAAATGCATCGGCGGAGTCTCTTTCCATCGGCGTAACGTACCTGCGCACCGAGGGGCTGTGCTACATCGGCATCGGCTTCCTGTTCCTGCTTTATGCCATTTTCCGCGGTTTGGAGCAGGCGGGCATGAGCATCGTCCTGACGGTGCTTTCGCTTGGGCTGCGCGTTGTGCTGTCCTATGCCTTTGCGCCGCATTTCGGCATGATGGCGATTTGGCTGGCAATTCCGGCGGGCTGGCTGATTGCGGATATTGTCGGTTTCGTTGCCATGGGGCGGCGCGGACTAATGCGTTCCGCTTCCAATAAAACGGGCAAAAGCGCCTGCTGACATCGGGATGGATTCGCCGCTTTGTGACAAGTTTGTAACACCTGCGCGCGCCCCTTGACGAATCCGACTCGGCGTTGTATGATGGGGATACTCAATAACGAAAGGATTGTGCGGAACGGGTATGAAGAAGGAAACGAATCCCAAGGCGAAGCGGAATGGCCTGTGGTGCAATGTGCTGATTGTGGCAGCGCTGCTGCTGATTGTGGCGGTGCTGATGGTTGTGCTGCGACGGAACGCACCCGCGAATGTAGACGCCAATGCGCCTTTGCTGCCCCTGACCGCAACAGATGCGCCGACAGAGCTTGCGACCAGCACACCGGAGGCAGCGGCGACCCCCGAAATCACCGCGGCACCGGAAGCGGCTGCCGCGCCGGAAGTCACAGACGTCCCCGAAGCCACCGCCACCCCCGACCTGTCGCAGGTGAAAGCATTCCTCGTCGTCACCGTCGGTGACAAAACGTATCAGCCGATTCCGCTGACCGAAGAGGGCTATTATCGCCTCCGCCACGGCGACTGCATCAACATCGTCCATGTCACCCCGACAAGCATCGACATGCACGAGGCGAACTGCGACAATCAGGATTGCGTGGAGCAGGGTGAAGTGACGCTGGAAAACAAGGACACACGCATTTTGGGCAACAGGATTATCTGTCTGCCGAATCAGGTGACGCTCCAGCTGTACAGCCGCGACGAATTGATGGACTGGCTGACGACCGTGCAGGAGGACGCAGCAAATGAATAAGCAGCGAATCACCACAAAGCAGCTTGCGCTGTGCAGTGTGCTGCTGACGCTGATGCTGGTGCTGAGCTGGGTAGAGAGCCTGTTTCCACCGCTGATGGGCGTGCCGGGCATCAAGCTGGGTTTAAGCAACGGTGTGCTGATTTTCGCGGTCTACATGCTGTCCCTGCCGACGGCGTGGGTGCTGATGCTGCTGAAAGTGGTGCTGTCCTCGCTGTTTTTGGGCGGCGTGGCGGCGCTGCCGTACGCACTGGCAGGCGGTGTGCTGTCGCTGGCAAGCATGTGTCTCCTTTCGCGCATGAAGTGGATGCACCCGGTCACGGTCAGCATTGTCGGCGGCGTAATGCACAACGTCGGGCAAATCGTGATGGCAATGATTATCCTCCACACGTCGCAATTGGCGTACTACATGGCTGTCCTGATGCTCAGCGGCATTCTCTTCGGCGCGCTGACCGGCGTGAGCGCCACGCTGGTGATGAAGCACATGAAGCACATCAAGTGGGGGAAATAGCGAAGGGGGGCAGGGGGCGACCGCAGACTTCATCTGTTTTCATGCCTTCTTGTCGCCTCCACAGAGGTGAAGCCCTCTGCACGACAAAAATCAACTAACACAGAAAACAAAAAGCAGGACTACCTCCACGCCGGAGACAGCCCTGCTTTTTGTTGTGCGAAAGAAGCCATCAGAAGAAAAGGAAACGCTTCTTCTGATACGGCTCGCTTGACATGCCCTTGAAATCATAGCCCGTCGCGGCAATCGCAGCTTTCACCTGCGCTTCGTCCAGCGGATCTTCGGAAATGACCACCGTTTCACCCTTGCCATGGGAGGAAGTCACCTTCTTGACCGCCGGGAAAGCCTTGCGGATTGCGTCATTGACATGGCTCTCGCACATGCCGCACATCATGCCGTCAATTTTCAGCGTCGTTTTTGTCATCAGCCCTCATCCTTTCGATGAATGCAATATACCCCGTTGGGGTATCTGAATGATAGCACCAGCGCGGTGGATTGTCAAGCGGTTTCGTTCGATGTGACTAACTTTTTTAAGGTAACACCGCACAAATGCGGTGGTGCCTTAGCGGATGCCCGACCAGAGCGCGTCATTTTCCGCTTGAAACGCTTCCCTCAGCGCATTTTCATCTTCAGTAGATACATCCTGCTCAAAAATCAGGATGCCGTCCATATCCGGATCATGTTCCCAGACCTGCAGGGTCAGCACATCATTGTAGTGCCGGACGGTATAACCATCCGCGTCGAACGTCCAGTCCTCTTTCTCCTCGCCAACCGCCCAGCGCAGCAGCACCGCCTCCGTCCCATCAAAACGGTACAGCGTTTCTCTGTGAATGCCGCCCGCCAAGCCGCCGTTCACAGAACTCCTTACAATTTTGTGTTCTGCATCAAGGTCGTAATTCGTGAACGTCAGCGGACAGAGAACATACTGTTCGCCATCAAAAATGAAAAACTGGTAGACAAAATTGCTCGCGCCGCGCTGTGTCAGTATCACCACATCGTTGATGCCGTCGAAGTTGACATCCGCATAGGAAAGGTACGGGTCTTTCTCGCCGGACACGAAGCAGAGTTCCTGCCCGTTGTCCGCAATCAGGCGGTGGATGTACTCGTTCTCCGTCGTCTGCCCGATAATTTCCGCGCGGACAGGGGCGATGGTCATCAGGAGAAGCAAGGCAAGCAGGCAGAAACGGGAAATACAGTTCTTCATAAAATATACTCCTTTCGCATTGGTATGCTAATGAAAGAACGAATACGGGGCGGCAATTCATCCGCAGAAAAAAAGGAAATTTCTTCATCGTCTGAAATGGAAATGCTTGCAAATTACTGATGTTTGCGTTATAATGAAAATGGTAATTTATGATTCATACTATTTCCAGATAAGAATGCGCCAAGATGCGCGGCGAATTTTTCATTCTGGCTAACGTGAATGGAACGCAGCGTAGCAGCGCTACGCTAAGTGGAATGAGCGGACGCCAGAATGGAAAAGGCGCAAGCAGATGGCGCAGGTGAATCTGGAAATAGTATCAAGGTTTCTTGCTGGGGAAGTGGGGAAAGGGGTGTTTGCCACGGCGCACGAAGGAGCAGCGCAATACTGCCGCAAAGTGGACAAGCGTGAAATTCCGGTCTGTCCGATTTTAGGGGTCAATATTGCTGTCATCAACATGAATTGGCTGCTGAAATATTTGGCGCAGAATATTCATCAATTGCAGGGAGATTACATCTGCGTATCGAATGTACATACAACCGTCGTCAGTTACGAGGATGCGGACTACCGTGCCGTGCAGAACGGCGGTCTGATGGCGATTCCGGATGGCAATCCGCTGGCGCAGGAAGCGCGGCGGCGCGGGTATCCGCAGATTCAGCGGACAACCGGGCCTGACCTGATGATGGAGGTCTTTCGGCAGTCCACGGCACACGGCTGGCGGCATTATTTCTACGGCAGCACGCAGGAAGTGCAGGAGAAAATGATTGCGCGCCTGCAGCAGGAGTATCCGGGGCTGGTAATTGCGGGTACAGACGTGCCGCCTTTCCGCGAACTGACACCGGAGGAAGATGCGCTTGCCGTGGCGCGCATCAATCAGGCGCAGCCGGATTTTGTGTGGGTCGGGCTGGGAGCGCCGAAGCAGGAGCGCTGGATGGCGGCGCACCAAGGGCGTGTGCATGGGCTGATGATTGGCGTCGGCGCGGGCTTTGATTTCTTTTCGGGCAACGTGAGGCGCGCCCCGTTATGGATGCAGAAGCACAGCCTGGAATGGCTCTATCGCCTGATGCAAGACCCGAAGCGGCTATTCCAGCGCTACTGGAGCACGAATCTGAAATTCATCTGGAACGCGACCATCAGGAGAAAGTAAATGCAGCAAGCGACAAAACAGCCCGCTGTACTGCTGGTACACGACTATTATCAGGTTCCCGGCGGCGAGGATGTCGTTGTGGCGAACGAGAAGCACCTGCTGGAAACGCACGGTCACGCTGCGGCGCTGTATGTGCGGCGGAACGAGGAAATTTCGCGCATGGGAGCGCTGGAGAAAATCCGCAGTGCGCTGGGGATGTTTTTCAGCATCCGTACATACCGCGAGGTTCGGCGGAGCATCCGCGAAAACCGGATTTCGCTGGTGCATGTGCACAACACGCTGCCGCTGATTGGCCCGGCAGTGTATTACGCGGCATTCCGCGAGGGCGTTCCCGTGGTGCAGACGGTGCACAACTTCCGCCTGCTCTGCCCGAACGCGATTTTCTACCGCGACGGCCATATCTGCGAGGATTGCACGAAAAAAGGGCTGCACTGCGCGGTGAAGCACCGCTGCTACCGCGGCAGCCGCCTGCAGACGGTGCTCTGCGTACTCAGCACACGTTTGCACCGTGCCCTCAAAACGTACAGCCGCCTGCATTACATCACCCTGACGGACTTCAACCGGCAGAAGCTGCTGGCGCTTAAGCAGATTCCGCCGGAAAACGTGTCCGTAAAGCCGAACTTTGTGGAACCGCCGGAGACGATTGTGCCATATGCGGCGCGCGAAAATCAGGTGGTGTACATCGGTCGGCTGGATGCGCTCAAGGGCATTCGGCTGCTGCTGGAAGCGTGGGCGCGCTACGAGCGTTCAGGCGGGGGGATGAAGCTGATCATCTGCGGTACAGGGCCGGAGGAAACATGGTGCCGCGAATATCTGACGCGGGAAAAGCTGAAGCAGGTAGAACTGCGCGGCTTTGTGCCAAATTCGGCGGCACGGGCGCTGATGGGGCAATCCAAGGCGCTGATTCTGCCAACGCAGTGGTATGAAGGCTTCCCAATGACGATTGTGGAAGCCTTCAGCGCCGCCACGCCGGTGATTTGCTCGGATTTAGGCAACGCAGGTTCCCTGATTTCGGACGGCGTGACGGGCTTCAAGTTTCCGGCGGACTCGGCGGAGCAGCTGGCGCAGACGCTCAACCGGCTGCAGCACGCGGAATCCGTCAGCGAAGGCGCGCTGAAAACGTATCAGGAGAATTTCACGGCGGAAGCAAATTATCGTCAGCTGATGGCGATTTACAGCAAGGCGATGCAGAAAAGCGGCGAAAGGAACGAACCATCATGCGGCTGATTGTGGCAGATGTACGGAGCACCAGCACAGACGGCATTGCCGCTGGGCATTATTTCACCGTCGCGCAGAATTATCTTGACCTGTTCGGCGCGGAGATGGATGTGCGCATTGCGGGCGGGCCGGTGTACGGCGACCGCTTCGGGGACAAGCTGATTCGTCTGCCGCATGATTACATCGTGGGCAGTTCGGCGGTGCGCAACAAACGCGCCGTGTTCCAGAACGTGCGTGCGCTGCTTCGGGAAGCGCAGGATGACGTGATTGTCCTCCAGTGCAGCGCCGTCGCAACAGCGTATCTGGGGCTTGCACTGTTCAAGAAGAAAGAAACGCGGGTCTACGCTATCCAGTACAGCACCGACGGCGTCAATTCGGTGCTGAAGCAGGGGCTGTATGCGCTGTGCAGGCGGAAAATCAGCGGCGTTATCTGCCCCAATGCAGCCATTGGCGCGGCGTACGGGCGGCCGATGTGCGTCGTATCCGATTACATCAGCACAGGAACGATGCAGCCGCCTGTGCCGTATGCGCAGAAGCGCTATGATTTCGGCATGGTCGGGCTGATTACGTCGGACAAGGGCGTTGTTGAGGCGGCAAAGCAGCTGCGGAACACGCCGTATCGGGTGCTGATTGCGGGTCGGGTGCAGGAAGCGCCGCTGGAGGCGGAGCTGCGGGCAGTCTGCGCGGGGGCGAAGAACATCGAGCTGCGGCTGGAATACCTGTCCGAAGCGGCGTATGACGAGGCGATTCGCCAATGCCGTTACTGCATCCTAAACTATTCGGAGAATTACTCCCTGCACAGCAGCGGCGTTGTATTCGATATTCTCTTCCGGGGCGTGCCGATTGTGGGCAGCCGCTGCGGAACACTGCAAATGGTGGAAGCAAACGAATTGGGCAAAACGGTATCCCGCATGGCGGATTTTGCGCCTGGAAAGCTGCTGGATGAAGCCGTGCATGACCGCTATGTGCGCAACATTGCGCGCTACTGCCAATCGCAGGCGCAGGAGCGGGAAAAGCTGCGGGATTTTCTGACGCGGGGCGCGGTGGAATAACCATGCCGCACAGCGCAAAGTGAAAGGAGGGGTTGAAGCGTGAAGGTCATGTGGATGGGGAATATTATCCTCCCTGCCATTGCGGAAAAAGAATCGCTTCCCCCGGTGTATATCGTGGGCTGGCTGGTCGGGCTGTCGCGGCGGCTGACGCAGCTGCCGGATGTGGCGCTGACGTATGTGTTTGACGCGCCAAAAGCGCTGACGGGCGAAGTGGACGGCTACCGCTATTACGGGCTTGTCAACCCCACACGCCCTACGCAGCGGTGCGGCGAAGCCTACACCCGGCAGCTGGAGGATATTCTGCGCAAAGAGCAGCCGGATGTCATTCACCTCTGGGGCACGGAAAATCAGCACACGCTGGCCATGGTTGACGCGGCGGAACACCTGGGGATGCGCGAGCGGATTGTAATTTCCATTCAGGGGCTTCTGTCCATATACGCGGAGCATTATCGCGCTTATCTGCCGGAACACGTCTGCCACGGGCACACGCTGAAGGACTTGGTGAAGGGCAATATCGTCCGGCAGGAAGCAATCTACCGCCGCGTCGGGCAGTATGAACAGGAAGCCCTGCGCATGGTGCAACACGTTATCGGGCGCACCGACTGGGATGCTGCCTGCATGGCGGAGCTTGCCCCGCAGGCGGCCTATCATTTCAACAACGAAACGCTGCGGGACGAGTTCTACACCGGCGAATGGTCGCTGGACAGCTGCGAGCCGCACAGTCTCTTCTGCAGTCAGGCGCATGTGCCACTCAAGGGGCTGCATCTGCTATTGCAGGCGCTGGCGATTGTCCGCAAGCGCCATCCCGATGTCAAGCTCTATGTAGGGCGCAAGGACTATGGACGCATTCCGCCGCCTGCGCGCAATGCCTATGAACGGTACATCCACCGTCTGCTGCGCGAAAATGACCTCTACGACCATGTTGTTTTTACCGGAAGCCTGAATGCACAGCAAATGAAGGAGCGGTATCTAAAAAGTCAGGTGTTTGTGCTGCCGTCGAGCATTGAAAACTCCCCCAATTCGCTGGGCGAGGCGATGCTGCTTGGCGTGCCGTGCATTGCGTCGGATGTCGGCGGCGTGCGCTGTCTGATGACGCACAGCGTGGAAGGGCTGCTTTATCCGGCAGACGACCCGCATTTGCTGGCATATGATATCTGCGAGATGTTCGCGCATCCGGAAAAAGCGGCGCAGATGGCGCGCGCCGGACGAGAACACGCTGGAAAAACGCATGATGCGCAGAAGAATCTGGAGATACTGCATCAGATTTATACGGAGATTGCACGATGAAAATCCGAATCACAAAGAACCATGTGGATGCACTCTGTGTGCTGATTGGCGTGCTGGGCATGGGCTCGCTGTATTTTCAGGTGCTGCGGATGCCGCTGATGGCAGCCATGCTGATTGCGTCGATTCTGCTGCTGACGCGGGCGCATCATCCGAAAATCAGCGTCCAGAATGTACGCCTGACGCTGCTGCTGACGGCGGCGCTGCTGCTGACGAGCTTCGTCAACCCGCAGAACGGCATCCACACCAACGATATTGTCATTTGGCTGTGCAACATCGGCTATGTGCTGGTTCTGCAAAGCTGCATCGGGTATCGGACGTATATGCGGCTGTATACCAAAGTCATGCTGGCAGAGGCGGCCATCAGCCTGATTTCCTTCGTCATCGGCGATTTGCTGTCGCTGCCGCTGCCGCTGCTGCACTACGAAGTTTCCAGCGTCAACGGATTTTATCTGACGCCTTATTTTACCTTAGGCTGGCTGAACATCCCGGTTTTCCACCGCAATGCGGGTATGTTCAACGAGCCGGGCAGCCACCAGATTTTCCTGAACTTCGCGCTGCTGTTCCTGATGAGCGACGAAACGCGCATGGGCATGAGCAAAAAGAAATACTGCTGGGCAATTGCGCTGCTGATCGTCACCATCCTCAGCACGCTGTCCACAACAGGCTTTATTTGTCTGGGCGTTGTGCTGCTGACGGTGGCATTCCGCAAAAAGGGCGGGAAAATGGCGCGCAGCATCAAGATGGCGGCGTTCATTGGGCTGGTACTGCTGTTTGTCATCGAGTCTGTCACGGGCGTGGTGGAAAACAAGATTATCGGACGAAATTCCGGCGGTTCGTTCTACACGCGGTGGAACGACACCTTCAGCGGCTTTGAAATCGGGCTGGAATCCCCCATTGCGGGACAGGGCGTTTTCTCGGAGCGAAAGGCGGAAATCCTGCTGAAACACAGGGTGCAGAATATTTCCAACGGCTTTGCCGCCTTCGTCATGGATACAGGGTTGATTCTCCCGGCAGTTTGGCTGTGGCTGACGTACCGCGGTATCCGCACCAAATTTGCCAAGGCGCGGCTGCTGTATGTGCTGGGCGTTTTCCTGCTGTATTTCCTGTGCATCAACACGGAGGGCGTTTTCCTGAACATACTGTTTCTGGGACTGCTGGGCAAGTGGCAGCCGGACGCGGAGGACACGCCTGATCAGCAGGCAAATGCGCGCAGCCAGAAGAAGCGCAGGTGGCGATGCACTGTGCCGCCGGAAAAACTGCGCCTGACGTTTAACCCGCAGCCGGAGGACGCGGCGCAGGAGCAGACAGGCGAAACAGGCGGAGAGGAATCATGAACACAGCATCAAGGAGCGAAAACACAGCACGCAACATCGGTGTAGGCGCAGTACGGCAGGTGGTTACGCTGCTGTTGGCTTTTGCCGTGCGAACGGTGTTTGTGCGCCGGCTGGGCGCGGATTATACGGGTGTCAACGGGCTGTACAGCAACATTCTGGCCATGCTGTCACTGGCGGAACTGGGCGTGGGCAACGTGCTGGTGTACAGCTTGTACGCACCGCTGCACCGGGGCGACACGGGCGAAATCCAGCACCTGCTGGGCTATTATCGTCGCATTTACCGCCTGATTGCGCTGGCGGTAGCGCTGCTGGGCGCGGCGGTAATTCCCTTCCTGCCGCTCATCATCAGCAGCGAGCTGCCGATGGCGCAGTTAATCGTCTACTATGTGCTGTACTTGGCGAACTCCGTGGCATCCTATCTGGTCATCTACAAAACGACGCTGATTCAGGCTGACCAGAAGGCATATTTGCAGAACATGGTTTCCGCCGCGGCGCTGGTGGTGCAGTATGCGGCGCAGATCGCGTGCCTGCTGATTTGGGGCAGCTATCTTGGCTATTTGCTGATTCAGATTGCCTGCACCCTCCTGCAGAACGCGGTACTGAGCCATTTAGCGGATAAGATGTACCCCTTCCTGCGGGAAAAGCAGAAACACGAGCCGATGCACCGCAAGCAGGAGCTGAACGACAACATCCGCTCCATGTTTCTCTACAAGCTGGCGACAATACTTATCAACAACACGGACAACATTCTGATTTCCGTCATGCTGGGCACAGTGTTCGTCGGCTACTACTCCAACTACGCGTCGCTGACGACGTATGTGACGACGTTCGTTTCCATCGTGATTACCGGCATTTCCGCCAGCTTGGGAAATCTGAATGCCGAAAAGGATTCGGAAAAGTCGTACGCCATGTTCCGCAACCTGATTGTCCTCTTCGGGGCGATTACAGGCTTCTGCGTCGCCGCATACGGCGCGGTTGTGCAGGACTTCATCCCCATCTGGGTGGGCGAAGAATACCTGATGGACACAGGGACGGTAGCAGCGGTGCTGTTCACGTTCTACCTGAGCACCATCGTCGCGCCCGTGTGGATGTACCGCGAAACGCTGGGTCTTTTTCGGCAAATGAAGTATGTTATGTTTATGACGGCGCTGGTCAACATCCTGCTGTCCATCCTGCTGGGGCACTTCTTCGGCGTGGCGGGCATCATCGGCGCAACAGGGCTGGCGCGGCTCTGCACCATCTTCTGGTATGAGCCGAAAGTGCTGTTCCATCGCACCTTCGGGCGCAGCGCTGCCGCGTATTTCAAGGCGCAGGGAGGCTTGCTGCTGCTCAACGGCGCGGTGATGGCGCTGTCGCTGCTGCTGTGCGCGCGGATGGGGCATACGCTGATGTGGATTATCATCAAGGGCATCACCTGCGCGGCGGTGACAGCGCTCCTGTACACGCTGGCGCTGGGGCGGACGGCAGAATATCGCTGGATGCTTGAAAAAGGGCGGAGTTTCTTGCGCAAATGGAGGAAGAAGGCATGATCGATCAGGAAATGCAGCACTGCCGTAAAATTGTGCGTTTTGACCCTACCATTTCAACAGCGAATCAGGGAGATTTCATCATCCGCAACGCCTGCGAGCATGTGCTGCACGACTGCTTTCCTGTGCAGCTGTCCGTCGCCGTGCCGGTTCGGGACAGGCTGTCGAAAGTGTCGATGAAGCACGTCGGCAGTGCGGATTACGCATTTGTCTGCGGGACGAATCTGCTTTCCTCGGACATGCGCCGCCAAAGGATGTGGAATATCCGCCTGCGGGACGCGGTGATGATGCGCTGCGGCGATTTGCACAAGCGGGAGCTGCTGAATTTCCGCCTGATTCATGAAAAATTTCAGCGCACGCATGTCATTTTGCTGGGCGCGGGATGGTATCAATACCAGGACGAGCCGACAGGATACACGAAGCGGATTCTAAAAACGCTGCTGGATGGGCAGTACCTGCACGCGGTGCGCGACGAATACACGCGCCAGCGCCTGCTGAAGCTGGGCATCACGAACGTGCTGAATACGGCGTGTCCGACAATGTGGGGGCTGACAGACGACAAATGCGCGCAGATTCCGACGCACAAGGCGGAGCGCGTCGTGACAACGCTGACGGACTACCGCAGCAGCCCGGATCAGGATGAGCAGATGCTGACCATGCTGCAAAAGCACTATCGCGAGGTGTATGTGTGGCTGCAAGCAGTTGAGGACTACGCCTGCCTGCGCCAAATGGATGCGCGTGTGACGCAGAATTTGCACCTGATTCAGCCGAATCTGCGAGATTACACAGCGCTTTTGGCGTCAGGCGGGATTGACTACGTTGGCACGAGGCTGCACGGCGGCATCCACGCAATGAACATGGGCTGCCGAAGCCTGATTCTGGCGGTAGACAACCGCGCAAGTGAAATCGCGAAGGACACGAATCTGCCCGTCCTGCCCCGCGGCGGGAATTTGGATGTGCTGGAGGAGCGCATCTGTTCCGCATGGGAGACGCAAATTGATTTGCCGACCACGGCAATTCGGCAATGGAAAAATCAGTTCCGCGAGACAGATGCAGAGAAAGTGCCTTGATTTTCGTATAAAATGCGGCTTTCTGCGCGGTAAGTATTGACAGCCGACTTGTAATTTGTTACAATATAGCTGGAATTGGGAAAGAGATTGCTATATCCACCGGGAGCACTGCGGCTCGCCGCGAAAAGAAAGATGGAAAACAGCAATCGCTTGCCATTGGCACAACCATACGTCGTGCCGGAAGATTGCACGGAACAAGGAGTGAGGACGATGAAGGACAAAAAGTGGATGCGAAAGGCATTGTCTTTCCTGCTGGCTGTATTCATGGTAACGGGCAGTATGGGAACAGTGCTGACGGCGGCTGCAGAAGAGCCGGAAACTCCGCCGGCGGAAACGGTTGAGGTCGTGCCGACGGAAGCACCGGAAGCGACGGATGTTCCTGAAGCAACGGAAATCCCCGAAGCGACGGATGTTCCTGAAGCAACGGAAATCCCCAAAGCGACGGATGTTCCCGAAGCAACGGAATCGCCCGAAGCGACGGAAATCCCCGAAGCGACGGATGTTCCTGAAGCAACGGATGTTCCCGAAACAACGGAAATCCCCGAAGCGACGGATGCTCCCGAAGCAACGGAAACGCCCGAAATCGTGGACGAAGCAGCCGTAGATTACAGCCGCTCCGTGCTGGATAACGAGTTCTTTGACTCCGGCTTTGCCGCGACGTTCAGCAGCGCACAGCTGTACCTGAATCCGACGGGCGATGAGCTGGTTGGTCAGGTAACTGGCGTAGTGTATGTGACGCATCGTCCACAGAAGGGTCAGCTGAATGAACGGATTTCCGTCTGCGTGTATGACCAGACGGCTGGCGTTGCATATGGCTATCTGGCGGCGGATGCAGTGCATCCCGTGCCGGAAGAGGGCATTGAGAATCAACGTCACACCGGTGTTTTCGCGAGCGGCGTGGAAATGCCCAGTGCCCTGCTGGTGCTTGCGGCTGCGACGGAAGAACCCGTGCCGACCCCTGCACCCACGCCCGTCCCGACGGAAGAGCCTGTAGTTGAGCCGACCGAAGAACCTGTTGTCGCGCCGACCGAGGAACCTGTTGTCGTGCCGACCGAGGAACCCGTTGTTGAGCCGACGGAAGAACCCGCTGTTGAGCCGACGGAAGAACCCGCTGTTGAGCCGACGGAAGAACCCGCTGT
>ERZ1673742.87-NODE-87-length-149448-cov-56.090714_pt1 | contig 149448 bp, 128 predicted proteins | sample MGYA00580208_ERZ1673742 | MGnify/ENA primary metagenome ERZ1673742 (study PRJEB41218, sample SAMN15661774) | gut metagenome | host: Homo sapiens | place: Canada: London | collected 2015-08-20/2019-03-30 | study: EMG produced TPA metagenomics assembly of...
CAGAAGACAGACGGCACCTCGGCAAACCAACCCTGCAAGCGGGTTGCTTTTGCGCTCGGTTTGTACTATCTTTTCAGAAGACAGACGGCACCTCGGCAAAGCAACCCCGCAAGCGGGTTGCTTTTGCGCTCGGTTTGTACTATCTTTGTCTTACCATGTTACCGGAAAACGAACTCTTCGGTCTCTCTGACCGGGCGGCTTTCGAGGCGGCGGCGCTGGAAACATTCCGTTTCCAGGCGAAGCGTTGCGCACCCTACCGCGACTATCTCGCGCTGCTGGGGGTGGATCCCGGGAAGATCGACCGCACGGAACACATCCCTTTCCTGCCGATCGAATGTTTCAAAACATGCGACGTTTACTGCGGCGAAGGGGCCCCCGAGCAGGTTTTCACCTCCAGCAGCACGGGCGGACAGGGCGCTTCGCGCCATCCGGTATGGCGGCTCGCGCTTTATGAACAGGCTTTTTTTGCGGGATTCTGCCATTTCTACGGCGATCCCGCTCGCTGGAGCCTCTACGGACTGCTGCCCTCCTACCTCGAACGCGAAGGGTCGTCGCTGGTCTATATGACCGACCGCCTGATCCGTGCATGCGGCTCCGGAGGCTTCTACCTCCGCAACCAGGAGGAGATGCTCGCAGCGATGGCCGCCGACCCGAAACCCAAAATCCTGCTCGGGGTAAGCTATGCGTTATGGGATTTGGCCGAGCGGTATGCCCCCCGGCTCGAACGCACGGTGGTCATGGAGACCGGCGGCATGAAAGGCCAGCGCGAAGAGCTGCCCAAGGAGACGTTCCACCGCCTCCTTTGCGACGCTTTCGGCGTCGAAACCATCCATTCGGAGTACGGTATGGCCGAACTGCTGTCGCAGGCTTACTCCTGCGGCGGAGGCATCTTCGAGGCGCCGCCCTGGATGCGTGTGGTGATCCGGGACTTGAACGACCCGTTCGCACAGCTTCCCGACGAAACGCGGGGCGGCGTGAACATCATCGACCTCGCCAACCGGTATTCCTGTTCATTCATCCAGACGCAGGACACGGGCCGACGTCTGGCCGACGGACGCTTCGCCATCGAGGGGCGCATCGAGCGCAGCGACATCCGGGGCTGCAACCTTCTGGTACAATAACTGCCGGCAACATCACCGACATACGACATGACAACGATCGACTTTGTGATACTCTGGGTGGACGGAAACGATCCCGACTGGCAGCGCGACTTCCGGCAGGCCCGGCGCACGGAAAACGAAGACGCCTCCGAAATCCGCTACCGCGACTGGCGGAATCTGCATTACTGGTTCCGGGGCGTCGAACGGTTCGCCCCGTGGGTGCGTAAAATCCACTTCATCACCTGGGGACACCTGCCCGCATGGTTGCGGGTGCTGCACCCCAAACTGCATATCGTCAACCATGCGGATTTCATCCCCTCGGAATACCTGCCGACGTTCAACTCCAACGCAATCGAGCTCAACATCCACCGGATCGAAGGGCTGGCCGAGCATTTCGTGCTTTTCAACGACGATACGTTCCTCTGCCGCCCGACGGCGCCCGAGGAGTTCTTCCGCAACGGCCTGCCGTGTGACATGGCCCGCCTGAGCATCGTGCAGCCCTCGTCGGTCGCGCACATCGTCTATAACGACCTGGAGCTCATCAACCGCGAACACGTCAAGAAAGAGGCGATCCGCCGGCATCCCGGCAAGTGGTTCTCCCCGCGTTATGGCATCGGCAACCTGCTGAAAACCACATTGCTGCTTCCGTGGAGCACATTCCCCGGCATCCTGGACACGCACATGCCCCAACCCTATCGGCGCGAACTGTTCATACAGGCCTGGGAGCGGTGGGGAGGGGCTCTGGACGCCACCTCCCGCCACCGCACCCGCAATCTGGCCGACGTCTCGCACTGGCTGATTCGCTACGACATGCTCGTGCGGGGCGATTTCGCTCCGCGGGCAATGGGCGACTGCCGGCTGATGACCATTGCCGACGACACGCTGCCGACGATCTGCAGCGACATCCGCAACCGGCGTTACCGCATGGTCTGCCTGAACGACAGCGAGCGGATTTCCGACTTCGAGCAGCAGAGCCGCTGCCTGTGCGATGCTTTCGAGCACATCCTGCCCGGAAAGTCGGGCTTTGAAAACGAATCGATCCGTACAGATGGAACCACGCATATCGGTCGTCATTCCGCTTTATAACAAGGAGCGTGAAATCGCACAAACCCTCCGCTCGGTCCTCGGCCAACACACCGCGCCGCTGGAGGTGATCGTGGTGGACGACGGCTCGACCGACGCCGGGCCCGACGTGGTGCGCAGCTTCGACTCCCCGCTCATACGGATGATCGTCCAGACGAACCGGGGCGTGAGCGCCGCCCGCAACCGCGCCATTGCGGAGGCCCGCGGCGATTACGTCGCCCTGCTCGACGGCGACGACCGCTGGCATGCGGACTACCTGACCGAAATTCATCGCCTGATCGCCGCCTATCCGGGCTGCGGGGCTTACGGCACAGCGTTCTATATCCGCAGCGCCGACGGCATGGTGCAGGGCGACACGCCCCGACGGGAGGGACCGGTCGATTTTTTCCGGGAAGCCCTCAGCCGTTACGTCCTCATTCCGTCGGCCACGACACTCCGGCGCGACCTGGTCGTCGAAGCGGGAGGATTCCCCGAAGGGATGAAACTCGGCGAGGACCAATACCTATGGACAAAAATCGCCCGGCGGGCTCCTATCTGTTTCTCGCCCAAGCCGCTGGCATGCTACTCCCGCACGGCTCAAAACCGCTCGGCAGCTATCTACACCCCTGAAAATTCGCTCTATTCCTTTGAAGAGCTCTATAAGCCCGACGCCGCCGACCTGAGCAACGAATACATCGCCCGCGTGGCGTTGGGAAAAGCGCTGGTCGCAAGCGCCAAAGGAGGAACGGCCGAAGCGCGGCGGGCCGCCCGCTTTTTCCGCTATACCCGCCGCAGCCGGCGCATCCTCTGGAAACTCCGCCTGCTCAACCTGCTGCCCGCCCGCTGGCGCTGGCCCCTGTTGCGCGGATACAATGCCTTGGCGTGGCGGATCGCACACAAGGGACTGTGAACGGTCGGGAAACTCAACCGATCCCCTCTATCCGCACGCCTTCGTTTTGTCCGAAAAGGCGGTGATCTTAAACTAAACCACCTATTATCGCCGGATCGCTTGCATTTCCGAGCGAAAATGCCTACTTTCATCGTACCCTGTCGGAGGTACTCGTTCGAGTGCCGACGCTTTCAAGCCCTGTGAGAGCGGAAATACGAGATTTAACCTTTAAAACAATAAGGTATGAAGCATCTCAATTATTTCCTGCTCGTTGTCGGTATTTGTCTGTTGGCACAATGCGCACAACCCGATCCGGCCGAAATCCCGGAACCCGCCCTTCCCGCCGACCCTGCGGTCGAATCGTTCGGAATCACTCCCGAAGATGCGGCAGCCGAAGCGCTCGCCGCACGCGAAGCCCTCTCGCCCGCGACCCGTGGGCAGGCGGTCGCCGTCCGTTCCGTGGTACGTCACGGCGCACAAACTGCCGTTCAGTCCGCTCAAACGGTCGATCCCTCGTTCTATGTGGTGAACTTCGAGCAGGAGAGCGGCTTCGCCATCGTCGCCGCCGACCGGCGCCAGCAAATCCCGGTCTATGCCATAAGCGACGAAGGATCATTCCCCGACCCAGCATCGATGGAGGAAGGTACCTTGGGCTATATCTTCTCACGCATCGCCTCCCTTGCATCCTCTTCCAACCCGGCAGCTCCGTCCAAACGCATTGTTTCAGGAGAATCCGTGACCGGTGACGAAAAATTCGATCGCCTCATACAAATGCGTTGGGGCGTCACCTATCCGTTTGAGGGCTCGACTTTCAGAACTGCGATCTGCCAGATTATGTCCTATTTCGAATGGCCGGCAGCTTTCGATTGGGATACGATCAAAAGCCTGCCCTGTATCCTCGGCCTGCAGCTCTATAATCCGTATCGTGACGCTCAGTTCACAAAACTCTTCCAGGCCGTCGATAACCTGCAATCGGACGTGCGCGGATCCCTTGCTCGGCTCGGTTATACATGCAATCCTCCCCAGCCATACAGTTTCGAGACGGTAAGATACGAGATCATCTACAAACGCCCCGTCTATGCTTTCGCATCTTCACGTGAAGGATGCATCGTGTACAACTACGGCTGGCTCATGGACGGCATCTGGCGCCAACGTCATGTTCTCTACCCGTCAAATCAGGTCACCTATTTTAATATGGTTCATTGCAATCTCTGTAACGACGGCCAGGGCAACGGGTATTACGCTGCATCGATTTTCAACCTGGGAGATGCATACTGTGCCGACGGCGACGCTTCATCGAAACCGGATGGGCTGTGGGGCCAGAGATCCTATCGCGCGGAGTCAATTGAAATCTGGACGAATATCGCCCCTTACGGATTCAAGGCAAACTAACCGCTGATCCCTTTTCGGCACGGACAGGACGCAGTCAACACATGATTGTGAGCCACCGACCGGTATCCATCGCTTTACCCGCTAATTATTTTTTAATCACCTAATTTGACAAACCATGAAATACCGCTTCTCTCTGCTATTTACCATCAGCCTCCTGTTGCTGGCACAATGCGCACAACCCGATCCGGCCGAAATCCCGGAACCCGCCCTTCCCGCCGACCCTGCGGTCGAATCGTTCGGAATCACTCCCGAAGATGCGGCAGCCGAAGCGCTCGCCGCACGCGAAGCCCTCTCGCCCGCGACCCGTGGGCAGGCGGTCGCCGTCCGTTCCGTGGTACGTCACGGCGCACAAACTGCCGTTCAGTCCGCTCAAACGGTCGATCCCTCGTTCTATGTGGTGAACTTCGAGCAGGAGAGCGGCTTCGCCATCGTCGCCGCCGACCGGCGCCAGCAAGCCACGGTCTATGCCATAAGCGACGAAGGATCGTTGCCTGCCCCCGCCTCCCTGCAGGATGATTCGCCCCTGAATCTGATCTATGCCCGGATCGGGCAGATGGCATCGGCACCCGCCGAAGTGCAGACGCAGGACGCGGTCATCGTTACCAATTGGAAAAACGTCAAGACCGTCGGCCCGTACGTAAAGGTGAATTGGGGGACAGAGTTTCCGTTCTATCAATCCGTATTCGTGACGCACCTTTGCCAGATCATGTCCTATTACGAGTGGCCGACAACCTATCGTTGGACCATTATCAAACAATACGTGTGCAAGCTTTACCAGCCGTCAGCCGATCCCACCATCTGGGGCGCCGTCGCGCAGCTATTCAAAACGGTCGCCGGGCAGATCCAGAACACAGACACCATGGAAAAAGCGTTCAGCGCGATCGGCTATTATTGCAATGCGGAAAAAGCCTACTCCATGAGCACCGTATGCAACGAGATCGACCAGAAACATCCGGTTTACGCGACCGGCACGGCACGCAGAGGCTGCATCCTGTACAGTTATCCGTGGATCATGGACGGCTACCTGCTTCAGTCCCGCTCCACCTCCGTTTATCCGGGCATCGAAACCCGCACGCTGATCCATTGCAACCTCGGAAACGACGGATACGGGAACGGATACTACCTCAATTCGATCTTTGAGCTGGGCCAGCAACCCGAAGTACCGGATTTCGACCTGCCCGACCAGTACGTCTCCGGCATGAACGCTTTCGAGGCCGCTGAAATCGGAATCATCACCAACATCCGCCCGAACACCCCGACCGTTCTTCCCAATATCCCCGTCACAACGAAACCAGGAATAGTCGGAGAGATAAACATCGTCGTCCCGTAAATCCGTATTCCAAGGCATCCGACCGAACGGTCGGATGCCTTTTTTCATCCCGTTCCACTAAATAAAACCCAGTATGAAAAAGCACCTCTCACTCCTTGCCGTTGCCGGCCTGCTCTTCGTGCAGTGCTCGCAACCCGATCCGGCCGAAGTGCCCGATCCGACCCTCCCGACCGTTCCTGCGGTCGCTACGTTCGGGATCACGCCCGAAGACGCGGCAGCCGAGGCGCTCGCCGCACGCGATGCTATCGCCCCCGCAACCCGTGCGAAACGTATTGCGGTCAGCTCCATTCTACGCCACGACGTACAAACCGCCGTCCGGAACGGGCAGGACATCGATCCCTCGCTCTATGTGGTGAACTTCGAGCAGGAGAGCGGCTTCGCCATCGTCGCCGCCGACCGGCGCCAGCAAGCAACGGTCTATGCCGTGAGCGACGCAGGAACATTCCCCGATCCGGCGTCGCTGGAGGACGGCGCGCTGAAATTCCTCTACTCGCGCATCGAAACGCTTGCCAGCATAACACCTCCCTCCACCATCAAACCACAAGTCAAGCCTTTTGCCGGTCCCTGGCAAGATGACGAACGCACCAACGGCCTGGTCGGTGTGAAATGGGGAATCGGGGATCCGTACAACCAGTCGAGGGAAGTCACCGCATTCTGTCAGATTATGTCCTTCCACCAATGGCCGAAAACGTACGATTGGGATTTGATTTTGGCCAGACTACAAATCATTATTGGAAAAGAGGAGTCCATAAAATATGAAGAAAACAGAAAGGCCGAAATCAAACGCCTCTTTGCCGACGTAGCGGCCGCCATGCAATCCGGCGAGCTCAAAAGCTGGATCGGGGAGCTGGATTATCGCTGCAACGCTTCCGAAGCTTATACGTATGCGAAAGTCCTGTCCGAAATCGGCAATAAACGTCCGGTCTATGCACAGGGCTCAACCTATTACGGATACATCCCGCAAAAATACACCTGGGTTATGGATGGCTACCTGACCCAGCACCGGAAAATTACCTATACGCCGGATCCGGTACGACCGGGCGAATATCCCGAGCCTGTGCCCGACGACAAAATAGAATACCGCACGTTGGTGCATTGTAACCTCGGGAACGACGGCAAGGGCAACGGATTTTACCTCAGCACCCTTTTCGACCTGCACACGGGCCCCGACGTGCCCGACAGCGGAGCCTCCTCTAAGGCCGACTATGTGGACGGACAGGTCGAATATGCCCCGTCCGATATTCGCATCACGAGCAATATCATACCGGATTTTTACATATCTATCATCAAAGACTCGACAATACTTATCCATACCGATCAGCTTACGACCCTTAAGCCGATGCCTCCTGTCGAGTGAGTTCCTGAAGTAGTTACCCGCCACGGTGCCCGGAGCCATTGGCCGAAAATCACAAAGCGTTCGACCGCAGCCTTAATCGTAAGTCCGGACAGCAGGTTGTGGAAAATCCGCTATCTTCGCATCCGGTTCCCGTTGGGAACCGGATTTGCTTAGTCGCTATAAACCCTATTAAGCTGCACACGATGGAAGAACTCACGCTGACCACACCCGCGCTCCTGTTTTCGGCCGTATCGCTGATCCTGCTGGCCTACACCAACCGATTTCTCTCCTATGCACAGCTCGTACGCACGCTCAAGGACCAGTACGAGCAGCACCGCTCCCAGATTACGGTAGCCCAGATCGAGAACCTGCGACACCGGCTCTACCTCACCCGCACGATGCAGATTCTCGGGATCGGCAGCCTCTTCCTGTGCGTGGTGACGATGTTTCTGATCTACATCGGGCTTGCAACCCTCTCGATCTGGGTCTTCGGCATTGCGCTCCTGCTGCTGATCGGCTCGCTGGGCGTTTCGATCCGCGAAATCCAGATTTCGGTGCGGGCGCTGGAAATCCACCTCGATAATATGGAACGATAAGCGGCCGTCGGACGACGGCCCGACAGGAAACCGCAGCCCTGTCGTCCCTGCCCGGCTCCTGCATGAACAACCGGGCCGCGGGAAGGAAACCGAACCACACCAGGAGACGACAGGCCCCCTATAACACAAAAAACCGCCCTTCCCGAGAGAAGGACGGCTGTTCCGGTTCGCCCGGGATATTACAGTTCCGCCATTTTCGGAATGGGCATCTTGCCGTAAATTCCGTCCTCGAGTTTCTGGCGTACGGCCTTGAACGCCTCGATGGTATAACGGACGTCTTCAAGCGTATGGGCGGCCGTCGGGATTACGCGCAGGATGATCTCGCCCTTGGGAATCACCGGATAAACCACGATCGAGCAGAAGAGCGCGTGGTTCTCGCGCAGGTCGGCGATCAGGTTCGTCGCCTCGGGAATACCGCCCTTCATATACACGGGTGTCACGGGTGAATTGGTCACGCCGATCTCGAAGCCGTTTTCCCGCAGTCCGCGCTGGAGCTCATGGGTGATCTCCCACAATTTCTGCTGGAACTCAGGATGCGTACGGATCATGTCCAGACGTTTCAGCGCCCCGATCACCATCGGCATAGGCAGCGACTTGGCATAGAGCTGCGAGCGCATGTTATACCGCAACAGGTTGATGAGCCACTTCGGGCCGCAGACGAAAGCGCCGATGCCCGCCATCGACTTGGCGAAGGTGTTGAAGAGCACGTCCACGCCATCCACCACGCCGAAGTGCGATGCCGTGCCGCGGCCCCCTTCGCCCATCGTACCGAAGCCGTGGGCGTCGTCCACCAGCAGGCGGAATTGGAACTCTTTCTTCATGGCGACGATTTCGTCCAGCTTGCCCAGGTCGCCCTTCATGCCGAACACGCCCTCGGTGATGACCAGCACACCGCCGTTCTGCTCCTCGGCCAGCTCGCTGGCATGTTTGAGCTGCAAGCGCAGCGAATCCATGTCGTTGTGGCCGTACACGAACCGCTTGCCTTTGTGCAGGCGCAGGCCGTCGATGATGCAGGCGTGCGACTCGGCATCGTAAACCACCACGTCGCGCGGGGTAAGCAGGCAGTCGATAATCGAAATCATGCCCTGATAGCCGAAGTTGAGCAGGAAAGCGTCCTCCTTGCCGACGAAAGCGGCCAGCTCGCTCTCGAGCTGTTCGTGGTACTTGGTCTGTCCGCTCATCATGCGGGCACCCATCGGAGCGGCCATGCCGAATTCGGCGGCGCCCCGTGCGTCGGCTTCGCGTACCTCGGGATGATTGGCCAGGCCCAGGTAGTTGTTCAGGCTCCAGTTAAGCATCATCTTTCCGCGAAAACGCATGTGGGGCCCGATTTCGCCCTCCAGTTTGGGGAATGCGAAATAGCCGTGCGCATAGGACATGTACTGTCCGATAGGCCCCCCGGCGTTCTTTTCGAGACGTGCAAAAATATCAACCATTGTATTTCGTTTTAAGTTCTACGTGCAAACGGTAATTGACAAAATTACGAATTTATCCGTTTACGGAATCAAATTTAGCAATTATTTTCTTTTTGTGCGCTTTCCGGCGTCCGAATATTTCAGGAAACGGCCCGATCGGGGTTCCAAAAAAACGGCGGACCGATCGCTCGGCCCGCCGCCACCATTAATACTTTTATAAAATACCGGCTTTCAGTTGATGTTCTTTCGGTCGGGCACGTGGTCGGGGGAGGCCGCCTCCATATCGATCTGGAGCTTGACCATGTTGATGGCCGTGGCCGCCGCCTCGTCGCCCTTGTTACCCAGGCGTCCACCCGCCCGGTCGATGGCCTGCTGCATGTCGTTTACCGTGAGCACACCGAAGATCACCGGCATGTTCCACTGGATCTGCAGTTGGATGATCCCCTGCGTGGTGCCGTGGCAGATGAAATCGAAATGGCGCGTGTCGCCCTGCACGACGCAGCCGAGAGCGATGACGGCGTCCACGTCGGTGTATTCGGCAAAAAACTGCGCGCCGAGCGTCAGCTCGAACGTTCCGGGAACGTATTTGATCTGGATGTTCAGGTCGGGACACCCCGCATTGCGGAGCGTGCGGACAGCTCCTTCGAGCAGCGCTTCGGTCACCTCACGGTTCCACTCCGCCACCACGATGCCGAACTTCATGTCGGCAGCCGAGGGCAGCGGCGCGTCGAATTTGGAAAGGTTGTGGGTTCTGGTTGCCATCGCTCCGCACTCCGTTTATCAGTTGTTCGCCCCGATGAGCTTTTCGGCCTCGCGAGCTTCCGGCGTCGCGGGATAGGTATCCAGGATGCGCTGGTAGTAAGCCGTCGAAAGGGCGTCGTCGCCCATGGCTTTGGCAGCCAGACCCGCCTTGCGCAGGTAGAGCGGCGCGGTCATCTGGTTGTCGGAAGCCTTGACGGCCTTGTCGTAGAATTTCAGGGCGCGGGCGTAATCCTGCTGCTCGACGGCAACATCGCCCTGCAGACCGAGATTCTGCGCATTGACGATCGCTCCGGGAATCCCCTTCACGGGATGGTATTCGGACAGGTAAGCGGCCGCATTGTCCAGGTCGCCCATGCGCAGGTAGCAGATGCCCGCATAGTGCCGGGCCAGATTGCCCGCGGGCGTCGAGCCGTACTGGTCGATCACGTCGAGAAAACCGGCGCCGTTGGCGTCACCCGTGAGCGCCAGCTCGAAATCGGGATTCTCCCCCTCGAAACGGTACTGGGCCTCGGCGATCAGCTCGGCCGCCCGCTCCACGCGGGGCAGGGAGATCAGCTCCCTGTAACCGTATATCAGGGCGGCGACCACGATGAGCACCGCCAGGACAGCGATTATTTTCTTGCTGTTGCGCTCGAAGAAATCCTCGGTGCGATCCATCGCAACCTCCAGCGCTTCCTGCTCTTTTTGCTTTGCCATACCTTTATCGGGTTTTAGTTGGGTATTGTTTTTCGTGTATTAACGTGCAAAAATACATCTTTTTTCTCAATATCGCCATCATTACGGAGGAAATATGGCCCCCGAAACGAAATGGAGGCTCAGCGGATGATGACCGAGGCCACCAACCGCACCTTCGAGCGGCGGTTGATCTCCGCGGCCAGCGCTTCGCGCTGACGGAACAATTCGCTGCGCAGCACGCTCGAACGGATGCGCACATGCAGGATACGGTTTTCGAGCCGCAGTTGCGTGGTCTCGGCAGCGGCCCTCTCGCCGACGATCTCCCGCCAGGTATCGGGCAGCCGCCCCTCGGCGACGCGGGCGGCGACGTAGGGCCGGCTGAAGAACTCGTCGAGCAGGTCGCCCATGAGCATGGTTTTGGTGCGTCTCATGGTCGAATGGTTCCGTTTTCGACCCGCAGGAGCGTATAGGTGCATCCGGTCCGGTCGAGGATGGCGTGCAGCCGGGCTTCGTTGCAGTCGGTAATGAGGATCTGGCCGAACTCGCCGCCCGCAACCAGACGGATCAATTGCTCGACCCGTCCGGCGTCGAGCTTGTCGAACAGGTCGTCCAGCAGCAGGATCGGCTTCTCGCCCCGCTGTGCGGCCACCAGCGCATACTGCGCCAGCTTGAGGGCGACCAAAAACGACTTCTGCTGTCCCTGCGAGCCGTATTTGCGCAGCGGATAGCCGCCGATGCGCAACTGGAGGTCGTCGCGGTGGATGCCCGAAGTGGTGAATTCGTTGATCCGGTCGCGTTCGCGGGCCGCCAGCAACACCTCCGCGAAAGGCCGGTCGTTAAGCTCCGACTTGTAGGCCAGTTCGACCTGCTCCCGGTCGCCCGAGAGCTGGCGGTAGAAGTCCGCCACCACGGGTCGCAGCCGTTCGACCAGCTCCCGCCGTGCCCGGTGCACCGTTTCGCCGTGTTCGACCAACTGCCGGTCGTAGATGAGGAGCATATCCTCGTCCTGCGACACCTTGAGCAGCTTGTTGCGCTCACCCAGCACCGCATTGTAGCGCACCAGGGCATGGAGGTAGCTACGGTCGAGCTGCGAAAGAAAGGCGTTCAGGAAGCGCCGCCGCTCGTCGGCGGCATCGCTGATGAGGGCCGTATCCGACGGCGAAACCGCCACCACCGGCAGCAGCCCGACATGGTCCGACAGCCGTTCGTACTCCTTGCCGTTGCGTTTGAGCACCTTGCCCCCCTTGCGGGAAAAGGAGCAGACGACCTGCTCGGTGCGTTCGGCATCCGTGCGGTACTCGCCTTCGAGGAGGAAAAAATCACTGCCGTGGCGCACGCTCTGCCCGTCGGTCATCGCGAGCGACGATTTGCACATCGACAGGAAATAAACCGCGTCGAGCACATTGGTCTTGCCCGCGCCGTTGTCCCCGACCAGGCAGTTGATGTCCGGGCCGAGCGTAAGCTCCTCCTGCGTGATGTTCTTGAAATTGAGCAGCGATAGTCGTCTGAGGTACATGGGCGCCGGTTTGCAGGACAAAGATACGAAAAAACGATGATCTTTGCTCATTCAAAAATCCGAAAATCATGGACTACCGATTCACCATAGCGCTCATCTACTATTTCGACGGCACGGTCGGCGCAAGGGGACCCAACGGCGAAGCGGATAGGGGCGTCGATACGGTCGATTCTCCTTTTGCAAAATAACCACAATTATTATTTTTGCGAATGTTAAGATATTTCTTTAACCTGAAGTATGATTTGATAAATGTTTTGGACCATGAAAAAATTTTTGACTTTTGCTGTTTTGGCGCTTGCATGCATCGCTTGCAAAGAGGACGAGGACGAGCGTTTGTTTTTCTTGGAAAAAGATACGATTGAATTTACCTCGTCGGGAGGGAATGTTTCCGTAACGATGACGGGCATCGGGGAAGATGCCGGGGTGGAAATCGTCTCGGGCAATAAAGATTGGTTGGAGACATCGATAGAGGGGAGGGCCTTGTCGGTTACCGCTCGGAGAAACATATCGCAGGAAGACAGGAGCACCGTGCTTGTTCTGGAATGTGCCGGTATGACCGCATCTTTGTCTGTAGTGCAGTACGGAAGGGGAGAGCTGCTGAATTATGCGGAGATGCCGTTCTGGGCGAATGAAGTGCCTGTCGGTATTGCCGGCGGAGAGGATGAAATAAAGGTGGAAACGGGTTCGGAGTGGTTGTTTTACCGTATTACCGAAACGAGGGAGATCATTCTTTATACCGAAGAAGACTATCTGTCCGAAGAAGACAGGAGCACGAATGTAACGGTATCGTACGGCGGTAATTCGTTCGGTATAGCCATAGTACAGCACCCGTGCCTGTTCTATGCGGACATTCAATACGATATGCAGCCGTTCGTAAAGGAAGACCGTCATGCGTTTATCGTTACCGTACAATTGGAAAACGGGGCGGAAGACATAAGGTTGATGACTTTCTATGAAGGCGACGGCTTTTATGATGAGCCCGATGAAGCCATCATGGAGCTGTTGGAGTATGCCGGTTACAACTATGAGTATTACCAGAGCTTAGGATTCAACTTTTTGTTCAGGACCGAACCTGATTATCGCATAGCCTGGTTCGTTATCGACGGCGAGGAACATCGCAGCCCTCTGCAAAATTTGTATATAAAAGCTGAAGATTGGGAGAATATCGAATAATACGATAACATGTTATATTTTACGGAAATCCGAAACGAAAGGGCGGCTAATCAGTCAATAGACTTTTTAGCCGCCCTCCGATTTTCATGCGACATTGCACATGAAGATACCCACCATATTTCCCGACTTCGTCAATGCGTCGCCCAAAATCAGATGACGGTTGATTTTTGTGTGACGAAGTCAGGAAAAATGCTATCCAGTCATCCCCATGTGCGGAGGGCGGAAAGTCATTCCAGCCGCCGGTGCGGCCCGGACTCAGGCCCCGTCTTTCCCTAACGACCGTCGGCCCTGTCCCGGCGGAATGTCGTCAGTGCACGCGGCTCCCGGGCGCATCGCGCCGCACGAGGTAGGAGCGCAGCACCAGCCCCACGCCGACGAAGATCACCACCGCGAAAAGCGCCGTATCCCAATGCAGCCGGTCGAGGCCCATCGCCACCGAAAGGGCGATGGCGATTACGGGCTGCAGGTAGGTATAGATGCTCGACACGGTAGGCTGCACCGTCTTGAGCGCATAGTTGAGCATCAGGTTGGGCAGGTAGGTGGGCAGCGTCAGCACGAAGAGCGACGCCAGCACGATCGGAGTGGTCATGGCCGCATAGTCGGTGTGCAGGATCGCCCGGAAACCGAAGGGGAGCATCACCACGGCCGAGATGCAGTAGATCCACCGCAGCACGGTGGTCACGTTGTATTTCGCCACCACGCGCTTGAACCAGACCATATAGACCGAGGTGGCGCAGGCGGCAAGGAAGATCATCACGTTGCCCCAGAGGTGGGAGTGGGTATGCGAGGCCGAAACACCCGTCAGCACCACGGCGATGGCACCGCCCATCCCGAGCACCAGCCCTGCGACTTTGAGCCGCGTGAAACGGTCGATGCCCAGGATAACCGAGAGAAGCAGCACCAGCAGGGGAACGATCGTGTCGATGATCGAGCCGTCGATAGGCGACGTCTTGGAGAGTCCGTACATAATCAGCGTCTTGCGCATCACCCCGACCAACAGCGCAGCGCCGATCATCTTGGGGATGTCGCGGCGGTCGATCCGCTCCCCGCGCTGCCACAGCAGAGGAACGAGCGAGAAGAGGGCCGTCACCGCGAGCGATCCCGACACCATGGCGATCGGATCGACCCAGCGCGGCAGCACCAGGTTGTAGAACGGATAGTCCATCGCCCAGACGATATTGCATACGATCAGGGCGATATGCGGCTTGACAGAGGTACTCAGACGGCTTTGCGGGGTCATCTCGGCAACGGTTTTTCGGGACAGGCGTGGATCCGACCTCGGCGCGACTCCCGATTGGGGAGGACGGCGGCGGCAGCAACAGGCTTCTGTTCCGGAAAGGGACGGCCGACAAAAACAATGCCCCGATTCCGACCCGAACCGCTGTTTTCCGCGAAGCCGTGAAAAACCGAAAAGCGGGGCCAACGGCCGATTCATCCGGGACAGCATCCGGATGCCGACGAAAGGCGTTCCGGAGCAGCGCGGTCGCTCATGGAAGCATAAAAAATCCGCGGACACCTTTCAGTGTCTGCGGAAACCTATTCCGACCCACGGGTATCACGAAAACAGTTTGAACCGGCAGCGTCGCCGCATTGCCCGCTCCCGTCGAATCCCCGAAAATCGCCGCACGGGTAAACAAGCGAAATCGTCCGCGGGATACCCCGTGTCTTCCTGCGAAGCACGACACACCCGCCGCCGCGAGGCAGCACCCGACCGCCTCCGTACCAGCACGCAAGCCGCCGCAAGGCCTCTCCGCCGCAACCGCCGATGGTCGGCAGCGGCCGCCGCCCCGCACAGGCCCGGCATGCCGTCCGGCTATTTCTTTCCTTTGGGCGCCAGAATCATGTTCATCTTCTTGCCGTCGAGCTTGGGCATCATCTCCACCTTGGCGAACTCCTCCAGGTCGGTGGCGAAGCGCAGCAGCAGGATTTCGCCCTGCTCCTTGAAGACGATCGAGCGGCCGCGGAAGAAGACGTAAGCCTTGACCTTGGCCCCCTCCTTGAGGAAGTTTTCGGCATGCTTGAGCTTGAAATTGTAGTCGTGGTCATCGGTCTGGGGACCGAAACGGATCTCCTTGACCACGATCTTCGCCTGGTTGGCTTTGAGCTCCTTGGCTTTCTTCTTCTGCTGGTAGAGGTATTTCTGGTAATCGGTGATGCGGCACACGGGCGGCTCGGCCTTGGGCGAAATCTCGACCAGGTCGAGCTCCAGTTCGCGGGCCATGCGGAGCGCATCGCGCGTGGGCATCACCCGCGGCTCTCCGATGTTCTCCCCGACCACGCGAACCTCGGGCACGGTGATCTGCTCGTTGATGCGGTTGGGATTCTCCTTTTCCGGTCTGCGCCCGAAGCGCGGGTTGCTTCCCGGCTTGGGTCTCTGGTTATTCCCCGAGCTGAACGGTCTCGGCGGGAATGGACGTGGTGCTGCTATAGTTTTGTCCTCCTAATTTGGTTAAACTTTCTCTTCCGTATTCATTTTGTTGGCCTCGATCTCGTCGCGGACAAGGCCCGTAACCAGGTCGCCGAAAGCTTCGAGGCTCATCTGTCCCCGGTCGCCCTCGCCCTGCGCCCGCACCGACACCAGTCCGTCTGCCTCCTCCTTTTCGCCGACGATCAGCAGGAAAGGAATCCGCTTGAGCTCGTTGTCGCGGATTTTACGGCCGATCTTCTCGTTGCGGTCGTCCACGATCGCACGCACGTCGCGGCGGTTGAGATAGCGGGCCACCCGCCCGGCGTAGTCGTTGTACTTGTCCGAAATGGGCAGCACGGCCGCCTGATCGGGAGCGAGCCACAGCGGGAACCTGCCGCCCGTATGCTCCAGCAATACGGCCACGAAACGTTCCATCGAGCCGAACGGCGCACGGTGAATCATGATCGGGCGGTGGAGCTTGTCGTCGGCGCCCTTGTAGGTCAGGTCGAAACGTTCGGGCAGGTTGTAGTCCACCTGAATCGTGCCGAGCTGCCACTTGCGGCCGATGGCGTCGCGCACCATGAAGTCGAGTTTGGGGCCGTAGAACGCCGCCTCGCCGTACTCCACGACCGTCTTGAGCCCTTTCGCCCGGGCTGCCTCGATGATCGCGCTCTCGGCCTTCTCCCAGTTCTCGTCCGAACCGATGTACTTCTCCTTGTTTTCGGGGTCGCGCAGCGAAATCTGTGCCGTATAGTTGTCGAACCTGAGGGTGCGGAAAATATAGAGCACAATGTCGATCACCTTCTCGAACTCGTCGAGCAACTGGTCGGGCCGCACGAACATATGGGCGTCGTCCTGCGTGAATCCCCTCACCCGCGTCAGGCCGTGCAGCTCGCCCGACTGCTCGTAACGATAGACCGTCCCGAATTCGGCCAGACGGATCGGCAGGTCCTTGTACGACCGTGGCTTGTACTTATATATTTCGCAGTGATGCGGGCAGTTCATGGGTTTGAGCAGGAACTCCTCGTTCTCGTCGGGCGTGTGGATCGGCTGGAACGAGTCCTTGCCGTATTTGGCGTAGTGCCCCGAGGTGACGTAAAGTTCCTTGTTGCCGATATGCGGGGTGATTACCTGCTGGTATCCGTACTCCTTCTGCACGCCGCGCAGGAATTGCTCCAGCCGGTCGCGCAGGGCCGCCCCCTTGGGGAGCCAGAGCGGAAGCCCCTGGCCCACGCGCTGCGAGAAGTGGAACAATTCGAGCTCCCTGCCCAGCTTGCGGTGGTCGCGCTTCTTGGCCTCCTCCATCATCACGATGTATTCGTCTAGCATCGACTTCTTGGGGAACGAGATGCCGTAGATACGCGTGAGCATCTTGTTCTTCTCGTTGCCGCGCCAGTAGGCCCCTGCGACGGAGGTGAGCTTGACGGCCTTGATCAGTCCGGTATTGGGCAGGTGAGGCCCCCGGCAGAGGTCGGTGAAAGCGCCGTTGGTATAGAAGGTGATCGTCCCGTCCTGCAGGTCGCGGATCAGCTCGCATTTGTAGGGGTCGCCCTTTTCGGTGAAGTTCCTGAGCGCGTCGGCCTTCGAGACCTCGGTGCGCACCAGCGGCTCCTTCTGACGTGCGAGCTCCGTCATCTTGGCCTCGATGCGGGGCAGGTCGGATTCGGTGATGGGGACGGGGGAATCCACGTCGTAGTAGAATCCGTTTTCGATGGCGGGGCCGATACCGAAGCGGATGCCCGGATAGAGGGCCTCGAGCGCCTCGGCCAGCAGATGCGACGACGTGTGCCAGAAAGCGTGTTTGCCCTCGGGATCGTCCCATTTGAAGAATTTGACAGCCGCATCCTCCTCGATGGCACGCTCGAGATCGACGACCTGTCCGTTTACCGATGCGGCCAGCGAGTCGGCAGCTAAACGAGGGCTGATAGACTCGGCGATCCGGTAAGCCGTGGTCCCTCGGGCATACTCCTTGACGCTGCCGTCGGGAAAGGTAATTTTTATCATTTCAAATCGTTTTTCGGGCTTCCGCGCTTCCACAATTACGAGACGGAATACGCCTGCGCCCGGGTTCGTTACTCCTCTTTTTCGGTGTCGGGCAGGTCGCGCACCGACACGTCGCGGCCGCCCCGGTCGCGCTCGAACGGTTGCAGCGGATTGCGCGTCCACTCGGCCCATCGGCGGCGCCGTTCCACGATGTCGATGGCTGCGTAGATCGCCTGCCGCATCGATGCGGGGTCAGCCTTACCCTGCCCCGCGATGTCGTAAGCCACGCCGTGGTCGGGCGAGGTACGCACCCGGCCGAGGCCGGCCGTGAAATTGACCCCGTCGGGCGACAGGGTTTTGAAGGGGGCAAGCCCCTGGTCGTGGTACATGGCCAGCACGGCGTCGTAACGGGCATAGCCGCCGCTGGCGAAAAGCCCGTCGGCAGCAAAGGGCCCGAAAGCCAGCACCCCCCGCTCGAACGCTTCGACGATGGCCGGCCGGATCACCTCCTCCTCCTCGCGGCCGAGCAGCCCGCCGTCCCCAGCATGGGGGTTGAGCGCAAGCACGGCGATGCGCGGCTCCACGATCCCGAAATCCTGCTTGAGCGACGCTCTGAGCCAATCCAGGCAACACATGATCCGGTCTTTGGTCAGGCTCGCGCTGACCTGCGCGACGGGAATATGGATGGTCGCAAGCCCCACGCGCAGCACCTCGCTGCACATCATCATCAGGGGCTCGCCTCCCAGCTCGGCAGCCAGGAATTCGGTGTGTCCGGTATGGGGGAATTCCGCCGAATGGACGGTTTCCTTGTCGAAAGGAGCCGTCACCAGGGCGTCGATCTGCTGCTCGCGCAGGTCGGCGACAGCCCTGCGCAGGGCCTCGACCGCCGCCCTGCCCGCTTCCGCGGAGCCGACGCCCGGCTCGATGGCGGACGTCTCGCCGCACGGCACGAGGTTCACACGTCCCCTGCGGGCTTCGCGGGCCGAGCCGACGGACTGAAACACCGGTTCCTCGAGCCCCTCGACCGTATTTCGGTAATAGGCGGCCGCAGCGGGCGATCCGTAGATTACGGGCGTACACAGCTCCGTCATGCGCGGATCGGCAAAGGTCTTGAGGATGACCTCCCAGCCGATGCCGTTGGGGTCGCCCTGCGTGATGCCTATTCTGAGTTTAGATTCGGACATAAATACAATCTGTTTCAACTTACAAATATAGGCGTTTTTTCACACAATCCCGCTCCGGACGCCGAAAATTGTCGATCCGTGCGAATTTCATTCCCATAAAGTTGCGGGGGGGGGAATTTGTTTACATTTGCATCGGTAAACACGACCGGATTTCCTATCGGCAAACCTAAACCGCACCGACCTATGAAACGATTTCTTCTCCTGTTGCTGGCACTCTGCCCGTTTGCGCTCCGTGCACAACCATCCGACCCTGCAGCCGTGGTGCTGCAACCTTTTATCGAACAATACGCCCGGGCCTACGAAGCGGCACGGCAGGGAGCCTGCGCCCGCGCCGAGCGGGAATACCTGCGTGCCATCCGCACGTACGAAGCCCTATCCGACACGCTGCGGACGAACTTCGAGGCGCGGAACGGCGACCTGCTCGCCGGCATCTACTACAACCTGGCCTGCGTGCAGTCGTTGCAGCGCAAACACGCCGCGCTCGGCAGCCTCACGGCAGCGATCGACCACGACTACATCCGCAACAACTACACCGCCTACGACTGGATGCTGCGCGATCCCGACCTGAGCTACCTGCGGGGACTCGACGCATTCGGCCCCCTCAAAGAGCGGGCGGCCGCACAGGGCGATTACCTGGCCATCCTGCGCGCCGCCGCACCTTATGACCGAACTGCGCCGACCGACTCGCTGCCCCGCTTCCGCTACGCCGCGCCCAACAACCCCGACCTGGTACGCGTCCGCACTTACTTCAAGCTCGACAGCGTGGCCGGCAGCGGCGACGAAGTGTCGCAGATCCTCAACCTGATGCATTGGGTCCATCGCACGGTGCGGCACGACGGAAGCTCGGCCAATCCCGTCTCGCGCAATGCGATCGACATGGTCGAGCTCTGCCGCAGCGAGGATCGGGGCATCAACTGCCGGATGATGGCCCAGATGCTCAACGAATGTTACCTGGCCCTCGGCTTCCGCTCGCGGTTCGTCACGTGCCTGCCCAAAGAGTTCGTCAACGACTGCCATGTGATCTGCGCCGTTTACTCCTGCACGCTCGACAAATGGCTGTGGATTGACCCCACGTTCGACGCCTACGTCACCGACGAGCAGGGCACGCCGCTGGGCATCGGCGAGGTGCGCGAGCGGATGCGCGACGGGCGCCCGTATCGGCTCAACCCCGAGGCCAACTGGAACTCCGAGATACCCCAGACCCAGGAGGAGTACCTGGATATCTATATGGCTAAGAACCTCTACTACATGACCTGCTCCGATCGCAGCGAGTTCAACACCGAAACGCAATATGAGGGCAAGCAACCGCTGCATTATATCGGCCTCGTGCCGCCGGGTTACGAAAATAACGCCGACCAGTACGATTACGCAACCACCGACGAGCGGTGGTTCTGGGCATCTCCTTACGCGGAATAGCGGCTTTTACGGCGCAGCCACCGCAGCGCAAGGATCGCGGTCATGCGGAGCGGCAGCAGTCGGACCCGACCTTACCGGTCTCCGCAATCCCGATAGCAACGCCGGTCCATATCGCAATGCCCGCGGCCGCCGACCGCATACTCACGGCAGCCAAAAAGCATCGGGCGGAAAAGCATGTTTCCGCCCGATCTCTTTTCCATGTTCGCCGTTCCTCACGGCGCCCCCTTTCCGGCATCCTCCCGAGCCTGTCCGACGGTCGCCGCCCGACGGCGGAACTCGCCGCACACGACGGCCGTTGCGATCGCTACGTTGAGCGACTCGGAGCCCCGTCTGTCCGCGGGATAGGGGGGAATGAAGAGCCTGCGCGTGACCATTCGCGCGACCTCGGGCGTTACGCCGCGACCCTCGTTGCCCATCACCACCACGCCGGTTTCGGCCAGCGGCGCATCGTAGAGGTTCTCTCCCTCCAGAAAAGTGCCGTAAACGGGCCTGTTCCGCTCGGCAACGGAGCCGAGGAAAGCCGCCAGATCGGTATAGTGCACCTTCACGCGCGTGATCGCCCCCATGGTGGCCTGCACCACTTTGGGATTAAAGCAGTCGGCCGTGCCGGGCGAACAAACGACATGCCCGATGCCGAACCAGTCGGCCAGCCGGATGATCGTCCCCAGGTTGCCGGGATTCTGCACCTCGTCGAGCGCCACCACCAACTCCCGCCCGGCAACGGCGGGATCGAGCCGGTAACGGGGCATTTCGACCAGCGCCAGAGCGTTCGAGGGGGTCTTGAGCAGCGAGAGCCGTTCCATCTCTTTCGGCGTCACGACCTCGGCGGCGCCGGGCGGGAAAAGCCCTTCGAGCGCGAAGACGCGGCTTACGCGCAGGCCGGAGGCCAGCAACTCCCCGACCAGCTTGCTCCCCTCGGCGACGAACATCCCCGACTGGTCGCGGCTGCGTTTGTCCGCGAGCGATCGCACGAACTGAATCTCGGCCCGCGTCATGGTTCCCGCCGTTTTTCGATCGTGAACGTCTCCCCCTCCACTGCCGGGAATGTCTCCGGGAAACAGGTGCGGGCCTCCTCGACAAGCACCCCTTCGTCCCTGTAACGGGCCGAGTAGTGCCCGATCACGAGCCGGCCGGCGCGCGCCGCGACAGCGGCTTTGGCCGCCTGCAATGCCGTGGAGTGGCCCCTCTCGCGGGCGATACGCCGCTCGGCGTCGGCATAGGTCGCCTCGTGGTAGAGCAGATCGACACCCGCGACCAGACGCGCAGCTTTCGCCGAGTAGTTGGTGTCGGCAAGGTAGGCATAAGAGCGCGGCGCATAGGGACGATAGGTCAGCTCCCCGTTGGGAAGCGTCCGCCCGTCATCGAGCAGCACCGCCTCGCCCCGCTTGGCGGCGGCGATCTGTGCGATCGAGAGTCCGTATTCCGCAATCCGCTCCTTGCGGACATTCAGCGGAGGTTCTTTCTCGCGAAAGAGGAAACCCGCCGCCGGCACCCGGTGGCGCAGGGGAATGCTCCACACTTCGAGCGTGCGGTTTTCAAACAGGAGCGCATGTTCGGTCGTAAGCACCTCGCTCCACTCGACCGGGAACGGCGGCTCGGGGTCGAAATAGCGCCGGTAACAGGCGAGCATCTCCCCGAAAGGGGCCGGAGCAAAGACCCGCAGCGATGTTTTGCGTCCGTAAAGCCCCAGCGTCGAGAGCAGCGGAAAGAGGCCGAACACATGGTCGCCGTGCAGATGGGAAATGAAAACCGCCCGGAGCTTCAGCGGGTTGATGCCGTAACGGAAAAGCTGCCGCTGCACCCCCTCGCCCGCATCCACCAGGTAGAGCTGCTCGTGGACATTGACCACCTGCGCCGACGGGTGACGACCCGCCGTCGGTTTGGCCGAAGCCGATCCGAGTATGGTGACACTGAAACTCAATTCATTCAATCGGTTGGGCGGAACCCGCATGCTGTGCCTTACGCTCCCAGAAGCCCCGATACAGGGCCGGGCCGCAGGGCACGTCGTTCATTCGGAGCCGCTTATTTGGTCTGACTCAGCAGGAAACGTTCGCAGTCGAGCGCCGCCTTGCAGCCCGAACCGGCAGCGGTGATGGCCTGGCGGTAGTGGGGGTCCTGCACGTCGCCGGCGGCAAAGACCCCTTCGACGCTGGTTTTCGAGGTGCCCGGCTCCGTGCGGATGTATCCCTCCTCGTCCAGCGCGAGCTGGTCGGCGAAAAGTTCCGTATTGGGGTGGTGCCCGATGGCCAGGAAGAAACCCGAAATATCGATGGTCTGCTCCGTACCGTCGTTATGACGCAGGCGAGCCCCCGTCACGCCGTTCTCGTCGCCCAGCACCTCGGCCGTGTTATGCTCGAAGAGCACCTTGATATTGGGAGTGCCCAGCACCCGCTGCTGCATGGCTTTCGAGGCCCGCAGGAAGGGCTTGCGCACGATCAGATAAACCTGGCGGCAGAGCGAGGCCAGGTAGGTGGCCTCCTCGCAGGCGGTGTCCCCGCCGCCGACCACGGCCACATCCTTCTTGCGGTAGAAGAACCCGTCGCAAGTCGCGCAGGCGCTCACGCCCATCCCCTTGTACTTGCTTTCCGACGGAAGCCCCAGGTATTTGGCCGTCGCTCCCGTAGCCACGATCAGGGTCTCGGCCTCGATCTCCTTCTCCCCGTCCACGACCACATGGAAGGGACGCGACGAGAGATCTACGCGGGTGATGATGCCGAAACGGATGTCGGCGCCGAAACGCTGGGCCTGCTGCTTGAGGTCGGCCATGAGTTGCGTTCCGTCCACCCCCTCGGGATAGCCGGGGAAATTCTCGATCTCGGTGGTCGTGGTGAGCTGGCCGCCCGGCTGGATGCCTTCGTAAAGCACCGGCTGCAGGTTGGCGCGAGAGGTATAGATGGCAGCCGTGAACCCCGCGGGGCCGCTGCCGACAATCAGACATTTTACACTTTCCATTATACTCTTTTTTCGGGTTGTTGCAAATTTTACGCCTTCTCTTCGACGGGATCATCCTGCCAGACAGCCGTGAAAGGGCCCTGCTGCCGCCCCAGGTAGTCGAACCGGGCCCACAGCCCCTCGCTCCTGACGCGCGAACATCCCGTATAGGCGTTGTATTCCACGATTTCACAGCGGGGCTCGATCACGTAACGCCCCTGCTTGTCGATCAGCCCCATGCCGGTCGGGGTCTCCACCATCGCACGCCCCTCGGCGAAGTCGCCGGCCCAGAGGTATTGCAACGGAATGGCCACCCGCTCCGCCTCATCCACGAAGCCGTAGCCGCTCTCCCCGCAGACGCAGGTCAGCCCTTCGCACATGGGGCCCCGGTAGCCGCAGTCCGGCTCGCCGGCAGCGCGATAGAGGGGTGCAATGGCGTCGCGCACGGATTGCCCGCCGAGCCCGGCATGGGAGGCGATCCACTCGCGCAGCGCGGCGAACGCCTCCTCATCGCCGCCCGGCTCGTCGAAGCGGGCGAAGTGGTAACGCACGGGCACGAGCCGTCCGCCGGGCGTAAGGTAGAGGTTATCGGGTTTGAGGTTGCAGTGGGTAAAACCGATCTCCGCCAGCTCGCCGGCCAGCCGTTCGAGCGCAGCGAGCAACTCCCCCGCATCGTGCATCAGGGCGCAGCCCGCCAGCGGCTCCCCCTCGGGCAGGCGGTGCAGCACCGCATCGCAGCGGCGCAGCGCACCCGTCGAATCCGTATAGGCAAGTTCGTCGCGCAGGATGCGGTAGGAGGTCAGACACTCGGCATGCAGGTGTTTCATCCGGGCCGCCGTCCGCTCGACGCGGGGGATGGCCGAACCGCACTGGGGCACGCAGAGCAGGTAGCGGGCCCCGCACCACACCAAAGGCGCCTCCGTAAAGAAACTCGTGCGCGTGAGCGCGGGCGATCCGTCCGCACGGCGGGCGAATTCGGCGTCGCACAGGGTGCGGCACGAAGCGGCGGGGGTTTGAAGGGCCTCCAGGAGGCTGTAAAAGGTCGGTACCATCTTTATTGGATGCTAACGCTGATCGAACCGATATTGAGCACCGAGATCAACTCGGCCATCGAAGCGTTGAAACTCATGCCCCGGAACGGAGGCCGCGCGCCGGGACCTTTCAGGTCGCGGATCGCCTCGTCCAGCGCAGGCGGCATGGGGCTGGAGCAGTCATAGAGCAGACGCGCATAGCGGCTGCCGTTCGTGCGCACCTCCTCCTCGGTGGGGAAGAGCACCGACTGCGCGTCGGGGGCCGTGGCGATATGCACATGGATCATAAATACGCCCCCGTCGGCGGTAGCCGCTCGGCGGATGCGCCGGCAGACGTCGCGGAGCTCCTGCTCGTCGCCGTCGGAGGATTCGCCGTCGGTGATGTTGAACACCACCGGCGGAAAGCTGTCCGCATGGGCGGGACGGGCGCACCACCCCTCGACCAGCTCCTGCACCCGGCATAACGCCTCGTACATGGGGGTCGTGCCCCGCGAAGAAGGGGTGATCCAGCAGGGGGCCGTCACGTCGTGGAGCGTCCGCTCGCCGCTGGGCAGCGTCCGTTCGACGGTCACCGTGCGCAGCGGCGTCTCCCGCGCGGCAAGCTCCGAAACGGGCACGAACCAATGCTCGGGCGAGAGCAGCGAACGCACCCCGTCGCCGTCGTATCCGATGACGGCGATGTCGTAATAGTCCCGCACCCCGTCGGTGCGCGTGGCGCGTTGGATCAGCTCGAAGAGCAGCCCGTTGGCCACTTCCGCGACGGCTTCGGCTTTCGGGATGCGGCGACCGCAGAAGACGAGCTCTTCGGCCATCGACCCCGAACGGTCGATCATCAGCACGAAAGCCGTGCGGTGCAGGCGGGTTATGGGTTGGCTGTACATGCGCTATCGGAGTCCTCTGACCGTGTAATAATCGTCCTGCACCTCCTGTTCGTCGTCGGCATCCAGTCCGTAGCTGACGGCCATATCGAGCGAGCAGTCGCGGCGGCGGTCCTCCTCGGCGGCCTTGCGAAGCGAACAGCGGGCATTCGCGCCCGCAGCGATCGCGTCGGAGAGCTCCCCATCGGTGGGGGTGTGGCCCAGAACGGCCCCGAGTACCCCGTAGGCCCAGTCGCGAGCGTAATCGTCGTACCGCTCCGCAAAGGCCGCGAAACGGGCGGCTACCGCATCGAGCGTGGCGATCCGGCCGGCATCCACGTCGTCGAGCAACGCGACAACGGCCCGTTTGACGATGAACTGTCCGCCGACGTCGAGCCAGCGGCCCGCACCGTCGGCGCCTCCCGCCGTGCCGCGTTCGAGCATCGCCCCGAGCGAAGCGACAATGGCCTTGTTGTAGAGCTTGAGACCCCGCCGGAGCATGGTCGCCGGGATCGACACTTTCTTATAATTATAGCTGTCGGCATCGGGATCGGCGTCGGCGAGCGTATTGAGCGCATCGACCGCACGCATCATCGCGCCGCAAACATAGGGATTGTGCTCCTCGAAGCTGATCGCGTCGCGACGCAGGGTGCGCCGGTCGCGCACCGGCCACTTTTCGACATCGCGCACCGCTCCGTAGCTGGTCAGGTTGGCCCCCGGCAGCAGGCGGGAGCGGCCGTCGTTCTCGACCAGATAGGAGTAAGGGAACTCCGAGGTGTCGTGGTGGTGGGCGTGGTGCCCCAGCACCATGGTAAAGGCCCCCTCCAGGGCGGGCGACATGATGTAGGCGCCGCTGCCGAACTTGCAGCCCCGCAGGTGCACCGACTGGTGGACGGCGCCGCTCTTGAAGAGGTGGTTGCTCTGGTTGGAGCCGCTGCCGGCATTGAAAAACGAGAACATCCCTGCGATCAACAGCGTGGACTTATGGTGCGAAACGGTATAGGGCCCGGCGAAAACCGAGGCGGCCTCGCCGCATTCGCAATGGCAGTTGGCGAAAAAAAGCGAATGGGTGGCGGTGAAGCCCTTGTCCAGCACCGAGCTCTCCCCCACGAAGCAACGTTCCAGGATGGAGCCGTTGTCCACGCGGGCCCCTTCGGCCAGGATGAAATCCCGCGCCTTAACATCCGCACCGACGAAAGCCCCGGCGCAAAGCGTGCCGTTTTCGAGCAGCGTGGCGCCATCGATTGTCGCCCCGTCGCCGATCCGCACCTCCCGCACGAAGCGGGCGCCCTTCACACAGGCCCCGCGCCCTACCGATCCCAGCTCCGAGGTACGTTCGAGGACATATGCGCCGATCATCCGCTCCAATGCGGCGATCGTCTGCGGCCGATGGCGGTACACGGCCAGCAGGTAGGCGATCTGCGCGGTGAGCGCGTCGTAAATCCGCACGGTGCGGCCGGCACATTCGTTCATGGCAGCCACCTCCGTGCCGTTTCCGAACGCCGAGCGGCGGCGGCATTCGAGCGCCGTCACGCGCTCCACGAGCGACTCGTCGCCCAGCAGGTAGTTGCGCACGGTGGAGTCGTAAACCCGTGCCCCCCGACCGATCCGCACCCGCCCCTCGAAACGGCTCGCGCGGCATTGCGCGGGCGAAAAATCGGCGGTCACCTCCACTTCGCTCCAGTCGGCGGCGGTATTGGCGGCCCGCTCGAGGGATGCGATCTCCGCGTCGGTTAATTTTCTGAATTCGGACATACGTTATTTGGCAGATGCAAATATAGGTATTTGCATCTAAATATCCAATTTCCGGACCCGTCCACGCCGATCGACCGCATAGCGGCAGCCGTTGCGTTCGGCCACGGCGCATCCGTTGCGGAACGGCTTGACGGCGTCGAATCCCTCCATGCACAGCGCTTCCCGACCCGCCGTATCGACAAAGGCCCACCGACGGCCCGTGAGCACGGCGGCCAGCCCCTCGGTAAAGTCGAATCCGGCGTCATAGACGGGCGGAATCACGATCCGCACGCCGTCGCGAAACCCCCACCATCCGTCACGCACGAAGAGCTCGGGCGGCGCTGCGGCATACGCGGCGGTAAGGTCGGACGCCCGATCCCCGTCGGGCAGCGTTCCGGCGAGCCGCACGGCAAAATCCATCAGCTCCTCCAGCCCCGCAAGGCGCAGCACGGGTGAGCGGAGCAGCAGTGCGATACGCCGGTGCACCGCGTCCCCCGCCCGTGAGAAGAGTTCGAGGCACTCCCGCCATACCGCCGAACTGCCGTCCACCACTTCTTTCGGGACGAAGAGCAGCCCGTCGGTGAGCGGTGTGCGGCCATACAAGCCGGGGTCGAGCGCCAGGGCATGCAGGGCGGTCGAGAGCAGCGCAGCGGGGAAGTCGTCCAGATGGCGGTCATAATCCCGCACCGTGCGGGCCGGATGCTGGTAAGCCGCCGTGCCCAGTTCGGGACTGGGCTCCCCGGCCAGCGCAGGGAGGTAGGAGGCGTCGAAATCCACCAGCCTCAGTCCCCGTGCCGTCACGATGATGTTTTCGGGCTTGAGGTCTCCGTGCGCCCAGTCGCGCCGGAGCATGGCGAGGACCAGCCGGTCGAACGCCACGGCCAGGAAGAGGAGCCGCTCCCTGTCGCCGGCGGCGGCAGCGCGGATCACGGCATCCCCGAGCGTCGGTCCCTCGTACCACGGGCCCGTGACCACATCGGCCCACTCGCCCCGCTCGTGATCCGTGTAGATGAAAAGCTCGCGGCGCAGGAGCCGCCTGCCGTAAAGGATCTCCAGATGGGGCATCGGCCGGGTATAGCACTTGAGCATCCGCGTCCGTCCCGCGCAGCGCACCTTGAAGACCACGGCGCTGTTCCCGACCGCATACCACGGCCTCCCGTCCGGTCGGCGGCACACCTCCGGATCGCGGAGGGTGCGCACCAGGCCATAGGGGTCTTCGAGCGAACGAAGGTATTGCGTCACCGTGCGGAGCATGGCTGGAAAGTCATCCTGAAGCGGGAAAACGGACGACCCCGGCCGCAAGAAGCGGTCCGGGGTCATCGGGTCGAAACGGGAAACCGATCCCGAACCGTCGATTAATGGCAGTGGCCTTCGCCGCAGCAGTCGTGCTCCCCGCCTTCGCAGTCGCACTCCCCGCACGAGCAGCCGCCCTTCGCGGCCAGGTCCTCGGGCGTCACGTCGCGTACCGACACCACCTCCACCTCGAAGTCGAGCGTCTTGCCGGCCATCGGGTGGTTGAAGTCCATTTTGACGTGCTCGTCGCCGACCTCCTTCACCACGCCCAGCATGCGGTTGCCCTGCTGGTCGCTCATTGGCACCTGACTCCCCTCGAAGAGGATATCTTCGGCCAGCTTGCCATCCACCATGAATATGTTTTTAGGCAGATCGACGATCGCCTCCTCCATTATTTCGCCGTATCCGTCCCCGGGCGAGAGCGTGAAGGAGACCTTGTCGCCGGGCTCCTTGCCCATCAGCGCCTCCTCGAATTTGGGGAGCAGCATACCCGCACCCACGATGAATTCGAGCGGCGAGCCCGGCTGCGACTGATCCGCGATCTGTCCATCGACAGTGAGTTTGTACTCCACCGCCACCATTTTGTTGTTCTCTACTTTCATGTGATCGTTATATTACAAGTAATTGATGCAAAGGTAATCATTTCCCGCGATCCGCCAACCCGACACCGCGAAAAAACGCACACTCCGCCCCGCATCCCCAGTCGCGTTACCGAAAGGCGCCCGATTCGCCTCGTATTCAGTCCGGCATCAATTATGCCACAACCCAACCGATTCGGGGCAACCCCGCCGCATCGGCGCGAAAAACCGGAGGCCGTCAAACGGCCCCCGGTTTCATTCGTCTCCGCCGGTTTACTCCGTGCAGCGGCAAACCAGGTTCCTGTCGCCGTAACCGTTGTCGATCTTGGTGACATAGGGGAAGAACTTGGCCTGACGGATCCAGTCGAGCGGGAAAGCAGCCTGTTCGCGGGTATAGGGATGCGACCACTCGCCGCAGACCTCGAAAGCCGTGTGGGGCGCATTGACCACCACGTTGTCCTGCTCGCCCGAGGCGGCGGCCTGCTCGCACTCGCGCTTGATCTGCACAAGCGCCTCCATGAATCGGTCCATCTCGGCCTTGGGCTCCGACTCGGTGGGTTCGACCATCAGCGTCTCGTGCACGGGGAACGAGAGCGTCGGGGCATGGAAACCGTAGTCCATCAGCCGGTGGGCGATATCGCCGCAGTCGATGCCGTAGTCGTGCTTGAAATTAGTCAGGTCGAGGATCATCTCGTGACCCACGCGGCCCGTCTCTCCGGCATAGTAGGTGCGGTATTCGCCCTTGAGCGCGGAGGACATGTAGTTGGCATTGACGATCGCCATTTCCGTGGCGCGCCGCAGCCCCTCGCCGCCCAGCATCTTGATATAGCCGTAGGTGATCGGCAGCAGCAGGGCCGACCCCCAGGGTGCCGAGGCCACGGCCGTAATCCCCTGGTCGCCGCCGGTAGGCATCACCGGATGCGAGGGCAGGAACGGCCTGAGGTGCTCGGCCACGCAGATCGGGCCGACACCCGGGCCGCCGCCGCCGTGGGGCATGGCGAAGGTCTTGTGCAGGTTCAGGTGGCATACGTCCGCCCCGATATAACCCGGATTGGTCAGGCCTACCTGGGCGTTCATATTGGCGCCGTCCATGTAAACCTGTCCGCCGGCTTCGTGCACGGCATCCACGATTTCGCGGATGCGACTCTCGAACACGCCGTGCGTGGAGGGGTAGGTAATCATGATGCCGCAGAGCTCCGAGCTGTACTCCTGCGCCTTGGCCTTGAGATCCTCCACGTCGATGTTGCCGTTGGCGTCGCAGGCCACCGTGACGATCTTCATGCCGGCCATCGCCGCCGAAGCGGGGTTGGTTCCGTGCGCCGAGGCGGGGATGAGCACTACGTTGCGGTAGCCCTGACCGCGGCTCTGGTGGTAGGCACGGATCACCATGAGCCCGGTGTATTCGCCCGCAGCGCCCGAATTGGGCTGCAGCGAGCAGGCGGCGAAGCCCGTAATCACGGCCAGGTCGTGCTCCAGACCGGCGATCAGCTCCATGTAGCCCTCGGCCTGGTCGGCGGGAGCGAAGGGGTGCATGTTCTGGAAGCCCGCGAGCGAAAGAGGCTGCATGAGCGAGGCGGCGTTGAGCTTCATGGTGCACGAGCCGAGCGAAATCATCGAGTTGGCGAGCGAAATGTCACGCAGCTCGAGCCGCTTGATGTAGCGCATCAGGTCGCTCTCCGAGCGGTAGGTGTTGAAGACGGGCTCGCTCAGGTACTCCGAGGTGCGACGGAGCTCCGGAGCGATCGCGCACTCGGCGGCCGGCTTCACACCGCGCGCCTTGCGGCCCTTGGCGGCGGCGAAGATCGCCACGATCCGCTCGATCTCCTCGGGCGTGGTCACCTCGTCGAGCGAGAGGCGCACGCGCCCCTCCGAGGGGTAATAGAAATTGATGCCCTGCTCGAGCGCCAGCGATTGCACGACAGCGGCTTCGGCCTCCACTTCGAGCGTGTCGAAGAAGCTGCGCGCGGTGAGCTTGTAATCCATCGCCTCCAATGCGCGGGCCACGGTGAGCGCCGCCAGGTGCGCGGTCTCGGCCGCACGGCGCAGCCCTTCGGGTCCGTTGTAAACGCAGTAGAAACCCACCATCGAGGCCATCAGAGCCGAGGCGGTACAGATGTTCGAGGTGGCACGCTCGCGCTTGATGTGCTGCTCGCGCATCTGGAGCGCCATTCTGAGGGCGCGGTTGCCCATGCGATCCACCGAGACGCCGATGATGCGGCCCGGCATGTTGCGTTTGAACGCCTCGCGCGTGGTCATGTATCCGGCGCTTGGGCCGCCGAGCCCCATCGGGGTACCCAGACGCTGAGTCGTGCCGACGGCGATGTCGGCGCCCCATTCGCCGGGTGCCTTGAGCAGCGCCAGCGACAGCAGGTCGGCGACGGCCGTAACGAGCGCCCCCGCCCCGTGCGCCGAAGCGGTGAAAGCGGAGTAGTCGCGCACCTCGCCGTCGGCGGCGGGATACTGCACGATCGCGCCGAACTCCCTACCCGTGAATTCGTACTGGGCGAAATCGTCGATGATGAGTTCGATGCCGAACGGCTCGCTGCGCGTGAGCAGCACGTCGAGCGTCTGCGGGAAGAGGTTGCGATCGACGAAGAGCTGGTTGCGGCCCTGTTTTACGGCCTCGCGCGAACGCAGGGCGAACATCATCAGCATCGCCTCCGCCGCGGCCGTGCCTTCGTCCAACAGCGAGCAGTTGCCGATCTCCATGCCGGTGAGCGAAATTACGGCGGTCTGGAAATTGAGCAGCGCCTCCAGCCGTCCCTGCGAAATCTCGGCCTGATAGGGGGTATAGGAGGTGTACCACGCGGGATTCTCGAACACGTTGCGGGCAACCGCCGCGGGCACAGCCGTGGGATAGTAACCCATGCCGATGAAGGAGCGCAGCGTGCGGTTGCGGTCGGCCAGCGCACGGATGTGTGCAGCGAATTCGTATTCGCTCATCCCCTCGGCCGGCAGGTCCAGAGGGGTCTTGAGCCGGATGGACTGGGGAATGACCTGGCCGATGAGCTCATCCACCGACTTTACGCCGATCGTGGCGAGCATGGCGCGAAGGTCCTCCCCGCGCCCGACGCCGATATGGCGTTCAGAAAATTTGTCGAACATACGGATTTGATGTTTTTATTTGATAGGTTTTCGTTCGTGAAGGGTCAGTATTTGAAGCTGCTGCCGCCGATAAACTCCCGCAGCAGGGAGGTCGGAGGAATTTCCGACGCATCGATCGGGATGAAGTTGTCCAGAAAATGGAGCATCCGCCGCGCCTCGTCGTACTCGGGCACCGTATCGGGCACCTCGCGCAAAATCGGCTCGGCGAAGGGGCGCAGCACCGATATTTCATAGAAGAGCGATGAGTTGAACATCACCTCTGCGTTCTCCTGGTAGGGGAAGATATGGCGCTCCTCGCCGCGCCGCACGCTCGCCCAGCGCGACAGGGTCGCCAACGCATCGTTTCCGCGCGTGGTGTAGTCGCGCGTAAGCCGCCGGAGCAGCCGGTTGTCGGTGGTCGAGATACGCGACACGTTGTCCATCGCCACCGACGTGAAGCAGGAGATATAGACCCGGAACTTGCGCTCCTCGGGCACGCTCGGCGTAAGGCGGGGGTTGAGGGCATGGATTCCCTCGATGATGAGGATCGAACGCTCGTCGAGCGTGAGGGGGTTGTTGTGCCACTGGCGTGTGCCGGTGATGAAGTCGTAACGGGGAATATCGACGCTCTCCCCCTCGGCCAGTCGGCGCAGATGGTCGTTGAACTGCGCCAGGTCGATGGCCTCAAGCGCCTCGTAGTCGTACTCCCCGTTCTCGTCCAGCGGGGTTTTCTCCCGTTCGACGAAGTAGTCGTCAAGCGAGATCAGCACGGGGTTCAGCCCCAGGATGCGCAACTGGATGCCCAGCCGTTTGGCGAATGTGGTCTTGCCGCTCGACGAAGGCCCCGAGATGAGCACCACGCGGGCTCCCCGGGCTACATTGGCGTCGTAAACGGCGTCGGCGACGCTGGCGATCTTCTTCTCGTGGAACGCCTCCGCAATCTTGATTAGTTCGCTCGCATCGCCTCCGAGCACCTTCGAGTTGAGCTGCCCGACAGTGGGCACCCCCATGATCCGGACCCAGGACTGGTATTCCTGGAAGATGTCGAACATCTTCTCCTGATGGATCGTGCGGTTCAGCCGCGACGGATCGCTCCGCAGCGGCAGGGCGATATAAAAACCGTTATAATAGCGCTGCAGGTCGAACAGGCCCACGTATCCGGTCGAAGGGGCGAGCGAGCCGTAGAAATAGCCCGGCATCCCGTCGATGGTGTACAGCTCGCTGTAAAGCCGGGGACGCGTATCCAGCAGGGCGATCTTGTCCTCGAAGCCGTAGGCGGCATAGAGGCTGCGCACCTGTTCGGTGAGGGCTTTGGTACGGCGGATCGGCAAATCGCGCCCGACGAGCTTGAGCATGTGATCCCGCAGCCGGTCGATCTGCCCGTCCGTAAATTCGTCTATCCCCGAAACCTCGCAGTAGAAACCGTTGCTGCCCATCGAATGACGGATATGGAGCCGGCGGTCGGGCCAGAGTTCCTGCACGGCCTTCTGCAACACGAAAGAGACCGTGCGCTGGTAAACCCGGATGCCCTCGAAGGAGGTGATGTCCAGAAAACGGACCGTGACGGGGGTATAGATTCTGTAATTCAGCTCTTTGGTGCGGTTATTGACATAGGCCGCCAGACAGGGATGGTCGCAGGCGGGCATCAGACGCCGCTGCACGTCGAGCAGGGTCGTACCCATGGGTACCTCGATCGCGGCGCCGGTATTTTCGCAAATCACTTGGATCGGATCTGTCATACTTATCGCGAAATGTTGGGTAAAGATACGAATTTATTCTTAACTTCGCGCAAGCAAAAAACATTTGCCATGAAAAACCGATTTTGTCTCCTGCTGCTGCTCGCGGCGTTTGCCGCCGCCGGATGCACGCCCCGTGAAAAAACCATCATCATTTTATCCACCAACGACATACATGCCAAAATAGAACGTTTCCCACAACTGGCCGAAGCGGTCGAGGAGGCGCGCGACACGGCCACCGTCGTGCTCGTGGACGCCGGCGACCGCTGGACGGGAAACGCCTACGTCGATCTGGCACGGGAGCCCCGGCGACCGATCGTCGATCTGATGAACCGCCTGGGCTATGACGCGGGCACGTTCGGCAACCATGAGTTCGATAGCGGGCAGGCTTTCCTGGGTGAAATGCTGCCGAATTTCGACTTCGAGATCATCGGCGCCAACATCCTGAGCGACACAGCCACCTTCCCGCAGCCCCCGGCCTACACCATCATCGAACGCGACGGGCTGCGCCTGGGGCTGGTCGGCGTGGTGACCAACTACGACACCAACAACCATCCGGCCGGGCTGGACGAGAATTTCGCGGGGCTCACCTTCCCCGACCCGCAGATGAAAGCCGCCGAATACGCCGACCTGCGCGACCGGGTCGATCTGCTGGTGCTCGTTTCGCACATGGGCGACGAACGCGACGTGGAGTTCGCCACCCGCAACGGAGGCGTTTACGACCTGATTATCGGCGGCCACTCCCACAAGGAGATCGACACCACGGTCAATGGCACGCTGATTACCCAGACGGGCAAATACCTCAAGAACATCGGGGTCACCGAGGTGAAATTCCGGGGACGCAAACCCTTGAGCCTCACCTTCCGCAACGTGCCGCTGGCGACTTACGACCCCGACGACGACTATTACGAGATGGTCGAGGCGTATTTCGACAATCCCGACCTCAACCGCCCTATCGGATCGCTCTCGGCGACGGCCGACAAAACGGGACTGGCCAACCTCTTCACCCGCCTGATGGCCGAGCGGACGGACAGCCGCGTGGGTTTCTACCACATCGGGGGCGTGCGGCTGGACAGCATGGCCCGCGGCGGGGTGAGCACGGCGGAGATTTACGACCTGGAGCCTTTCGGTTCGACCGTCTGCACCGTCCTGATGACCCCCGAGCAGATGCGCCGGCTGATTATGACCAAATTCAACGACCCGGTCAATGTGGACGAGTCGCACCGCATCGACCTGTACTCCACCACCCCTTATACGATCCTCACGGACGAGCGGGGCGAAGCCGTGGACGTGCTCTTCCCCGAACTGGCGGAGGGGCGGGTTTACAAGGTTTCGATCGGCGATTACCCCTACAAGAACTACGCGGATTTCCTCTACGACGACGGGCAGGATACGGGCATCCTGATCACCGACCTGCTTCTGGACTACTTCCGCAGCCACTCGCCCGCGGCTCCGGACAACGTCATGCGGCAGCAGATCCGCCCTCGACAATAGCTGGCCGCTGCGACGGAATTCGACCTCGAAGGCTCCGTCGCGGAGCCTGTTTTTTTCATCGGCCGAAGAGCGGCCGCCAGAGAAAAATCGGCGCGAACGGACGCAAAGCGGAAAACTTTTGCTATCTTTGCAGGCCGCCTGCGCGCGCAGGCGCACGTACTATTGTAAGTATTAACCATTTAACGAGCGATTGAATCGCAACACATTCCAACATGGAAGAAATGAAAAAAGTAGCCAACGAGCAATTCGACTGGAACGCGTATGAAAACGACCTGGGCGTGTACAACCAGCCCCGGGAGGAGATTGCCGAGGCTTATGACAAGACCCTCTCGAACGTAGCCGTCGGCGAAGTGGTCGAGGGAACCGTCACGGGCATCAGCAAGCGGGAAGTCATCGTCAACATCGGCTACAAGAGCGAGGGCATCGTGCCCATTTCCGAGTTCCGCTACAATCCCGATCTGCAGGTCGGCGACAAGGTGGAAGTCTATGTCGAGTCGGCCGAGGACCGCAGCGGCCAGCTCTCCCTCTCGCACAAGAAGGCCCGTCAGCTCAAATCGTGGGATCGTGTGAACGAAGCCCTCGAAAAGGACGAAATCATCAAGGGTTACATCAAGTGCCGCACCAAGGGCGGCATGATCGTCGATGTGTTCGGCATCGAGGCGTTCCTGCCCGGCTCGCAGATCGACGTGAAACCCATCCGCGACTACGATATGTACGTCGATAAGACGATGGAGTTCAAGGTGGTGAAGATCAACCAGGAGTTCCGCAACGTGGTCGTTTCGCACAAGGCGCTCATCGAGGCCGAACTCGAGGCGCAGAAGCAGGTCATCATGTCGAAGCTCGAGAAGGGTCAGATCCTCGAGGGCACCGTGAAGAACATCACCTCCTACGGCGTATTCGTCGATCTGGGCGGTGTGGACGGTCTGATTCACATTACCGACCTGTCGTGGGGCCGCGTGAACCATCCCGAGGAGATCGTGCAGCTCGACCAGAAGATCCAGGTCGTGATTCTCGACTTCGACGACCAGAAGAAGCGCATCGCCCTGGGTCTGAAGCAGCTATCGGCCCATCCGTGGGAGGCGCTCGACCAGAACCTCAAGGTCGGCGACCGCATCGCGGGCCGCGTGGTGGTGATGGCCGACTACGGAGCGTTCGTCGAGATCGCACCGGGCGTCGAAGGGCTGATCCACGTCTCCGAAATGTCGTGGAGCCAACACCTGCGCTCGGCACAGGAGTTCATGAAGGTGGGCGACGAAGTGGAGGCCGTGATCCTCACGCTCGACCGCGACGAGCGCAAAATGTCGCTGGGCATCAAGCAGCTTACGCCCGACCCCTGGGAGGGCATCGAAGCCAAATACCCCGTCGGCACCCGCACGATGGCGCGTGTGCGTAACTTTACCAATTTCGGCGTCTTCGTCGAAATCGAGGAGGGCATCGACGGCCTGATCCACATTTCCGACCTGAGCTGGACCAAGAAGGTCAAGCATCCGGGCGAGTTCACCCAGATCGGCGCCCCCATCGAGGTGGTCGTGCTGGAGATCGACAAGGACAACCGCCGCCTGAGCCTGGGCCACAAGCAACTGGAGGAGAACCCCTGGAACGAGTTCGAGAACCAGTTCAGCGTGGACAGCGTGCACGAGGGCACCATCACCGAGATGACGGACAAAGGCGCCGTGGTTTCGCTCGGCGAGAACGTCGAGGGCTTCGCTCCGACCCGCCACCTCACCAAAGAGGACGGCTCGATGCCCGTAGTCGGTGAAAAACTGCCGTTCCGCGTAATCGAGTTCTCGAAGGCCACCAAGCGCATCACCCTCTCGCACACCCGCGTTTACGAAGAGGTGCGCCGCGCCGAGAAAAACGCAGAGAAAGCGGACAAGAAAGCCGCTGCCGAAGCCACCAAGTCGTCGGTGAAGAAGATCAACGCCTCGGTCGAGAAGACCACCCTGGGCGACATCGCCGGCCTGGCTCAGCTCAAGGACGCTATGGAGGCCGCTGCCAAGGCGCAGAAAGCCGAAAAGTCGGAGGAGTAATCCGCCCGGCCCTATCATCCGCGCCCCGGTCCCCGCAACGAGGACCGGGGCGTTTTTTTGAGGAAGGGCAATGCCCCCGGCCGTGCCTCTGAACAACGGGGACAGTACGGGCCCAAACCCGGGGCAGCGAGACGACAAATCCCGCTCGGGCGATGCCGTGACCATGACGCCGTGACAACGCGCACGCTGAGAAAATGCCCCGGCGATGATTGCACCGACAATAAGATATATCACGCGCACAATCCGGCACGGCGGGACGACCACCTCGAAACAGCTTCGGCTACAAAGCGTTGCACCTGTTCAGCCGCAGACCGAAACACGGTGACGAAGCGCCGACGCTCGATGTCCCGGCCCGAAGCGCCCGAGGCGCTGCCCGGAGAAGCTGCCCGGAGAAGCTGCCCGGAGAAGCTGCGCCGAAAAACGGCGTCCACAGGCGCCGGTTTCGTCTTCCCGCAGGCGGACGCACGAAATCGCCCGATAATTGTTATATTTGTGGAGTGGAACACTATCTGGACAACGGCATCCAATTCGTACCGGGCGTGGGCGAGGCGCGGGCGAAGCTCCTCGAACGGGAGCTGGGCATCCGCACGATGCGCGACCTGCTCTGGTATTTCCCATTCCGCTACATCGACCGCACACGCATCTACCGGATCGCCGAGATCCGCGACGGGGAGGCGACGCTCGTTCAGTTCCGGGGCCGCGTGACAGGGGTAAACTATGCCGGAGCGGGCCGCAAGCGGCGTTTCACCGCCGTCGTTTCCGACGGGAGCAGTCAGGCGGAGCTCGTTTGGTTTCAGGGAATCAAATGGATCGAAAAACGGATCGAGGTGGGACGCGAATACCTCGTCTTCGGACGCCCCTCGTTCTTCAAGGGAGAGCTTTCGCTGGTCCACCCCGAAATCGAGACCGTCGAAAAAGCCTTCTCCCGCAAGGCCGCCAGCGGGATGCAGGGGGTGTACTCCACGACCGAGCGACTGGCGTCGGTGCTGGGCGCGAAAGGGTTTTACCTGCTCGTCTGCAACCTGTGGACGGTCGCTGGCGACCGCATCGAAGAGTACCTGCCCGAAGCGCTCCGCACCCGGCACGGGCTGATGCCGCTCAGGGAGGCGCTCTACAACCTCCACTTCCCCCAGTCTGCCGAGCTGCTCCGGCAGGCGCAGTACCGCCTGAAATTCGACGAGCTGCTGGGCGTGCAGCTCGGCATCCAGTCGCGCCGCACGGAACGGCTCGCCAAGCTCGGCGGGTTTCTTTTCCCGCGCGTGGGCGGTGTGTTCCGCACCTTTTATGAACGGAAACTCCCCTTTCCCCTCACCGGGGCCCAGAAGCGCGTCGTGCGCGAAATCCGGCAGGACACCGTCTCGGGCTACCAGATGAACCGGTTGTTGCAGGGCGACGTGGGGAGCGGTAAGACGCTCGTGGCCCTGCTCTCGATGCTGCTAGCCGTCGATAACGATTTCCAGGCCTGCCTGATGGCCCCGACCGAAATCCTGGCCCGCCAGCACTATGCGACTTTCGTGCGCATGCTCGAGGGGCTGGATGTCCGGGTCGCGGTTCTCACCGGCGCCACCCGCGCACGCGAGCGTCGCCAGATTCTCGCGGGGCTGGCCGACGGGACGATCCACCTGCTCGTCGGCACGCACGCGCTGATCGAGGAAAAGGTGCAGTTCCACAACCTCGGATTCGTGGTGATCGACGAACAGCACCGCTTCGGGGTCGAGCAGCGGGCCCGCCTCTGGACGAAAAACGCCCAGCCGCCCCACATACTCGTGATGACCGCCACACCCATTCCCCGCACGCTGGCCATGACCCTCTACGGCGATCTGGACGTCTCGGTGATCGACGAACTCCCCCCGGGCCGCCAGCCCGTCCGCACGGTGCACTACACCGATGCCGCGCGGCTGCGGCTCTTCGGCTTCATGCGGCAGCAGATCGCGCTGGGGCGGCAGGTCTATGTGGTTTATCCGCTTATCCGGGAGTCCGAAACGATGGATTACAAAGACCTTACCGACGGTTTCGAGGCCATCGCACGGGACTTTCCCCTGCCGCAGTACGTCACGGCCGTCTGCCACGGCCGGATGAAACCCGCCGACAAGGAGGAGTCCATGCGGCAGTTCAAGAGCGGCGAAGCCCATATCCTTGTCGCCACTTCGGTGATCGAGGTGGGGGTCGATGTGCCCAACGCGACGGTCATGGTGATCGAGTCGGCCGAACGTTTCGGCCTCTCGCAGCTCCACCAGCTTCGCGGGCGGGTGGGACGCGGGGGGGAACAGTCCTACTGCATCCTGATGACCGGCGAGAAGCTCTCCCGCGAGGCCCGGGCCCGCATCCGGGCCATGTGCGAAACCGGCGACGGCTTCCGGCTGGCGGAACTCGACCTCAAGCTGCGGGGCGCGGGCGACGTAAACGGCACCCAGCAAAGCGGCATGGCATTCGATTTGAAGATCGCCAACCCGACGCTCGACGTGCAGATCCTCACGCTGACGCGCGAAGCCGCCATGGAGATCCTCCGCCTCGACCCCACGCTCGGGGAGCCGGAAAACCGGGGTCTGCGGGAGCTGGCCCGGCGTTACTGCGGACGCGAGCGGATCGATTTTTCCATGATTTCGTAATATTGCACGCTTTATTCCCGTTCCGAATGAAAGTCCGTCCCATGAAACTCCTTCCGACGCTGCTCTGCCTGCTGCTCGCGCTCCCGGCCGCCGCCCAGCTCTACCAGCCGGGCGAGGTGCTGTCGTACCGCGTGAGCTACAAGGCCAAGATGTTCCCCAACACGGAGGTGGCCACCGTGCAGATCAGCACCGCAACCGAGGAGCTGGACGGCGAAACCTACTACCGCGTGGAGGGGTACGGACGCACGCTGCCCACCTACCGCTGGTTCTTCCCCATCGACGACCGCTATATCGTCTGGGCCGACACGCTCACCCTGCGCACCCGGTTTTTCGAGAGCGACGTGCACGAGGGCGAATACACCTTCACCAGCCGCTACCGTTACGACTGGCCCGCCATGCGGGTGCATACCCGGTGGCAGAAGCGCAAAAATCCGGAAAACCGCAAGACGATGGCCCTGACTCCGGGGAGCATGGACCCCGTGTCGCTCTACTTCAACATGCGCACGCTCGACCCCGCCGACTTCCGCGAGGGGGAGTCGCGCGTGCTCGAAATGCTGCTCCAGGACACCGTCCGCTACCTCAAATATCGCTTCATGGGACGCGAGGAGAAGAAAATCCGGACGATGGGGCGTTTCCGCACCCTGAAATTCATGTGCCAGATCGGCACCTCCGACGGCTACTCCTTCACCGACGGCTCGGAGTTCACGCTCTGGATTTCGGACGATCAGAACAAGATTCCGCTCTACATCGAATCCCCGATCCGAGTCGGGAGCATACAGGCCTACATCACCGCATACAAGGGACTCAAATATCCGCTGGCAAGCAAAATCAAATAAAAAAAACGTACATTTGCAAAAACACCTCTCGACATGGAAGAGAATACCCAAGGCTACGACCCGCGCTACGACGAAGGGGACGGCAACCGCCCCGACGCCCGCAAATCCATCCGCGGCTACCGCATCGTCATCATTATCCTGGCCGTTATCCTGGCGGCCATCTCGGTGCTCTACCTCAACATCCACCGCCAGCAGCAGCAGGACTACGAGCTGCTGGTGATCGACCGCGACTCGATCCAGAACAACCTGAGCGACCTGATGACCGAATTCGACGGGCTGCAGATCGCCAACGACAGCATCTCGGCCAACCTCGACGCGGAACGTCTGCGGGCCGACTCGCTCATGCAGCGGCTCAAGAAGGAGCGTTCGTGGAACCTCTCCAAAATCAAGCAGTACGAGAAGGAGGTCGGCACGCTGCGCTCGATCATGACCGGGTACCTCCGTCAGATCGACTCGCTCAACACGCTCAACAAGAAGCTCATCGACGAGAACGTCTCTTTCCGCAAGGAGATTTCGACGGCCACCCTGCGGGCCGAGGTCGCCGAGGAGAAGGCCGCAGAACTCGACAACAAGGTGCGTCAGGGCTCCGTGCTGAGCGCCCGCGGCATCCGGCTTGTCGCACTCAATGCCAAAAACAAGGAGGTTTCGCGCGTGAAGAACGCCGACCGGCTGCGCACGGATTTCGTGCTGACGGCCAATGCCCTCGCAACGCCGGGCGACAAGACGGTCTATGTGCGCATCACTGCGCCCGACGGCTACGTGATCTCGAACGAAAGCGTCCCGACTTTCGAGTACGAAGGCGAGCGGCTGACCTACTCCGCCTCGCGCGAAGTGGATTACCAGAACGAAGACCTGGGTATCGGCATCTTCTGCAACGGCTCGGGCTTCACGGCGGGCACCTACACGGTGCAGCTCTACTGCGACGGCCGTCTGATCGGGGAATCCGAAATCCCCATGCGCTGACCTGCGCCCGGGTAACTGAACGGGAGGCTTGCGGCCTCCCGTTTTTTGTTCCCCCCGACAGTCCGGCCGGAGAGATAAAACAAAACGCGCCCGAAAGCGCGTCCGTCACGACCGAAAAGCGGTTACGCCCCGCTTCCGAAGCGCTGCCAGATAAGGGCCGCGGCGCCGAGAACCGCCGCGTTCCTGTCCTGGATGCCGCTTGGCAGCAGCCTGACCTTGTCCTTGAACACGTACAGCATGTTCTCCTCCATGTATCGCTGCGTCGGCTCGAAAAGGAATTTGCCCGCTTTGGCCAGTCCGCCGAAAAGGAAGATCGCCTCGGGCGACGTGATCGTCACCACGTTGGCCAGCGCCCTTCCGAGCAGTTCGCCCGTATAGCGGAACGTCTCGAGAGCAATCGGGTCGCCGTGGCCGGCGGCCGTGGTAATCATCACCGACTCAAAGTCCCGGAAGGGAATATCGCGCAGCTCGCTCGGGGCGTTCATCGTGGCCATCAGCTCGAAAGCCGTGCGTTTGATACCCGTGGCCGAAACATAGGCTTCCAGGCATCCGCGTCGCCCGCAGCCGCACTCGCGGCCCCCGGGCTCGACGATCACATGGCCTAACTCCCCGGCGAAACCGTCGTGGCCGTAGATCATCTCGCCGTTGGCCACGAAACCCGAGCCGAGCCCCGTGCCGAGCGTCACCATGATAAAATCCTTCATCCCGCGGGCATTGCCGTAGATCATCTCGCCCAGCGTCGCGGCGTTGGCGTCGTTGGTCATCAGCACCGCCACGCCCGGGAAATTGGCTCCGATATGCTCCGCTAGCGGAAACAGGCGCAGGGACTCGTCGCGCTCCGGCTCGTCGGGGCCGAATTTGAAGAGGTTGGCCGGCGACTCGATCGTCCCGCAGTGGTAATTGGCGTTGGGCGCTCCGATGCCGATGCCGACCAGCTCATAGTCGAACGACACGCTGTCCGAGAGTACGCGCAACGCCCGGCAGAGGTCTTTCACGTAAGCGGGGTAATCCGCATAGCCGGGGTATTGCCGGGTCGGGAGGAGCGATTCGGCGTAAATCTCGCCCTTTTCGTCCACCAGACCGAACGCCGTGTTGATGCCGCCGATATCGACGCCGATTGCGAGCTTCTTCATCCGAATCCGTTTTTTATGCGTGGTACTGTTGGTCAAAGTTAGGACAAAATTCGTGTACTCCAAACTTTTTTCCTAATTTTGGAGCCGGTAACCCAATCCGAAAACGACCCTCATGCCAACCAACGAGCAACTGCTTACGACCATCGAAAACTACCTGGCGCAAATCGGGTTTCCCTCCGAGCCCGGCAAACTGTACGCGCCCATCGGCTATTCGCTCGCGGGCGGAGGCAAGCGACTGCGGCCGATGCTGCTGCTGCTCGCCTGCGGCATCTATGCCGACGATCCGCGGGCGGCGCTGCCGGCGGCCGCTGCGGTCGAAGTATTCCACAACTTCACCCTGCTGCACGACGACATCATGGACAACGCTCCGGTCAGGCGGGGCAAACCCTCGGTTTTCGCCCGCTGGGGACAGAACGTGGCGATCCTCTCGGGCGACGCCATGATAATCAGCGCCTACCGGCTGCTGACCCTGCTGCCCGCGGAGCGGCTGCCCCGCATCCTGGAGGTTTTCAATACGATGGCTCTGCAGGTCTGCGAGGGGCAGCAGTACGATATGGACTTCGAGCAGAAGGAGAGCGTGTCGGTGGTGGAGTACATGCACATGATCGAACTCAAAACGTCGGTCCTGCTGGCCGGCGCCACGGTGATCGGAGCGCTGCTCGGAGGCGCCGATGCGGAGGACTGCCGCCGCCTCGACCGCTTCGCCGTCGAGCTGGGGCTGGCGTTCCAGTTGCAGGACGATCTGCTGGACAGCTACGGCGACGAGCGGCTGGGCAAGCACATCGGCGGCGACATCCTGGAGGGAAAGAAAACCTACCTGATGGTCACGGCCATGAGCCGCGCGGACGAAGCGCAGCGTGCGATCCTGCGCTCGACGCACGCCGACCCCTCGCTGAGCGACCGCGAGAAAATCGACCGCATCCGAGCCCTTTACGACCGGCTCGACGTCCCCCGCCTGACCGAGCAGCAGATCTGCATACGCTTCGAGCGGGCGCTGTCGATTCTGGACAACCTGTCGGTCGAATCACCGCGACTGCAAAATATGCGCAACTACGCACAAAGCCTGATGGGAAGAACAAACTGACCATGAAACAACTCGTCCCCATCCTCTTCTTTCTGCTTGCGGTGCATCCGGCTGCGATTTATGCGCAACAGAAGCCGAGGGTTCCCGCCGTGACGCTTGATGCATTAAAGCACAAGGACCTGTCCTTTTTATGGGTCGGTCCCCTTCCTGATCTCCAAAACATCGACACCACAAAGCTCGAATGGTTTGACCGATGGGATCCGCTTGGCTATATCGGAAAAAATTACCAACGTTTCGATATTCATATCCGCTCTATCTGCCGGTCAAGCACCGATTCTCTGCGATACGAATTGACGGGATTCACCCGCACGGGCGATAATATCTGTCGTTTCCAGGGCGAACTGCACCTCGACTCCATCACCTATTCAGCACCCAATTATCCCGACACGGATCGTTGGAGCAGCATATACGGCGGCTGGCGACTCATCGGCTCCTATACCCTGCGGGAAGACCTCGGACAGCACGGAGCGGGCGTGCTCGAAGGCAGGCATACGATCGACATAGCGACCGATTCCCTCGGGAACATTTATTACGACACCATGTTTATGGTCGCCGACGGATACAGCACCAATCAATGGGCGGGCACGTGGCGCTGCTATGAAACCAAAGCCGTCAAGCCCTGCAACTGGGGCGACGCCCGCATACCCGACAGCGAAGGCCCTTACGGACTGGACGTCGGAGCTGGTTATTTTCTCCCCGACGACAAATACCTCCGCAACGGATGGCAAAGCTACATCGACGCGGAAAGATGGGACGACGACGAAACCCGCGCCGAAGCCCGCAGGGAGGAATCACGGCGTTGGTGGCTTTTTGAATGGTGACGGGCCGTATATCCTGCACAGACGAAAAATTATGAAACGCAGCGATTTCGAGATCATGGCTCCCGTGGGGAGCTACGAATCCCTCCGGGCCGCGATCGACGCCGGGGCAGACGCCGTCTATTTCGGGGTCGGGAAGCTCAACATGCGGTCCCGCTCGGCGGCGAACTTCACCGTCGAAGACCTGGGCAGGATCGTCGGCATCGCGAAACGGGCCGGCATCAAAAGCTACCTCACGGTCAATACGATCCTCTACGACGAGGAGCTGGACGACGCCCACCGGCTGATCGACGCAGCCCGCCGCGAAGGGATCGATGCAATCATCGCCGCCGACCTTGCGGCGATCCTCTACGCCCACCGCACGGGGGTCGAAGTCCACATCTCGACCCAGTGCAACATCTCCAACAGTGAGGCCGTGAAGTTCTACGCCCAATGGGCCGACGTGATGGTGCTCGCCCGGGAACTGAATCTCCAACAGGTGGCCCACATCGCCCGCCAGATCGCGGAGCAGCGCATATGCGGCCCCTCGGGCGAACCCGTGCGGATCGAAATGTTCGCCCACGGCGCGCTCTGCATGGCCATTTCGGGCCGCTGCTACCTGAGTCTCCATGAAAACGGCTGCTCGGCGAACCGGGGCGCCTGCCTCCAGCTCTGCCGGCGCAAATACACCCTCACGGACAAGGAGTCGGGCGAAGCGCTCGACACCGACGGCCGCTACCTGCTCTCGCCCAAAGACCTCTGCACCATCGACCTGCTGCCGCAGATGGCGGAGGCGGGCGTCCGGGTCTTCAAGATCGAAGGCCGCGCCCGCGGGGCGGAATACGTCCACCGCGCAGTCGGGTGTTACGACCGGGCCTTGCGTGCGATGGAGGCGGGCACCTACACCCCCGAACTGGTCGCGCGCGAGAAAGAGCGGCTGGCCGAGGTATTCAACCGCGGCTTCTGGAACGGCTATTACGCCGGTGCCCCGATGGTGGAACGCAGCGACCGGTACGGATCGGCCGCCACGCGACGCAAGGTTTATGTGGGCAAGGTGACGAACTTCTACCGGAAACTTTCGGTGGCCGAGGTGCTCATCGAAGCCGCTCCGCTCCAGGTGGGGGAGGATATTTTCTTCCTCGGCCCGACTACGGGGCTGGCCGCCCAGCGACTCGACTCGCTCCGCGGCCCCGACGGGAGCCCGACGGCAACGGCCCGGCAGGGCGATGTATGCGCCGTGCGCACCGAACGGCTCGTGCGGCGCGGCGACAGCCTCTATAAAATGGTTCCCTCCGACAGCGACCTGCATACGGCGGGGCCTGCGCGGGAGGGCGACGAACCCCCAAAGCCATGAAGATCGAAAAAGCACTCTCCCTCGTCGGCCTGGTGATTGCGCTGGCCGCCCTCGCAGTCCTTGTCGCGGGAAAGCTCCGCTACGGCGCGGAGTTCAGCCTCCAGCCTCCGCTGCTCGTCCTGCTGCTGATCGCTGTGGGCGCATGCCTGAGAAGCCTGTTCAAAAAGCATCAATAAAACGCGTAACAATATTTATCCACAAGCGGCGCATAAAGGGGGTTCGGATTTTTATCGAAAGCCCTTTGAAAAGCACTGGTATGCCCCAAAATTTTAAGCGCCAGAGTTTCATCGATCATGCAGTAGGTCTCACGATCGGAATAGGCCATCAATGCAGCATATAACGACTCGTAACGCACGTAATTTCCGAGCGGATTCGCTACATCATAGTCCTTCACATCTTTCAAAAGGGGCAAAAAATCGGCATCCGGCCATACGGCAACCGCATTCAAAGCAGCAATCAAATAATCTGAAAAAATGTAACTCTCAAAACCATATTCATCGATTCCTTTCGATACGGGATACTGGTTAAGCGCTGCAATGATTCTTGCCTTATCGCTCGATTTTCTAAATTTAGCAATGACAGGCAGGGCTTCCATGATCTTTTCCTGCTCATACATTTCGACCAACCGGTCATAATATTTTTCGTCGGCGGGCAGTTTTTGCATCACTGTTCGCTGTCGGTCAATATGGCTCATTTGCGGAACGAAAATCAAGATGCTATCAAGCGTAACGGCTTCCTGACCTGTCAATAGTTTCCTTTCTTCAGCCATATCATGACCGGTAACCAGCGAGACCATTGCATTGGCAACCGTTTCGCAACTATGGACTACATCATACGCCTGAGCCCCGACTTCCGCCGTATCCCGCAAATGCGCAAACATCAAGGGCACACACAGTTTCTTGTTACGACGAACCAACAACATGAACGAAGCGACCCGGACCGTCGCAGAGGAGTGTTTATCCGCAAGTTCGGACAACGTCTTGGAGTCTGCCAACCGTTCCAACTCTTGTTGTTTCTCCCATCCGGATAAGATACGGCCCCATCCATCGGACGCCGAGAGGCATACGTACTTTTCCTCGGCCAAAGCATTGACAGTCGAATCCAACCGGATCGATTTGCTCTTAGCATCCGCATCGTACCCGAAGCCAAACGTATTGAGTGGCAAAAACGTCAATACGAAAGGTATTATCCATAAAATTGTTTTCATAACTTCGATTTTATTTCAAATATATGCTGTTTGAACCGATTATGCAACCTAAAACCACCGTTTGCCATAACCGACTCAGCACCCGGAACTGATATTCGTGAATTTTTTCTATCTTTACAAACGTAAATACGCTCATCCAAAAACCAACGATATGTTTTCAGCCAACACGTACGAGCAGCGCCGCAACGAGCTCTGCCGCAAAATCGGCAAGGGCCTGATCCTGCTCCCGGGCAACCAGAATGCCCCCAACAATTATCCCAACAACGCCTACTACTTCCGTCAGGACTCCACGTTCCGCTACTACTTCGGCCTCAATGTGCCGGGCATCACGGGTCTGCTGGATGCCGAGACGGGCGAAGCCGCCCTTTACGGCGACGACTTCACCGTCGAGGACATCATCTGGACCGGCCCGCAGCCGACGCTGCGGGAGATGGGCGCCGAGGTCGGCGTCGCACGGACTTTCCCTGTCGGCGCCCTTCGCGAGCGCATCCGCAAGGCCATCGCTCTGGGCCGCCGCGTCCACTACCTGCCCCCCTATCGGGGCGAAACGAAACTGCAGCTCGCCGACCTGCTGGGCATCCGCACCGGAGCGCTGCACGACCACAAGTCGGTCGATCTGATGCTGGCCGTGGCCGAGATGCGGGAAATCAAGAGCGCCGAGGAGATCGAGGCGCTGGAACGCGCCTTCCCCATCGGTTACGCCATGCACACGACCGCCATGCGCATGTGCCGCCCGGGCGTGGTCGAACGCGAGATCGCCGGTGCGATCGAGGGCATCTCCAAGTCGATGGGCGCGGGCGTATCGTTCCCCTCGATCGTCTCGCAGCACGGCGAAACGCTGCACAACCTGCGCAGCGACGGCGTGCTCGAACAAGGGCGGCTGCTGCTCTGCGACGCGGGCGGCGAGAGCCTGGAAGGGTACTGCTCCGACCATACGCGCACCTACCCCGTCGGCGGGCGCTTCAGCGAGCGGCAGCGGGCGGTCTATGAAATCGTACTCAAGGCCCACGACGACGTGGCCGAAGCGGTGAAGCCCGGGATGATGTACCAGCGGGACATCCATCTGCTCAGCTACCGCATCCTGGCCGAAGGGCTGATCGGGCTGGGGCTGCTGCGCGGCACCGCCGAGGCGGCCGTCGAGGCGGGGGCCATGACCCTGTTCATGCCCCACGGACTGGGACACGGACTGGGCATGGACGTGCACGACTGCGAGGCTTTCGGCGAACGGAGCTTCGACTTCTCGTACATCGCAGAACGGGCCGCCGCCTCGGGCACCTGCATCTACCGCTCCGCCTGGAAGGTGCGCCCCGGCACGGTGCTCTCCGACGAGCCGGGCATCTACTTCATCCCCGCTCTGATCGACAAATGCCGTGCGGAAGGGCTCTACAAGGGCATCGTCAATTACGACGCCCTCGACGCATGGCGCGACTTCGGCGGCATCCGCATCGAGGACGACCTGATCGTCACCGACACGGGCTGCCGCATGATCGGCGGCGGGAAGCATATCCCCATCACGGTGGATGAACTCGAAGCCGTCGTAGGCAAATAACGGCGCATGAAGACCGTCGTGCTGATTCCGACCGAGGACGAGGCGGCCCCGATCCGGGCCGCCCGCCCTTTTGCCGACGTGCGTGTCTGCGGCGTGGGCATGGCCGCTGCCGGAGCTTTCACGGCCTCCCTGCTCGTCGGGGAACGACCCGACCGCATCCTGCTCTGCGGCATCGCGGGCGCATACGACCCCGCACTCCGCCCCGGCCAGGTCGTTGTCGTCGGTGTGGAGCGGGTCGCCGGGCTGCCCGGAAAATACGCCGACCGGTACGAAGGCACGCCGCTCCCCGCATGGCTGCCCGCCGTGGTTTCCAACACGGTGTCGCGTTCGGGCGCGGAAGCCGACGGAGCGGCCGTGGAGAATATGGAGGGAGCGGCCGTCATGGCCGTCTGCCATGCCCTGGGGGTCGCCTGTTCGGAAATCCGCGCCGTTTCCAACCGGGTTGGCGATCCCTTCGACCGCTGGCAGATCCCGGAAGCGCTCGACAGCCTCGTCGCGGCGCTCGTCCGCCTCGCAGAAGAACACCGGCCATGACACTGAGCCTGCATATCTCCCCGTGTCCCAACGACACGTTCATGTTCGACGCCCTCGTAAACGGGCGCATCGACTGCGGCGACCTGCGCTTCGAGGTCGAATACCACGACATCGAAGCCCTCAACCGCGCAGCCGCCGAGGGCCGCGCCGACATCACCAAGATCAGCTATGCCGTGCTGCCCGGCATCCGCGAACAATACGCCCTGCTCGACAGCGGTTCGGCGCTCGGGCGCGGCAACGGCCCGCTGCTCGTCGGTCGCGCCGGTGCTTCGCACCCCGTCGGCAGCGTGGCTGTGCCGGGGCTGCATACCACCGCGCATGCGCTCCTGCGCCGCCTCCACCCCGAACTGCACGATCTGCGTCCCCTGCTCTTTTCCGAAATCGCCGGCGCCGTCGCCCGCGGAGAGGTCGATGCCGGCGTGCTGATCCACGAAGGCCGTTTCGTCTATCGGCGTCAGGGTTTGGAACTCCTGGACGACCTGGGGCTGAGCTGGGAGCGGACGACGGGACTGCCCCTTCCGCTCGGGGCCATCGTGATGCGCCACACGCTGCCGCCGGAGCTCCGCAGGCGGGTCGGGGAGCTGCTGCGGCGAAGCATCGCCTATGCCCGGGCCCATCCCGACGCTTCGCGCGAATACGTACGCTCCCACGCCCGGGAACTCGACGACCGGGTGATCGACGCCCATATCGCCCTGTTCGTAAACGATTATTCCCTCTCGCTCGGCGCCGACGGCCGCCGGGCCGTGGAGGAGCTGACCGGCATCGCCCCGGAATGACCGGCCCTGACGGTCTCTCCCCGCAACCGGAGAGGGAGACAAAGGGACTGAAAAAGGAGGATGCCACGCAAAGGCATCCTCCTTTCCTAATGGGTTTCCGATCCGCCGTCTTGCGGCCGTCAGTTGCCGAATACCAGCCCGTCGGGTCCGGCATCGATGCGGATCGGCTCTCCGCGATCGACCTCGCCGGCGAGAATCCGTTTCGAGAGGTCGTTTACGATGTACCGCTGGATCGTCCGCTTGACCGGACGCGCGCCGTACATCGGATCGTAACCGGCCTGAGCGATCCAGTCACGCGCCTTTTCGGTATATTCGAGCCGGATGCCGTTCTGCTCCAGCATGCGGCGCACGATGCCGAGCTGAATATCCACGATCTTTTCGATGTCGCGCCGCGTCAGGGGCTCGAACATCACGATCTCGTCGATCCGGTTCAGGAACTCGGGCTTGAGCTGTTGTTTGAGCAGCTCGATCACGTCGAGCCGCGTCCGCTCGACCACCTCCGGCGACAGCTCCTTGCCGTCGAAGGCCGAAGCGAAATTCTCCTGGATGATCTGCGAGCCCATGTTGGAGGTCATAATGATGATCGTGTTGCGGAAATCGACCGTGCGCCCCTTGTTGTCGGTCAGCCGCCCGTCATCGAGCACCTGCAACAGGATATTGAACACGTCGGGATGCGCCTTCTCGATCTCGTCGAGCAGCACCACGGAGTAGGGCTTGCGGCGTACGGCCTCGGTGAGCTGGCCCCCCTCGTCGTAGCCGACATATCCCGGAGGCGCCCCGACCAGCCGCGACACGCTGTGCCGCTCCTGGTATTCGCTCATGTCGATGCGCGTGAGCATGTTGTCGTCGTTGAACAGGAACTCGGCCAGCGCCTTGGCAAGCTCCGTCTTGCCCACGCCCGTGGTGCCGAGGAAGATAAACGACCCGATCGGCTTGCGGGGATCGTTCAGCCCGGCGCGCGAGCGACGCACGGCGTCGGAGATGGCCGCGATGGCCTGCTGCTGCCCGACCACGCGCCTGTGCAGCTCATCCTCCATGTGCAGGAGCTTTTCCCGCTCGGAGGCCAGCATCCGGCTCACGGGAATCCCCGTCCAGCGCGACACCACCTCGGCCACGTCCTCGGCATCGACCTCCTCCTTGATCATCGCGCTGCCGGCGGAGGAGATTTTCAGCTCCTCCTGCAGGGCATCGATCTGCTTCTGCGCCTCGACGATCCGGCCATAGCGGATTTCGGCCACCTTGCCGTAGTCGCCCTGCCGCTCGGCCTGCTGCGCCTCGATTTTCAGCCGTTCGATCTCGTCCTTGTTGGACTGGATTTTTCGGAGCAGGTCGCGCTCGCCCTGCCATTTGGCCCGAAGCTCCGACCGCCGGGCGTTGAGCTCCTCGATCTCGCGGGTGAGGGTCTCCACCCGCTGCTTGTCGTTCTCGCGGCGGATCGCCTCGCGCTCGATCTCGAGCTGCCGCACCCGCCTGTCGAGCGTGTCGATCTCCTCGGGCACGGAGTTCATCTCGAGCCGCAAGCGCGAGGCCGCTTCGTCGATCAGGTCGATCGCCTTGTCGGGCAGGTAACGCGAGGTGATGTAGCGGGTCGAAAGCTCTACGGCCGCGATGATCGCCTCGTCCTTGATGCGTACCTGATGGTGGTTCTCATACCGCTCCTTCAGGCCCCGCAGGATCGAAACGGCGTCCTCCTGCGTGGGCTCGTCCACCATCACCTTCTGGAAACGGCGTTCGAGGGCCTTGTCCGTCTCGAAATATTTCTGGAACTCATCGAGTGTCGTAGCGCCGATCGTGCGCAGGTCGCCCCGCGCCAGCGCCGGCTTGAGGATGTTGGCCGCGTCCATCGCCCCGCCCGACTTGCCGGCGCCCACCAGCGTATGGATCTCGTCGATGAAGAGCAGGATTTCACCCTCGGTGGCCGTCACCTCCTGCACGACGGCCTTGAGCCGCTCCTCGAACTCGCCCTGGTACTTCGCGCCAGCGATCAGCGCCCCCATGTCGAGCGAGTAGATCACCTTCGACTTCAGGTTCTCGGGCACGTCGCCGTTTACGATCCGGTGGGCGATTCCCTCGGCGATGGCCGTTTTGCCGACACCCGCCTCGCCCACCAGAATGGGGTTGTTCTTGGTGCGGCGCGAGAGGATTTGCAGCACACGGCGGATCTCCTCGTCGCGCCCGATCACGGGATCGAGCTTGCCGCTGCGGGCCAGTTCGTTGAGGTTGAGCGCATATTTGCCCAGCGCATTGAACTCCTGCGAGGCGGTCTGCGAATCGACGGTCGCCCCCTTGCGGAACGTGCGGATCGCCTCGATCAGCTCCTTCTCGGTCGCCCCGGCCCGCTTGAGCAGGTCGGCCGCGGCACCCCGCTCGGCCACCAGTCCGAGCAGCAGGTGTTCCACGGAGGCGTATTTGTCGCCGAAATTGCGGGTGAAGTCCACGGCCCGCTGGATCACCTTCGAGCTATCCTGCGAGAAAAACTGCTCACCGCCGCCCGTCACGCGGGGCAGCGCGGCCACGGCGCGGTTCGCCTCGTCGCGCAGCCCCCGGACATTGACCCCCACGCGCCCCAGCAGGAACGTGGCGAGCGAGTCGTCCTCGCGCACGAGCACGCTCAGCAGGTGCATCGGCTCGACGGCCTGGTTGCCGCTCTCTTTGGCCAGCGTGAAAGCCTCCTGCAAGGTCTCCTGCGCCTTAATAGTTAAACTGTTGATGTTCATATCGGAATGTGTTTGCTTGTTTCACGGTTCGATCCGACACAGCGCAAAATGTCTGCCAACCCCTTCCGGGCAGCCAAAGTGTCACCCCGCGCAACAAAGTGTCACCCCGGAGCGCCACCCGGCGACAATTTGTCACCGTGCGGACGCGGCGGAAAGCCTTGCAGCCCGGCGGGATCATCCCCGCCCGTGCAACCCGACGGGGCAAATTATCGGGGCGGGTGCCTTGCCTTTCGGGGATTGTTTGCTATCTTTGCGGTATTATGAGTGATTTCGTCGTAAGCGCCCGCAAATACCGCCCGGCGACCTTCCGTTCGGTGGTCGGGCAGGAGCATATCACCTCCACGCTCCGCAACGCGATCGAGCGCGGACAGTTGGCCCACGCCTACCTCTTCTGCGGCCCGCGGGGAGTAGGCAAGACCACCTGCGCCCGCATCTTCGCCAAGGCGATCAACTGCCTGAGCCCCGAGGGGGCGGAGGCCTGCAACGCCTGCGAGTCGTGCCGCAGCTTCAACGAGGGTCGCTCGCTCAACATCCACGAGCTCGACGCCGCCTCCAACAACTCGGTCGAGGACATCCGCACCCTGATCGAGCAGGTGCGCATCGTGCCGCAGGTGGGGCGTTACGCCGTTTTCATCATCGACGAGGTGCACATGCTCTCGGCGGCCGCGTTCAACGCCTTCCTCAAGACGCTCGAGGAGCCGCCGGCCCACGCCATCTTCATTCTTGCGACTACCGAAAAGCACAAGATCATCCCCACGATCCTTTCGCGCTGCCAGATCTACGACTTCAACCGCATCCGCGTCGAGGACGCCGTGGGTTACCTGCGCCATATCGCGTCGCAGGAGGGGGTGGCTGCCGACGACGAATCGCTGAACCTGATCGCCCAGAAAGCCGACGGCGGAATGCGCGACGCCCTTTCGATGTTCGACAAGGCCGTCTCCTTCTGCGGCCCTGCGCTCAACTACCACGCCGTAGCCCAGACGCTCAATGTGCTGGACTACGACACCTATTTCGGCATCACCGACACGCTGCTCGCGGGAGACTATGTATCTGCGCTGCTCGCCTACGACGGGGTACTCGCCCGCGGTTTCTCGGGACAGACGTTCCTGGCGGGGCTCAACCGCCACCTGCGCGACCTGATGGTGGCTCGCAACCCGGCCACCCGGCCGCTGCTCGAAGTCGCAGGCACCCTCTCCGAACGCTACTGCGAACAGGCCGCCCGCTGCACGCCCCCGTTCCTCTTCGGCGCCATGTCCCTGCTCACCGAGGCCGACGGACGGCTGCGCCAGTCCTCCAACCAGCGCCTGCTGGTCGAGCTGACGCTGATGAAACTCGCCGGCCAGGGGCAAAAAAAAAGTGACCCAGCAGCCGAAGCCTCCCTGCCGGAGCTGAGCGGGACGAGCACATCGGCACCTTCCGCCGCTCCGCCGCATCCGATCGTTCGGAATTCCGCACCCGACAGCCGGCAACCCTCCGGCGCACCGGACGTTTCGGCCGCACGCCCTGCAACCGTCGGCCTGACCCCGACCCGCTCCGCACGATCCGACAGCCCGGATCCGCTGTCCGCAGCGGATTCCGCACGACAACCGCACAGCGCGGGAAACGAATCCGCTGCAACGGCTGTCCCCGCACCGCACAACGAAACGCCCGCCACGCCCGGCGAATCCCGCAAAACCGCGCCCGATACAACAAACACGCATCGGGACGAAACACCACAGGCAACCGCCAAACCGCACCGGTTCGGCCCCTCGCTCGCCGAATTGCAGGCTCCGTCGGAGTCGGCGACGCCATCCGCAGGCGATCCGGCGGAATCTCCCGCCCGGATCGACAGCACCGCCTCGCCGGAGACCGCCTCCGCACCCAGTCCGGCGCCGGCGGTGGAATCCGAACCGGATCGGGCAGCCCGCAACGCCGCGCAAACGCAATCCGCCCCGATACCCCGGGGGTATGTTAAGGACATCCATGCCGCGCAACCCGCATCCCAACCCGCCGGCACAGCACCGGTCGGAATGCCCGATCGGGCGGCGGACGAAAATCCCGGTCCCGATTCGCGGCAACCCGCCCCGACCCCCTCGGCGGACACCGAATCGGCCGATACGCCTGCGACCGGCAATCCCGCACCTGCGCGTCGCGCACCCCGCACCCCGCTCGTATCGGGCGCATCGATCGCGGCCCTCATGGAGGCGGCTACGGCGGAGCCCGACGAAGAGGCGGACGAGGAGGCGTCGGGCGGCGAAACGCCCGAAACCGACCCGGAGAGCGACCGCAAGCTCGAAGCCGTCCGACCGCAGATTCTCGCCCTGATCCAGCAGAAACGGCCCCGTTTCGTCTCCGCGTTCGAGCAGATGACTTTCTGCGACGGAGTGATCGACGTCGCGGTTCCGTCGTCCTCGCTGCGGGACGAAATCCTGCGCAGCAAAACGGGCATGCTCCTGCGCATCGCCGAGCTGGCGGGCATCAACGGCATGCTCGACCTCCGGATCACGGTAAACGAGGAGATTCGGGCGGCACGCCCCATCAAGCTCGAGGACCGCATGAAACACCTTTTGGACAGAAACCCTCAACTGGCCGAGTTGCGCAAGGCGCTCGACCTGGAAGCAGAATAGACAAAAACAAGCACAGACCGGATATGGAACGGAAGAATTTTATCGAAGAACTCACCTGGCGCGGCATGATCCACACCATCATGCCCGGCGCGAAAGAGCAGCTCGACAAAGAGATGACCACGGCCTACCTGGGCATCGACCCGACGGCCGACTCGCTGCATATCGGGCACCTGGTCGGGGTGATGATTCTCAAACATTTTCAGCTCTGCGGCCACCGCCCCGTCGCCCTGGTTGGCGGCGCCACCGGCATGATCGGCGACCCCAGCGGCAAGTCGCAGGAGCGCAACCTGCTCGACGAGGCAACGCTCCGGCACAACCAGGAGGCGATCAAACGGCAGCTTGGCAAGCTGCTGGACTTCGACTCCGACGCCCCGAACGCCGCACTGATGGTCAATAATTACGACTGGATGAAAGATATGGGCTTCCTCGAATTCATCCGCGACATCGGCAAGTGCATCACCGTCAATTACATGATGGCCAAAGATTCGGTCAAGAAACGCTTCAGCGGCGAGGGCGACGGCATGTCGTTCACCGAATTCACCTACCAGCTCGTGCAGGGCTACGACTTCCTGCACCTCTACCAGACCCTCGGCTGCAAAATCCAGCTCGGCGGCTCCGACCAGTGGGGCAATATCACCACGGGCGCGGAACTGATCCGCCGCAAGATCGACGGCGAGGCCTATGCCATCACCTGCCCGCTCATCACCAAGGCCGACGGCACCAAATTCGGCAAGACCGAGAGCGGCAACGTGTGGCTCGACCCCCGCTACACTTCCCCTTACAAGTTCTACCAGTTCTGGCTCAACGTGAGCGACCAGGACGCCGAGCGATACATCCGAATCTTCACGCTGCTCGATCGTCAGACCGTCGAGGGGCTGATCGCCGAACATCAGGCGGCTCCGCACCTGCGCATCCTCCAGAAACGGCTGGCCCGGGAGCTCACCACGATGATCCACTCGGCGGCAGAGTATGAAAAAGCTGTCGAGGCGTCGGCGATCCTCTTCGGCGGCGCAACCTCCGAAGCGCTGCGTCGGCTCGACGAACAGACGCTCCTGCAAGTATTCGAGGGGGTGCCACAGTTCCGTATCCCGCGCACGGCGCTGGGTGCGCCGCTGGTCGATCTGACCGTCGAACACGCCCCGGTATTTCCCTCGAAAGGGGAATGTCGCAAGCTGGTGCAGGGGGGCGGCGTGGCGCTCAACAAAGAGAAGGTGAGCGACCCGACCCGACCCGTGACCGCCGACGACCTGATCGCCGAACGTTACCTGCTCGTGCAGCGAGGCAAGAAAAACTACTACCTGCTGATCGTCGAATAATCCCGCCTCACGCACGACCGCAACACCGGCGGAACCGAACGCTCCCGCACTCGACCCATAGGAGGGGAAGCGTAACGAAAAGCCCGGGCTCCGCAAGGAGCGGCCGGGCGAAACAGGACTGACTGACACAAAAAATGGAGTACAGGATTCTCCTTACGCGGATGGAATTCCGCGCCTTTCACGGATGTTACGACCTCGAACAGCAGGTCGGCAACCGCTTTGCCGTCGATGTGGAGATCACGGCCGAACTGGGCGACGCCGCCCGTGAGGACGACGTGCGTAAGACGGTCAATTACCTGACCGCCTTTGAAGAGGTAGAGCGGCAGATGAAGGTGACGCAGCGCACCATCGAGCGGGCGGCCCTGAACATCATCGACGGCCTGTACGCCGCCTTTCCTCAAATCCGGCACGTGAAATGCTCGGTTGCGAAGCTCGCGCCCCCGCTCGGCGGAAAAATCGAACGGGTGAGCGTCGTGCTGGAAAGGTAGTCGGACGAAAAGATAAACCCCTGCGGAATTCCGTCGGACAGGGGCACGTGGTCGGCCACACCGGTTTACGTGGTCTGCATCCGCCAACCACGAGATGCCGCAACCGGACAAAACGGGTCTCTGCATAGAGGGAGGGTAACGATGGCGGACGGCAAAACTGCGGCGGGTCGAAAATCCGCCCGCATATTCAGCCGAAAGATCTGTCCGGGCAGGCCGGAACGTGGCCGTCAACCCGGCTGCGGCGACAATACAGGAGCAGGCGACGGCGGCCGGAAGACGCGACGGAACAGCGATCACACCTCCCGCATCGCGGGAGCCGCAATAGGTTGGTTATGAACAGACAGACTCGGGCCACGCTGGGTGGCAAACTGAGCGCCGTGCTGGTCGCCGCCGGCAGTTCGGTCGGACTGGGGAATATCTGGCGCTTCCCCTATGTGGCGGGCGACAACGGCGGCGGAGCGTTCCTGCTTATCTACATCCTCTGCGTGCTGCTGCTCGGACTGCCGATCATGACGGGCGAATTCATCGTAGGCCGCAGCACCCACCGCAACGCCGTGGGCGCCTACCGGACACTGTCGCCCCGCTGGACGCTGCTCGGATACAACGGCGTGCTGGCCGCATTCCTCATCCTGGGTTTCTATTTCGTGGTTTCGGGCTGGACGCTGGAGTACATGATCCACTCCCTCACGGGCGAGCTGGCGCACTACTCGACGGCCGGAGAGTACACGGCCCTGTTCGACACCTTCGTCCGCAATCCCTGGCGACCGGTGCTCTATACGACGCTTTTCGTGCTGCTCACCCACGTCATCATCGCCCTGGGGGTGGAAAAGGGAATCGAACGCTCGGCCAAGGTGCTCATGCCGCTGCTGCTGGCAATCCTGGTCGTCCTCTCCGTCCATTCGCTCCTCATGCCGGGCGGCGGCGAGGGGCTGCGCTTCTTCTTCAAACCCGACTTCTCGGCGGTCACGCCCCGCACGGTGCTCGTCGCGCTGGGACAGGCGTTCTTCTCGCTATCCATCGGCATCGGCACGATGGTCACCTACGCCTCCTATTTCAAGGCGGACACCAACCTGCGCCATACGGCCCTGAGCGTCACCCTGCTCGACTCGCTCGTGGCGATCCTGGCCGGCGTGGTCATCTTTCCCGCCGTCTTCAGCGTCGGCATCGCTCCCGAATCGGGCCCATCGCTGGTGTTCATCACCCTGCCGGGAATTTTCAACACCATGCCGCTGAGCATGGTTTGGTCATCGATCTTCTTTCTGCTGCTTGTGGTGGCGGCCCTTACCTCAACCATCTCGCTGCACGAAGTGCTCACGGTCTATTTCAGCGAGGAGTGGCACCTGAGCCGCCGTGCCGCGGCATGGACGACCACCCTCTCGACGGCGGTGCTGGCGGCTTTGGCCTCCCTCTCGCTCGGAGCGCTGGGCGGCTATCCCATCTTCGGGAAAAATCTGTTCGACGGGCTCGACTTCCTCACGGCCAACATCCTGCTGCCGCTGGGCGGACTGGCGACCAGCCTGTTCGTGGGCTGGCACCTCGACAAGCGGGTAATCCGCCGCGAGATGACCAACGACGGCTCGCTGCGTTTCCGTATCTTCGGGCTTTTCCTCTTCCTGCTCCGGTACGTCTGCCCGGCGGTGCTCTGCCTGATCTTCCTCGACAACCTCGGGCTGCTCAAGGTGTTCTTCACCTGACCGGCATACGTTCCGCCACCGCATCCCGGCCATCCCGGACCGACGCAGGCACCCCGACCGGCATGCAAAACCCGCCGGCGCATCCGATCCGTGCGCGTCCGCAAACGGGATGATACCGAACCGTCCCGGTTTTCCGGCCACAATCGGTCGGGCAATTGTCCGCTGCCGAAGCAGCCTTACGCCATAAACAGGGATACCGACCCGCTCCGAACATGAGCAATGGTCCGGCCGTCCGGAGCCGCTCCCGTCGGAAAGGGCCTGTTACGCCACCGAACAGGGAATACCGAGCGCCTCCACGCGGGCGGCGATCCGCTGCAACTCTTCGCGAGGCACTTTTTCAAGGGTCTGGCACGGGGTGTCGCGGTCGAGCGAATAGACCATCACCTGCCGGGGCCGGATCCGGTCGATCAGCCGCAGCCAGGCCTCCACCTCCCGCTCGGTGGTGTTGTCCACCGTCTGCCCGCCGCAGGAGCCCCGCAGGAACATGGTCTGCACGATCAGCCTGCCTTCAAACCGCACCATCTGCTCCACGACCTCCTCCACGGAGTAAGCGCCTCCGGGGTTGTTAATCAGCCTCACGGTCGGATCGAACGCCGAATCGAGCTTGAGGATGTTGTTGTCCACGCGCAGCAGAGCACGGCGCACCTCCTCGCGGCCGATGCGGGTGGCGTTGCTCAACACCGACACCTTCGCCGCCGGACAAATCGCATCCCGCAGGGCAAGCGTGTCGTCGATCACCCCCTCGAAATCGGGGTGCATGGTCGGCTCGCCGTTCCCCGCAAAGGTAATCACGTCGGGAGGCGTCCCGTCGGCGACCATCCTGCGGAGCGTTTGTTCCAGGAGCCGGCGCACTTCGGCGCGGTCGTTGAAGCGTGCACCTCCGCGGTGCTCGGCATTCCAGCCGCATTCGCAGTAGATGCAGTCGAAGCTGCAAAGTTTCGACGAGGTCGGCAACAGGTTCACGCCCAGCGAAAGGCCGAGCCGCCGGGAATGTACCGGGCCGAAGATGATATCGTTATAAAGTGCTGTCATACGGACAAAATTATGCAATTCGCGGCAATTGCGGATCGGCGGCAGCGAATTTTTTATACTTTTACGTAAACAAACCACCCATGAGATTCAAATTCGGATTGTTGGCACGTGTGCTGACCGCCATCATCGCGGGCATCGGCTGCGGCCTCTTCTTCCCCGACTGGCTGACGCGCATCGCCCTGACCTATAACGGACTGTTCGGCAATTTCCTGAGCTTCGTCATTCCGCTGCTCATCCTGGGGCTCGTCGCTCCGGGCATCGCCGACCTGGGGGCCCGGGCCGGGAGGCTGCTGCTCATCACGGCGGCGCTGGCCTATGCTTTCACCCTCTTTTCGGGCTTCGGAACCTTCTTTACCTGCCGGGGCGTCTTTCCGTCCCTGTTGCAGGGGGAAAGCGCTGCGGGAACGGCTCTGCCCGCCGTCGGCGAGGCGCTGCGTCCCTATTTCACGGTGGATATGCCGCCTCTGATGGGGGTGATGACCGCCCTGCTGATGGCCTTTCTGCTCGGGCTGGGCATGGCTTCGATCCGCAGCACCCAGCTCAAAGGGGTGCTGTACGAGTTCAAAGCCGTCATCGAACGGGTGGTGGCCCGGGTGCTGATCCCGCTGCTACCCTTCTACATCTTCGGCATCTTCCTGAATATGACCCGTTCGGGACAGGTGGCGGGCATCCTGGGGGTATTCGTCAAACTGATCGTGGTGATCTTCTTCATGACCATCGTGCTGCTGGCCGTGCAGTTCACCATCGCCGGACTTGCGGCACGCCGCAACCCGCTCAGGATGCTGCGGACGATGCTCACGGCCTATGTCACGGCGCTCGGCACCCAGTCCTCCGCCGCGACGATCCCCGTCACGCTCGAACGCACCCTGCTGCTGGGCGTGCGGCCCGAGGTGGCGTCGTTCGTCATCCCGCTCTGCGCGACCATCCACCTGTCGGGCTCGATGATGAAGATCGTCGCCTGCGCCCTGGCCGTCATGCTCATCACCGGACTGGAGGTATCCACCGGAACATTCGCCGGTTTTATCCTGCTGCTCGGCATCACGATGATCGCCGCACCCGGCGTACCGGGCGGGGCGATCATGGCTGCGGTGGGACTGCTCGAGTCGATGCTCGGATTCGACGAGACCCTCATCGGTCTGATGATCGCCACCTACATCGCCATGGACAGCTTCGGCACGGCGACCAACGTAACGGGCGACGGAGCGGTGGCCGTCATCGTCGATGCCATCGACCGGCGGCGCGGCCCCGCAGCCGACGCGGGGGAATAACTGCCTCGGAATCCATCGAAGCGCCGCGCAATGATTTGCGCGGCGCTTCGATCGTGTATATCCGCATCACGGCTTGCGTCGATACGTTCCGTCAGATACCGAAAATATAACCGCCGGCATTGATGAGCAGGCAACCCTGCGATTCGCTCCAGATGTAAGCGTAATCGCCCGCATTGGCATTCAGCGACTCGAGCGCCGCTTCCATCCCCTCGCGGTCGCGGCCGGCAAACTTGTTTGCGGAATCGGTGCCCATGCCGACGCCCGACGCAGGAGTCTGCTCGGCCCACCACCAGCATCCGTTGAGTTTGCCGTACCGACCGCTCATCATGCCGACCACGCCGCCCATATTGGTCGTAGCGGGAGTGCCCTCCGTCGATACGGTTCCCCCGACGAGGGCATAACATCCGTTCAGGCTTTTGGCACGGGCCTGCATAGCCGCCGCAACCACCCCCGTGACGCCGCCGAAACTGGCCGGGGCGCCGTCGCACGAAAGCGTCACACGGCCATCGACGATCGCAAAACAGGAGGTGAGGTTGCCCGTCGTCGCCGAGCCGTTGACTCCGCCGAACGAGGCGCCCTGCCCTCCTTCGGTCGCGACCGTCACCACGGCCGTATTGCGCAACAGGGCATAGCAGCAAACCATCTCCGACGACTGGCCCGTCACACCGCCGCACATGGCGTAGGTTTTGGCGCGAGCCGCAAGCGTGCCGGCAATATCCGTCGAACAGCGGCCGGTTATGCCGCCCGTCTGGTAGGTCGCATTGCCCTGCATGCCACCCGTGTAGGCCGCATCTCCCGTTGTGACGGCAGATACGACCCCGGCAGGGGTCACCCTCACCGACATGAGCGCAATGCCGTAACCGGCATTCGCTTGCTGGGCGATGGCTCCTGCGGCATATGCCTTTCCTTCGCCCCGGGCCTCGACCGTTCCGGAAATCGTCAGTCCGCACGACTCGACCACATCGGCGGCGTTTACCCCTTCGAGGCCGCCTGCCGCCACGTCGGCGGTCGCACATCCGGTGCCGTCGGCACGGATCGTTCCGGAGACTTCGACCGTCGCTCCCTGCACCGAAACCCCGAAACTATTGCCGATCAGTCCGCCCGCATAGACGCCGACGATGGGATCGTCCGCGGGCACTGCCTCGCCGATGCGGGCCAGGATATCGCCCGCCACGATCACTGTGGAGCTGTTGGCATGACCGGAATCGCCCGTGGCAGCCAACGCTCCCGCCGACGCAACCGCACCCCGGGCGAAGAGGAGCTGTCCGGCGGGGATTTCAGCCGAACAACGTTCATACGTACCTCCATGTACGATCATACCGGTTATACCGCCCGCATAGGCGCAGACTTTCGGGTCACTCGATGATAGTGCCGAAACGGAGCCTTTGAACAAACAATTGGTGAATAAGGAACCGTAATTCACACCGCAGAAGCCGCCGGCCACCGCATAGTTGTCGGGAGCCGTGCAGTCGGCCGACACCGTCGCTTCGAGGGTCAGATCGCGGATCGTCGCTCCGCGGACGATTCCGAACAGGCCGGCCACCGCCGCTTCGGACGAAGCGGTCACAGCGACCTCGAGCCCGGCGATACGGTGTCCCCGTCCGTCGAATGTTCCCCTGAAGCAGTTTTTGTCCGGCATACCGAGCGATTCGTTGCCCGAACCGGTGCCGACAGGCACCCACGCACGGCCGGTCAGATCGATATCGGCCGTCAGGGCATAGAATGCCCCGACGTATGCCTCATCCTGTGCATTGACCCGCTCGGCAAACAGGAGCAGTTGTCCGAAAGTAGCAATCCGCCAGGGATCGGCCTCGGTTCCGTCGCCTCCGGCAAAGGAGGGCGACACGTCGCTCTCGGCCTCGAATTCCTCCCACGACGACCACGACGAATCGAGCACCGTCCCTCCGGCGGGCGCAAGAGCCCGCACACGCACCGAGTAGATGATTCCGGTCGGCATATCGGATATACGCACCTGCGGATCGGTCACGCGGCTGTCGTCCACGTCACTTTCGGCCTGCCGGATCTGTATGCCATAGCCCGCAGCGCCTTCGACCGGATTCCAAACGACCGTTGCCTCGTTTCCGGACACGGTCACCACGATCCCGTCGGGCACCGCGAGCGGGACCGCCTCCTCGGCCGGCGTGGTAAATTCTCCCCAGGGAGTGTACGCTGAGGCAACATGGTCGGTATCCCCCTCGGCCGGCAGGGCCGCAATGGAGTAGGAATAGCTTTGTCGGGGAACAAGCCCCTCGAACACGATCCGGAGGGTTTCTACCGCCTTCTCGGTCACCTTTCCGGAGGGTTCTTTCAGACGGACCGCATAGGACTCCGCATGTGCGACCCGCTGCCAGCTCAATTCGACCGTTGTCGGGGTCGCTACGACTTCGATCGCAGCGGGAGACTCGAGAGGAACGGGAATCCGCTCCTCGTTCGCAGCATCGTCGCAGGACAAGCAAACGAGTGCAACGAGGCACATGGAAGCTGCGATAAACAAACACATCAGTCGTTTCATCTGTTTGGATTTTAAATGATTATTAAGGGGACTACAGGCTATTCCAGACCGGTTCGCGCGCGATCCGCGGACTTCTCTCCGGGAAACAAGATACTAAATCGATGTTGAAAAACGAAATTATACCGGACAAAATAATCCCCATCGCGTGATACCCGATTCCGGTACACGGCTTGCAGTCCGTACAACGCACCCTGTCGCAAAGCCGGCTTTCGGCCCGCGGACGAGGAACGGGGTCACAAGGAGAAAGCGGACAGCAAAGGCCGCAACGGACGCTCAGGTTTTCCTGCCGCCGACCGACCGCAGGTTCCCGTTGCCGCCGAACCGATGCGGCCCGCTGAGGGGCATTCCCTCCCACATTCCGATCCGCGTTTCCGGCACCGGGAAACCGCACGGAAGCGCCTCCGCCGATGCACGCATTTCGGGGCGGAGCAATAATTAAAAAAACTTAAAATTTTTACTGTTATTTTTTTCACATCGCGAAAGTTTTTCTACCTTTGCCCCGGCCGGAATCATAAAATGCGCGTTCCGGCGTTAGCTTACCGAGGATGTTCTAATAAAAAATAGTTATGGATAAAAATGATTTGAAAAAGTACGGGATTACGGGGGTCAAGGAGATCGTCTATAATCCCTCTTACGACGAGCTTTTCCGCGAGGAGACCCGCAAGGGACTTCGCGGCTACGAGAAGGGGCAGCTTACGGACACCGGCGCGGTGAACGTGATGACCGGCGTTTACACCGGCCGCTCGCCCAAGGATAAGTTCTTCGTGATGGACGACGTGACCCGCGACACGATCTGGTGGACGTCGCCCGAGTACAAGAACGACAACAAGCCCGTGACCAAAGCCGCCTGGAAGGAGCTCAAGAAGATCGCCGTCAAGGAGCTTTCCGACAAGAAGCTCTACGTGGTGGACACCTTCTGCGGCGCGAATGAGAACACCCGCCTCAAAATCCGCTTCATCATGGAGGTGGCCTGGCAGGCGCACTTCGTCAAGAACATGTTCATCCGTCCGACGGACGCCGAACTCGAGCAGTACGGCGAGCCCGACTTCGTGGTGCTCAATGCCTCGAAAGCCAAGGTCAAGGAGTACAAGAGGCTCGGCCTGAACTCGGAGACGGCCGTCGTGTTCAACCTGACCGAAAAGATGCAGGTAATTATCAACACCTGGTACGGCGGCGAGATGAAGAAAGGCATGTTCTCCTACATGAACTACCTGCTGCCGCTGAAGGGCATCGCTTCGATGCACTGCTCGGCCAACACGAACGAAAAGGGCGAGACGGCCATCTTCTTCGGTCTCTCGGGCACGGGCAAGACCACCCTTTCGACTGACCCCAAGCGCGAGCTGATCGGCGACGACGAGCACGGCTGGGACGACGACGGGGTGTTCAACTTCGAGGGCGGCTGCTACGCCAAGGTCATCAACCTCTCGAAAGAGAACGAACCCGACATCTGGAACGCCATCCGCCGCAACGCGCTGCTCGAGAATGTGACCGTGGACAGGAAAGGACATATCGACTATGCCGACAAGTCGGTGACGGAGAACACCCGCGTCTCCTACCCGATCTTCCATATCGAGAATATCGTGAAACCCGTATCCAAGGCTCCCGCCGCCAAGAAGGTGATCTTCCTATCGGCCGATGCCTTCGGGGTGCTTCCTCCCGTTTCGATCCTCACGCCCGAACAGACCAAGTACTACTTCCTCTCGGGCTTCACGGCGAAACTCGCCGGCACCGAGCGCGGCATCACCGAGCCCACGCCGACCTTCTCGGCCTGCTTCGGCGCGGCATTCCTCTCGCTGCACCCGACCAAATACGGTCAGGAGCTCGTGAAGCGCATGCAGCAGTCGGGGGCCACGGCTTACCTGGTGAACACCGGCTGGAACGGTACGGGCAAGCGCATCTCGATCAAGGACACGCGCGGCATCATCGACGCCATCCTCGACGGCTCGATCGACAAGGCGCAGACCAAGAACCTGCCCGTCTTCGACTTCCGTATTCCGACGGCCCTGCCGGGCGTGGACCCCGCGATCCTCGATCCCCGCGACACCTACAAGAATCCGAAGGAGTGGGACGAGAAGGCCAAAGACCTGGCGGCCCGCTTCATCAAGAATTTCGACAAGTTCACCGGCAACGACGAGGGCAAAAACCTCGTGGCTGCAGGACCGAAACTCTAAAACCGCGCATCGCGCATCCGCACGGGACGGCCTCAGGGCCGTCCCGTTTTTCGTCTTTGCGGGGCAGGGTGGCCGGAGTTTTGCGGACTGAAACGAAAAAGACAACCGCAATGCAAAAAATCATCGACCGCGCCTCCTCGCGCGGATATGCCGACCACGGCTGGCTTAAAACCTACCATACGTTCAGCTTCGCCGACTATTACAACCCGCGCCGGATGCGTTTCGGAGCGCTTCGCGTGCTCAATGACGACACCGTCGCGGGTGGCGAGGGCTTCGGAATGCACCCCCACGACAACATGGAGATCGTCTCCATACCGCTGGCCGGCGCCCTGCGCCACCGCGACAGCATGGGCCACACCTCGGTGCTGCACGCGGGCGAAATCCAGGTCATGACCGCCGGCACGGGTATCGTCCACAGCGAATACAACGCCTCTGCGGACGAACTTGTCGAGTTCCTCCAGATCTGGGTCTTCCCCGAGCAGCGAAACCTCACGCCCCGTTACAGTCAGGTGCGGCTGGACGAGGCCCGGCCCGACGAGCCGCGCCTGATCGTGGCGCCCCGGGGGAGCGAGCATGTGGCCTGGATTCACCAGAAAGCCTGGTTCTACACCCTGCGGCTGACCGAGGGCGGCGAAGTCGCGTTCCGCCTGCAACGCCCCTCCGACGGACTTTACCTCTTCGTGCTGGACGGCGAAATCGAAGCCGGCGGCGAGCGGCTTGCACGCCGCGACGGAATGGGCGTGCAGGAGTTCGACACGCTCACCCTTCACGGCCGCCGGGAATCCGACCTGCTGCTGATCGAGGTGCCGGTGTGACCCGCCGCGCATCGGAATCCCCGTCTATTTTCACGGCTGCATACGACAGGGGCCGGCGCCTTACGGCATCCGGCCCCGCAAATGTCGCGCACGCGGATCAGAAATTGTAACCGATGGTGATGTAGAAGCTGCCGGTTTTCACGCTGCCCAACTGCGGCTTGACCTTGTCCTTGGAGATGTTGATAAGGCCTGCGTCGTAGCCCACGCCGAAATAGAGCTGCTTCCAGGTCGCACCCGCACCGACGCGGATACCGAAGTCGGACCGGTTGAAGTAGTTGCCGAACACGTCGGAGCTCTCGCCCAGCGACTTGTATTTGCCGCCGACACCGAGTGCATAGTACAAGCCGAAGTAGGGCTGCACCGTCCAGTTGCGGCCGATCTGCACGTGGTAACTCAGCAGAGCGGGAATCTCCAGATACCAGAGGTTCACCTCGTTGGTATAGCCATCGACCGTCTCCTTACCGCCTTTGTACTGGAGATAGAGGCCCGTCTCGAAGTAGAGCGGGAAGCGGCGCGTAAGCATGATCTCGTAGGAACCGCCCAGATTGAAGCCCGCCTTGGAGTTGAGGTTGGTCACGGTGGCGATATTCAGACCGCCGCGGATGCCGAAGCCGCCGCGACGCTCGATATCCCGACGGTCGTCGATGCGGCCGCGGTTCTCGTTGTCCCCGTAGTTGGGATTGTTGTAACCCCGGTTCTGGTCCACATATCCCCGGTCGTTGCGGTCGTTACGGTAGTTGTCGTCGCGGTATTCCCGGCGGTTCTCGCGCCGCTCCTCACGATACTCGCGCCGGTTTTCATTGGCGTTATCGTTCCGGTTGTACGAGGTATTCCGGTAATCCTGAGCCGAAGCCATGCCGGCCACGGTAAAAATGCCGATAAGGGCAAGAAGTAGTGATCTTTTCATAATCTGTAAAAGTTTATTGCCCTACCCATGCAAATATGATACAAAATTGCACCTTTTCCACCCATTCGTCCCGCTGCGGCTGATGTTCAGCATTTTTACCCCGCATCCTCACGCACGCACGGATTCTTTTCGTACCTTTGTTCCATGCTTCGCTTATCGCTTCTGGTGGCCACTTACAACCGCAGCGCATCCCTGCTCGGGGCCCTCGAATCCGTCGCCGGACAACGGGCCGACCCTGCCGTATGGGAGTGCGTGGTGGTGGACAACAATTCGCAGGACGACACGGCCGCGTGCGTCGAGGCGTTCCGGCAGGCCCATCCCGGGCTGAATCTGCGGCTGGTGCGGGAATCCCGCCAGGGCCTCTCCCATGCACGCAACCGGGGCATCGCCGAGAGCCGGGGCGAATACCTGGCCATAATCGATGACGACGAGCGCATCAATCCCGATTTCGTGCGGGCCTACATCGACTTCTTCGACACCCACCCCGAAGCGGCTGCAGCCGGTGGACGCATCATCGCGGAATACCCTCAGGGACGTCCCCGCTGGATGTCGCGCTGGACGGAAGCGCCCATCGCCAACCCGATCGACCTGGGGCCGAAGGTCCGTCCTTTCCCGCCGGGGCGCATTCCGGGAGGCGGCAACATGGCCCTGCGGCGCACGGCCGTCGAAAAGCACGGGGCCTTCGACCCCTCGCTCGGACGTACGGGAAAACGGCTGCTCGGGGGCGAGGAAAGCGACCTGTTCGAGCGGCTGCGCAAGGGAGGCGAGCAAATCTGGTATGTCCCCGATGCCGTGATGTGGCACATCATCGGCCCCGAAAAGCTCACCGAGGACTATTTCGACCGGCTGAGTTTCAACGTGGGCCGCAGCCAGCGGGCCCGGGCGGAAATCCACGGCCGCATGGTACGGCTCCTGCTGGGCGAAGCGCTCAAATGGGCCGCCACCCTCGTCCTGGCCGCCGGCTGTCTGCTCGGGATGCGGCCGGCGAAAGCGGGACGGCTCCTTAGGATGCGGGCACGCATCACCCGGGGCATCCTGTGCTCCCGCACCTGACCTCCCCGCGGAACAGCCTGTGCACTGCATCGCATAAAAAACCCGGCGTCGAACGCGCCGGGCCGTTTTCCGATCGCGGCGTAACCGCCGCGCTTCTATCAAAATAGGTATTTCTCGTTCTTGACCTTGCTGACCAGCCGGAAAATATCCTGCCAGGCCTCCTCCGAGAAGGTCGTGCCGACCACCTCGATCACTTTGCCCGCGGTAATGGCCCCGATGGTGCCGCACTGACGCAGCGTAAGTCCGTCGCACAGCCCCGCAAGGAAGCCTGCGGCATAGAAATCGCCGGCGCCCGTGGTATCGACCCGCTTGGCAGCCGCCATGATGCCCACGTGAACGACCTCGCCGCCCTGCTTGATCAGCGCCCCCTTGATGCCGATTTTGACGATCGCCAGCTCCGCGATCTCCGAAATGGCCTGCAGCGCATTGAGCGGCTCCGCTTCCCCCGTAAAAGCCTTGGCCTCGTCCTCGTTGGCGAAGACGATGTCCACGTACTCCTGCACGAGCCCGCGCAGGAATTCCAGGTTCTCGTCCACCACATTGAAACTCGCCAGGTCGATCGCCACCTTCAGTCCGCACTGCTTGGCCGTGCGCACCGCCGCGCGGATCAGCTCGTGATCCTGCACCAGATAGCCCTCGACATAGAGGCAGTCGTAACACTCGAAGATCGCCGGAACGATCTCCTCGGCCCGGAGCTCGAGCGCAGCGCCCAGGTGGGTGACCATCGTGCGCTCGCCGTCGGGCGAGATGAGCGACACGCACTTGCCGGAGCGTTCGCGTCCGCGGAAGATGAACGGCTCGACGCCCAGGTTTTCGAGCGCCTGCACGAAGAAGTCGCCCGTCTTGTCGGGCCCCACCTTGCCGATGAAGCCCACGTCGCAGCCCAGGCGGGCCATGGCGCGAATGGTGTTGCCGGCCGAGCCGCCGAGCGAGAGCGAGTAGGGAAGGCCGGCCACCGACTTCGATATGTCGGTCTGCAGGCGGGTGTCCACAAGGCTCATCGAGCCTTTGGGAAGATTGTATCGGTCGAGGACCCGGTCGTTCTTCAGATTGACCAGCATGTCCGTCAGGGCATTGCCGATGCCGATTACGCGTTTCATCAATTTTGCAGGGTTCGGTAAGTAGTCAGTATCTTTCGCCGGGAAGTGTCATCCCGGCACATCGTTTTCATCGTCTCTCGGAACGAGGGTAAGCCGCGCGGAGCCGCCCGCATGATGCGGAGACGCCGACCGTCGCACACAGGATCCTATCGTTTCGCAGGAATTTCATACGTTTCAGGGGGCTTAGATCGAGAGGATGCGCACCAGGTCGATCGACGCGCGGTCGATGGTCTTGGTATGGCTCACGGCCTTGGGGAAGGGCACATAGACGATCTGCCCGTTCTGAATACCGATCATCACGTTGCGCTGCCCCTCCATGAGGGCTTCGATGGCCGCCTCGCCCATGCGCGAGGCGATGATGCGGTCGATGGCCGTGGGTGAGCCGCCCCGCTGGATATGGCCGAGAATCGTCACGCGGGCATCGAACTGCGGGAACTCCTTCTTCACCCGCTCGGCCAACCCCATCGCCCCGCCCGAGGCGGGGTTCTCGGCCACCAGCACGATCGCCGAATTCTTGCTCTTGCGGAAGCCCTGGTCGATCAGTGCGCCCAGTTGGTCCACCTCGGTCTCCATCTCGGGAATGATGGCGGCCTCCGCCCCCGAAGCGATCGCCCCGTTGAGGGCGAGGTAGCCGGCCGTGTGGCCCATGACCTCGACGAAGAAGAGCCGCTCGTGGCTGGTCGCCGTGTCGCGCAGCTTATCGACCGCCTCGACGATCGTATTGAGCGCCGTGTCGTAACCGATGGTGGCGTCGGTGCCCCCCAGGTCGTTGTCGATCGTGCCGGGCAGCCCGACGATCGGGATGTTGTACTCGTCGGCGAAGATGCAGGCGCCCGTGATCGATCCGTCGCCTCCGATGACCACCAGCGCGTCGATTCCGTGAGCCTGCATGTTGTCATACGCCGTGCGCCGCCCTTCGGGGGTCTTGAACTCCTCGCTGCGGGCTGTCTTGAGGATGGTGCCGCCCTGCTGGATGATGTTCGATACGCTCTGCGACCCGAAATCCACGATCTCGTTGGCCACCAGACCCTTGTATCCGCGCATGACCCCCTTGACGGTGTAGCCGTTGTAGATGGCCGTGCGGGTCACCGCACGGATCGCCGCATTCATGCCGGGAGCGTCGCCGCCCGAGGTGAGAATACCGATGCACTTGATCGCAGCCATAATCTTGTCGTATTAGCACAAAAACGTTCAAAGGTAATAAAACTTTCTGCAAAGTGCAAAATCGGGGCCGGCTCCGTTTCCGGCGCCGGCCCCGACCGCTGAACTTTTTATTTCAAATCAACGCCTGACGGTCTCGGTCGTTTGTCGGATCACCCGGTAACTTTTCCGGTCCACCCCGTCGTCACCCTCCGCAGCGGCCGTTTCGAGCGCCGACGAATCGGGAAGCAGGGCGCGATCCGGATTTCCGGCAGCGACCCGCAGGGAGGCCGAATGGTCGTCGATACGCATATCGACCCGGTCAGGGACGCTGAGGCGCAGCCCGTTCCGGCCGTCGATCCGGATTTGCGCCGCGGCTGCCCCATCGTCCATGAATTCGTCCTCATCCCCCAGCGGCCACTCGATCTCGTAGTGGTCCCGTCCGATATTTTCCCAGAACCGCCCCCGGATGGCCACCGTACAGAGCGCGACGATCGTGAGGAACCAGACGATGAAGGTCACGAGCACCGTCTTGCCGCTGGGCTTGCGCGAAGCGATCAGGCACATGAGCACATAGATAAGCAGAATGGTGGGAATCAGGACGGCCACTACACCGAAGCTGCCCACCCAGACGGAAGCCGCATTGCAGAACAACGCCATGTTCCCTTCGCCTCCGACGATCAATGCGAACAAGGCGATAATCAGGGCGCAAGCCAGCAGGATAAGGCCGAAGACGACCAGCCCCGCGATGACTTTGAGCAGGATAAGCACCACCTGTCCGAAGGTATAGACCACGCGGGCCACCACGGGTTTGGCCGTACTGTCGGGATCGCTCGCCACGGCAGTCGCATCCCCGATCGACCGGGCCGTGATGCGCTCGCCGTTCATTTCGAGTTTCTGCCGCGCCGTGCGCGCCGGCGGGACGGCGAACCACATGATGAGGTAGCAGACGAAGAAGATGCCGAACAGGTTGCCCATCAACGCACTCAGCCAGCCGAAGAGCGGCACCCAGCCGAAGAGCGTGAGCAGCAGGGGCAGGAAAAGTCCGAGCCGCACCCACACGGGATCGATATCGAAATATTTGCCGATACCGGCGCATACACCCCCCAGCTTCGCGTTTTCGGTGTCCCGATAGAGCCGCCGCGGAATGCGGGGCCCGGGGGCGGGCTCCTCTCCGCCGTCGCGGATGTCCTCGGCGGATCCCATCTGGGCGATGATCTCGCGGATCAACGGTTTCTCCACCACGCTGGTGTTGTCCTGATGGGAGAGAATCAGCTCGGCGATGCGGGCCTCGATATCGGCCACGATCTCACGCCCCTCGTCCGAGCTGCCGTAGGTTTGCTTGAGCGACGCGAGGTATTGACCGAGGGTCTCGTAAGCGTCGGCGTCCAGCGTGAAAGCCACCCCCGATATGCTGCATTTTTTGACTTCTTTCATGGTTGTCGGTCGTTGGATTACAATTTATTGACGCTGCCCCCGCTGCTTGCCGAGACCTCCGCGACGGCGTCGCCCGCATAGGAGACGGTTCCGGCGCTCGAAGCATGAGCGTCGAGCGACTCTTCGCAGCGTACCGTGACGCTCGCCGCACTCGAGGCGTTTGCCGAGCAGGTCCGGGCGGTGAATTCGGCCGCATCAATGCGTCCGGCGGACGAAGCCCGCAGCGAGCACTGCTCGCACGACCCTTTCATGCGCACGCGTGCAGCGCTCGAAACCCGCACTTCGCAGGTTTCCGCCTCCAGTCTGGTGCAGACAGTCGCCGAACTGGTCGCTCCGATGCGACATTCGCGGGCACGCACGGCCGCACGCACGGTCGCAGCGCTCGAAGCCGTGAGCTGAACTCTGTCCTGCCGGGCAAGCGGCTCGTCGCAGACGATCGAAGCGGCGCTCGAAGCTTTCAGCAGGCGGATGTCGCCGTTATCGGGCACGGTGACCTCGACCTCCACGTTATGCAGGGAGTTGATCCGTTTGTCGATGCCGATGCGGAGCACGCCGCCCCGCACATGGGTCTCCACGTATTCCATCACGTTTTCATCCGCGCGGACGGTCAGGCTGTCGCCCTGACCGGCGATCACGACCCGCACCCCGCGCGAAGCCTCCACGGCGTTGAAGGGCTCCACGCCGACAGAGCGTGTCCGAAGCACGCCGCTCCCGTTGATCTTCTTGCCGAATACCGTGCTGCCGCTGCACCCCGCAGCCGCCAGAGCGACGGCCAACGCCGTCGCCGCAATTAAAAATCGTTTCATTGCCGTGTGTTATTAAGGGTTTGTTGTTCTCCGTGACGGATCGTGCGGATCTGCTCGACCAGCTCGTCCCATGCCTCGTCGAGCGTGCGCAGGCAGTCGCGCCCTTTCTCGGTGAGCATGTAGTATTTGCGGGGCGGCCCCTGCGGGGACTCCTCCCAGCGATAGGTCAGCAGCCCGGCGTTCTTCTGCCGCGTGAGGATCGGATAGAGCGTTCCCTCCACCACGATCATCTGCGCCTGCTTGAGCTCGGTGATGATCTTCGGGGCATAGGAATCTTCCCTCGAAAGAATCGCCAGGATGCAGTACTCCAGAATGCCTTTGCGCATCTGCGCTTTTACGTTGTCTTCGTTCATGGCCGGTCACTTTACGGGTTTCGGATGCGAAGGACTCTTCGGGACGATGATCCACAAGAGGATATAGACCCAGAGCGAAAGCCCTCCGAAAAGAATCAGCAGCAGCGTGGCGAGTCGCACCAGCGACACGTCGAGCCCGAAAAATTCGGCGACGCCGCCGCAAACGCCTCCGATCATCCGGTCGTCGGACGAGCGGCGGAGCCTCGGTCTTTGTTGGTTGTCGGTTGTCATATGCTATCGGTTTTTTGAATTTGCACGGTTGCCGTCGCAGCCCGCAGCGGCGAGCGGCTCCTCCGGAATGACGATCCACAGGATGACGTAAGCCCAGATCGAGAGGCCGCCCAGCAGGATGAGCAGCAGCGTGAGCAGGCGGATGAGCGTCGGATCGGCATCGAAATATTCGGCCAGGCCGCCGCAAATGCCCGCGATCGATCGGTTCGTGCGGGAGCGGTAGAGCCGCCGCACCGCCGTGCGGTCGCATTCGCCGGCAGTCTGCTCGTCGGCAGGACGTTCGCCGGGGCCGAAGTCGGCGGGGCTGCCCATCTGGTCCATCGCCTCCCGAACCTCCCCGACCGTTACGACCCGCATGGGCGAGGGTACTTTTTCACGGAAAATCTCGGCAATGCGTGCCTCGACATCCCCCATCGTCTCCGTGTCATCCTCCGGCAGCCGGCGGCGGATCTGATCGAGGTAACGCTTCAAAAGCGCGTAAGCATCCTGGTCAAGCGTAAAAGCCTGCGATGCGATATTCACGTTTACAGTCTCTTTCATATTGCACTGCGCGTTATTAAGGGTTTCGGTCGTCAAGGGTTTCACCCGATGACACTGCAAATATAAGACAAAAATTAATACTATGCAATACAAAGTACTAAATTTTCACAAAATATTTTCCTGCCACGACTTCCGACCGGCTCCGGCCGCATCCCGCCCCTGATCTCCACTCCTGCCGATCGGGACACCCTGCCCGGGCAATGGCCCCGCACGACCGGTGGTTTCCTGCAACCGGGCCGGCCGGCCCGCACCTGATCGCCACCGCCCCGAAAAGAGTGCCGGCGGATGAAATAGTTTTGCAATATCCCCGCGTTTGACTACATTTGCATCGAAAATCTGGCGTATGGGACGAAGACTTGCGGCGGTCATCCTTTCGGTACTCCTGCTCTCGGGCGGCTGGCTCGGCCTGAGCGGCTTCCCCCTGCTGGCGGCGCTGGTGCCGCTGCTCTGGATCAGCCGCGGCTACGACGCCTCGCGCCGCGCATGGTGGGGCATGTTCGGCTGGGCGCTGCTTGCGTTCGCACTCTGGAACGCCGCAACCGTCTGGTGGATCTGGTACGCCACCCCCGTCGGCCCGTTCGCGGCCACGCTCGCCTCCTCGACCCTCAACATGATCGCTTTCATGCTGTTCCACACCGTGTCGAAACGGGCGCCCAAAGCCCTCGCCTACACGGTGCTGGTCAGCGCATGGATCGCCACCGAATACTGGTACACCGTGGGCGAATTCTCGTGGCCGTGGCTGCTGCTGGGCAACGGTTTCTCGCACGAGGTTTGGGCCGTACAATGGTATGAATATACGGGCATCTTCGGCGGCACGCTCTGGACGCTGGTCGCAAACATCCTGCTGTTCGAGGCGCTCGTCTCGCGCCGCACGCGCCGCATCGTCGCGGCGGCAGCGTGGATCGCTCTCCCCCTCTGCATTTCGCTCACGATCTGGTTTACGTGGCGCACGCCCGCGGCGGGGACGGTGACGGTGACGCTCGTGCAGCCGAACGTCGATCCCTACAAAAAATTCGAGGACGGCACCTCGTCCGCCCAGATGGACAACCTGCTCCGGCTGGCGGCCGAAGCGCCGGCGGACGCGGACTATATCGTCATGCCCGAAACCGCCGTGCCGGGCTACTACTACGAAACCTCGATCCGCACGGCTCCCCCCGTGCAGGCTTTCGCCCGGCTGCTGGCCGAAAAATACCCCTCCGCCCGGATCATCGCGGGGTTCAATACGCTAAGGATCTACCCCGAAGGGGGGCAAAGCTCCACCGCCCGACATGATGCAAGGGGGTGGTACGACGTGTTCAACTCGGCCCTCGAAATCGATTCGGCCTCGGGCGTATCCATCCATCACAAGGGGCGCCTGGTCATCGGAGCCGAGAAAACACCGCTGCCGTGGCTGTTCCGGGCCCTCGATTTCCTGGTGATCGACCTGGGAGGCACGCTCGGGCAGATCGGCGTCGGCACTCGGGGCACGGCTTTCACGGGTCCGGCGGGGAGCGTCGGCCCCGCGATCTGCTACGAGGGCATGTACGGCGACTTTTTCGGCGACTTCGTGCGCAGGGGCGCGCAGGCGATGCTCATCATCTCCAACGACGGCTGGTGGGGCGACACCCCCGGCTACAAGCATCTGTTCACCATCTCCCGCCTGCGGGCCATCGAGCACCGCCGGGCCATAGCCCGCAGCGCCAACACCGGCATCTCGGGCTTCATCTCGCCGCGCGGTGACATCGGCGCGGCCCTGGGCTGGGACGTGCGCGGCACGCTCACGGGCGAAGTGCCTCTCATGGCCGAACAGACCTTCTACACCCGCTACGGGGATTACCTGGGCCGCATCTCGGAATACGTGCTGCTCCTCTCTGTGCTCTACTTCATGGCCTACCGCATCCGCCGCCGCAACCATCTGGTACCTTAACATCCCATCGATGAACTATACCCAAACCCTCGAATTCCTCTACGCGTCGCTCACCTCCTTTCAGCAGAAGGGCGCAGAGGCCTATAAACCGGGTCTCGAACGCATCACCGCGTTCTGCCGTCACCTGGGCAATCCGCAGCGCAACTTCTTCACCGTCCACGTCGCAGGCACCAACGGCAAAGGCTCCGTGTCGCACATCCTCGCCTCGGTGCTGCAACAGGCCGGCTACCGCACGGGGCTCTACACCTCGCCCCACCTGCACGACTTCCGCGAGCGCATCCGCATCGACGGGGAGATGATTCCCAAACAGAAAGTGGTCAATTTCGTGGACAAGCACCGCGACTGCATGGAGGAGCTGAAACTCTCGTTCTTCGAGATGACCACCGCGCTGGCCTTCGACTACTTCGCGCAGAGCGACGTGGAGGTCGCCGTGATCGAGACGGGGCTGGGCGGGCGGCTCGACGCCACCAACATCCTGCTGCCGCTCGTGAGCGTGGTCACCAACGTCGGACTGGAGCACACCGACCTGCTGGGGGACACCGTCGCCGAGATCGCCGCCGAGAAAGCGGGCATCGCCAAAAAGAGCATCCCCCTGATTCTGGGGGAGGCGGACGAGGCCTACAACGCGGTATTCGAGCAGAAAGCCGCCGCCCTCAAGACGCGCGTGATCTATGCCGAGCGGGATTTCACCTGCATGGCACAGGAAAACCGGGGTACTTTCCAGCGTTTCGACATCCTGCGCCGCCGGGACGGAGGCCGGTTTCAGATCGACCTCGACCTGATCGGGAGTTACCAGGCGCACAACCTGCTCACGGCCTGCGCCGCCGCCGACTACCTGCACGAAGAGACCCCCCTGACCATCAGCCGCCGCGCTTTCCTCGAAGGGACCCGCAATGCGGCCCGCAATACCAACCTGCAGGGACGCTGGCAACGTCTGGCGGAAGAGCCTCTGACCATCTGCGACACGGGGCACAACGCCCACGGGCTCCGCTATGTGGCCGAGCAGTTGGCCGCCACGCCCCACGAACGGCTCTTCTGCGTCGTGGGTTTCGTGCGGGAAAAGAATCTCGCCGACATCCTGCCGCTGCTCCCCGCCGAAGCCACCTACCTCTTTACCCAGGCCCCGACCGAACGTGCCGTGCCCGCCCCGGAATTGGCCGAAACCGCGGCCCGGTACGGTCTCCGCGGCGAGGTGTTGCCGGAGGTGAAACAGGCCCTCGACCGCGCCCGCGAACTGGCCGGCCCGTACGACCTGATCTTCGTCGGGGGCAGCAATTTCATCGTGGCCGAGGTGCTCTGATCCGCCCGCATTTGAAATAAATATATATAGGAATCCGCCCTGCTCGGGGCGGATTCCTGTTGTCCGGAAAAGAGGCTCGGCATCGGCCGCATGCCAGGGTGGGAAGTCCAACGGCAGACCGTGTGCGGTCTGCCGTTGGACTTCAGAGCCGGGGATTATCAGAAGAACTTGACGGGATGCCCTTCGATGGCCGTCAGCAGGTTGTTGGCAGCCGACGAAGCGCCGATGCGGAACAGGTCCGTCGTCAGCCAGTCGGGGCCTAGAATCTCCTCGACAATGGTATAGTAGAGCGCGGCATCCTCGGGCGTGCGCACGCCGCCGGCAGCCTTGAAGCCGACTCGCCGCCCCGATTTCTCGAAATAGTCGCGGATGGCCCGACACATCACCACGGCCGCCTCGGGCGTAGCGGCCACGTCGATCTTCCCCGTCGAGGTCTTGACGAAATCGGCCCCCGCGAGCATCGAAAGCAGCGAAGCCCTGCGGATCAGCTCCGGCGTACGGAGCGCCCCCGACTCGATGATGACCTTAAGCACCACGTCCCGGTCGGTTTCGGCCCGGATCGTCTCGACCTCGCTGGCCGCCTCGTCGTAATGACCCGTCAGCATCTTGCCGACGTTGAGCACGATATCGATCTCGTCGGCCCCGTTTTCGATGGCCATGCCGACCTCCAGCGCCTTGACCTCCAGGAAAGTCTGCGACGACGGGAAGCCTCCCGCCACGCTCGTGATCCGCATGTCGGTACCGTCCACCGCCACCCCGACCGTCTCGACGAAAGGCGGATAAATACAGATCGAAGCCACGTTGGGGATATGGGGAAACCGTTCGTAAAACTCCACCGCCTTGCGGGCGAGCTCGGTAACGGACTCGACCGAGTCGGTACACGAAAGCGTAGTCAGGTCGATGGCCGAATAACAGAACGTATAGACCTCAGTCGTGCGGTTGCGCACGGCGATTTCGCCGAGTCGTGCGACCTCTTCGGCCACCTGTGCCTCGCTCTGGGCCGGGCCGTATTCCTGCAGCAGTTTTGCGTATTCCATAGGGATCGGATTTTCCACAAAATTAGAAAAAATTGTTCACATGACCGCTCAAGGGGCGATAATTTTCCTTCCGCTGCAAAATCCGTGCGCGGTGTCGCCCCCGGCAAAGGGGCACAGTCATACGCCGCTCCCGCCGGACGGAGCGGCGCACGACCGCGAAGACGAAAAAAACGGACATACGCCCCCGCGCCCGAAGCGGACGGCATCGCATCGCGGAGGGCACAGGCCGCGTCGCGACCTGCGACACTGCATCCGAGACGATCGCCGCTTACCCTTTACGCTTGTAGCGCGAGGGGCTGGTGCCGGTATGCTGCTTGAAGTACTTGCCGAAAAACGACTGGGTCGAGAAATTCAGGTGGTAAGCGATCTCCTGGATGCTCAGACCCGAATACTTGAGCAGCGTCTTGGCCTCCAGAATCACCGACTCGTCGATCCACTGCGCGGCGGTCTTGCCGCTCACATCCTTGACCACCGAGGAGAGGTACTTGGGGGTGATGCGCAGCTTGCGGGCATAGAAACCGACGTTGCGCTCCATCTTGTTGTATTGTTGCAGGAGCTCCATGAACTCCTCGAAGATCACTTCGCACCGCCCCTGCCGGCGGGGTTCCGGCTGGTCGCGCTGGTTGAGTTCGGTGATGATGTAGAACACGGCCGTGAAGATCGTGCGGATGATCTCGTGGCGGTAACGCTCCTTGTCGCTGCGCAGCATGGTTTTGATGAGCTGGAAGAGCTGGCGGATTTCGTCCACGTCCTGCTGCGTGACCTGCAAACAGGGGTTCTTGCCGAAACGCATGTAAACGGGCAGCGACGTGGAGAGGTCGATCTGGATCTCGTTTACGAACGACTTGGAGAAGGCCAGGAAGTAGGCGGCGGCATCGGGCGAACATTTGACCGTGCGGATGATGCTGTCGGGGTTGAAGAAAACCAGCATGTTGGGCCGGACCTCGTATTCGTTCATGTCGATCGAGACCACGGCGTTGCCGCTCATCATCACCACGGCCGAGAAGCCGTCGATGGATGCAGGGTACTCGGCCGTCGCATTGGTCCGGGCGTCGAGCGCCGTGATGACCAGGTCGTCCGAGAGGTAGCTCACGTCTTTCATCTCCTGCTTGATGCGGGAGATGGAGACCTTGCGTAGGTTGATTTGTTCAGGGCTGTTCATGTGCAGGGCATTTGGGAAATTCGGACAATGATAGCAAATTCCGTCCGGAAAAACAACATTCCGGACGAAATCCGCGCATCTAAATTTCCGGTCCCTGCGGCCCTGCAGCGCTACCTGCCTCATATTCTTCCGAAAAACGGAAGAGCCCGCCGGACGCCTCCGGCACGCGGTGCGGGCCTACTTTTCCGGCGGACAGAATACCCGGAGCTCACCGGGCAGGCACTCGATCCGCAGCGGAAACCGAGCGCCGCGCTGCCCGTCCACGTCGGTCAGCTCGTCGAGCGGCGAGACGATTCCGAGCGAGCGCGTGCGCAGGTGCCGCACCAGCCGGGGATTGCCCCCCAGCAGGTAACGCGCCATCGCCCAGACCGAGCGGAGAAAAGCCCGCTTCTCGAGCAGGATGCAGTCGAAAAGACCGTCCCGGACGCTCGAGCGCCGCGCAAGGCGGAATCCCCCGGCCGTCTCGCCGTTGAAGACCAGCATCATCAGGGCATCGATCCGAAACCGGTCCCGGTCGGTCTCCACCTCGAGCGGCACGCCATGCAGCCGGCGCAGCTCCTTCACCCCCTCGAGGATATAGGCCAGCTTGCCCAGCCGGTGTTTCCGCTCGTCGGGAGTGCGCTGCGAAGTGGTCGTGAAAAGCCCGAAACTGAAGATATTGACGAAGTACAGGCCGTTGACCCGGCCGCAGTCGATCCGTTCGAGGTGCCCGCCGACAATCTGCCGGGCCGCCTCCAGCGGATCGTGCGACATGCCGATCGCCCCCGCGAAGTCGTTGGCCGTACCCGCCGGGATCACGCCGAGCGGCACGTCGAGCCCCCTCTCCTTCATGCGGTTCACCACATAATTGACCGTGCCGTCGCCGCCCGCGACGGCCACCAGTGCCAGCTCCGGCCGCCCGTCGAACGGGTTGGAGGCGAAATCCACCGGCAGGGTCTCCACCCGGTAGCCGGCTGCGCCGAGGATTCCGGCGATCGCGCCGGCTTCACGGTCGATACGGCCCTTGCCCGAGCAGCCGTTATAGAGAAACAAAGCTTTTTCCATCGTATGTCTATTCATCGTCGCGCATAACCATCGCCTCCATCGCGGGGGTGTACCATACGCGGTATCCTTCACTTCCGTCCGAAAGGATGAAGCAGGCGCGCAGCCCCTCCATCCGCCCGGCCAGCGCGAGCGCCTCATCCTCGCCCAGAGCCATGAACATCGTCCCCAGCGCATCGGCAAGGATGCAACTGTCCGCGACGACGGTGGCCGAGAGCAGCCCCGAGACGGCGCTGCGACCCGTAAGCGGGTCGATCGTATGGGCCACCTTGCGCCCTTCGGCGTCGATATAGAACCGCCGGTAGTTGCCCGAAGTGGCCATGGCGCCGTCGTTCAGCCGGACGCGGACGCTCACGTAATCCCCCTCGCTCATGTTGCCGTCGAACGGGGTTTCGATCCCCACGCGCCAGGGGTTGCCCTGCGAATTGACGCCACGGCAACGGATTTCGCCCCCCACATCGACCAGGTAGTTGCGCGCGCCGCACCGCTCCAGCAGCTCCGCAACCCGGTCCACGGCATAGCCTTTGGCGATGGAGTTCAGGTCGATCTGCACGCGCGGATCGTCTTTGACGAGCCGCCCGCCGCGGACACGGATCTTCTCGTGCCCCACGAAGCGGAGGATCGAATCGACGTTCACCTGCGCCTCCCTTTCGTGCCCGGCGAATCCGTACGCCTCGACCAGCGGTTTGACCGTCACGTCGTAGCGGCCGCCGCTCAGCCCGCTCACCCGTTCGGCCAGGGCGAGGTTGCGCACGATATGCCGATCCACCGAGTCGGTCTCGTTGCGGTTCAGGCGGCTCAGCAGGGATGTTTCATCGAAAATCGACATCGAAGCCTTCATCTGTCCGTCGAGCTCCATGACTGCGGCATAGAGCTCCCCGCGGTCGCAACCCGTCACGTCGCCCGTCACGTGGAGCGTCGTGCCGAGCATCGCCCCGTCCACGGTCACATAACCGCCGCGCGGCGCACAGGCCGCCAATGCCCCCGCAACCGCCAGCAGCGCCCATCGGCGCACCGCCATTTTTTTCATCGTCCTCGTCGTTTTGCCGCAAAAGTACGATTTTTCACAGGAGTTTTCAAAAAAAGGGCGCCCGAACGAAATTAATCCCTCCGCCGGGTTGCGGTTTGCCAATTAATTCGTACCTTTGCGCCACGCTCTGGCGTGATCCACGGTAAGGGGGATGCGTCGTAGAGTGGAACTAAATAAACTTATTCGCAATGGGTTATTTAACGCCTGAGAAAAAACAGGAACTTTTCGGTACGTACGGCAAGTCCAACACCGACACGGGTTCTCCCGAGAGCCAGATCGCGCTGTTCTCCTACCGTATCAACCACCTTACGGCACACCTCAAGAGCAACAAGCACGACTTCGGAACCCAGCGTTCGCTGCTGCGTCTGGTCGGCAAGCGCCGCCAGTTGCTGGAGTACCTGAAGGAGATCGACATCGAGCGCTACCGCGCCATCGTGAAGACGCTCAACCTCCGCAAGTAATCCGCAGGGGAAGAGGAAAAATGGGGTTGTCCGACGCATGAGTTGGCAGCCCCATTTTATCGACGGCCGCACAGAAACCGGCGGCCAGGATGCAGGGCCCGGCCCCTTCGAGTCGGAATGCGGCCGCGGCCGCAAGGATGCAAGCACACATTTTTGGATAAATTTTATGGAAGAAAACAAGTTGTACAACGCCGTTCGCCGCACGATCACCCTCGCCGACGGACGCGAGATCACGATCGAGACGGGCAAGCTGGCCAAGCAGGCCGACGGTTCGGTGGTGGTCAAGATGGGCGACACGATGCTCCTGGGTACCGTCGTGGCCGCCAAGGACGCCAAACCCGACACGGACTTCATGCCGCTGCAGGTGGAATACAAGGAGAAATACGCCTCCGCAGGGCGCTACCCCGGCGGATTCATGAAACGCGAAGGGCGGGCCAACGACAGCGAGGTGCTCGTCGCCCGCCTGATCGACCGCGCGCTGCGGCCCCTGTTCCCGGCCGATTACCACGCTGAGGTTTACGTGACAGTCAATCTGATCTCCGCCGACAAAGACATTCAGCCCGACGCCCTGGCCGGTCTGGCCGCCTCGGCCGCACTGGCCGTCTCGGACATCCCCTTCGGCGGCCCGATCTCGGAGGTGCGCGTGGCGCGCCTGGGCGGGCAGTTCGTAATCAACCCCACCTATTCGCAAATGAACGAAGTCGATCTGGACATCATGGTCGGCGGCACGATCGACAATATCCTGATGGTCGAAGGCGAGATGAAAGAGGTCTCGGAGGAGGTCATGCTCGAAGCCATCAAGTTCGCGCACGAGGAGATCAAGAAGCACTGCGCCGTGCAGATCGAACTCTCGAAAGAGCTCGGCAAGGAGGTCAAGCGCACCTACTGCCACGAAGTCAATGACGAGGAGCTGCGCCGGACCATCATCAGCGAACTCTACGACAAGGCTTACGCCATCGCCACCAGCGGCACGATGAAACACGAGCGCGAGGAGCGTTTCAACACGCTGGAGGCCGAATTCGCCGCACGTTACAGCGAGGAGGAGCTCGTGGAGAAAGCACCGCTGATTCACAAGTACTTCCACGACGACGTGCAGAAGAAAGCCATGCGCAACATGATCCTCGACGAGGGCAAGCGCCTGGACGGTCGTCGCACGGACGAAATCCGCCCCATCTGGTGCGAAGTGGGCTACCTGCCCGCAGCCCACGGCTCGGCGATCTTCACCCGCGGCGAGACCCAGTCGCTCACGAGCGTGACGCTCGGCACGAAGCTCGACGAAAAGGTCAAGGACGAAGTGCTGGTGCAGGGCACCGAGCAGTTCGTGCTGCACTATAACTTCCCGCCCTTCTCCACAGGCGAGGCCAAGGCCCCGCGCGGCCTGAGCCGCCGCGAGATCGGCCACGGCCATCTGGCATGGCGGGCCCTCAAGCCGATGGTTCCCGTGGGCGAGGAGAATCCCTACGCCGTGCGCGTGGTTTCCGACATCCTCGAGTCGAACGGCTCGTCGTCGATGGCCACCGTCTGCGCCGGCACGCTGGCCCTGATGGATGCGGGCGTGAAGCTCAAGAAACCCGTTTCGGGCATCGCCATGGGGCTGATCTCCGACGGCGAAACCGGCCGCTGGGCCGTCCTCTCGGACATCCTGGGCGACGAGGATCACCTCGGAGACATGGACTTCAAGGTGACGGGTACGCGCGACGGCATCACCGCCACGCAAATGGACATCAAGGTGGACGGCCTCTCCTACGAGGTGCTGGCCAAGGCGCTCGAACAGGCCCGCGTAGGTCGCCTGCACATCCTGGGCAAGCTCACCGAGTGTCTGCCCGAGCCCCGCGAGGACTACCGTCCGTTCGTGCCGCGCATCGTGCAGATCACCATTCCGCAGGACATGATCGGTTCGGTCATCGGCCCCGGCGGCAAGGTGATCCAGGATATCCAGAAGACCACCGGCACGACCATCACCATCACCGAGGCCGACAACAAGGGCTTCGTGGACATCTTCGGCGTGGACAAAGAGGCCCTCGACGGCGCATTGCAGCGCATCAAGGCCATCGTGGTCATGCCCGAGGTGGGCGAAACCTACAAGGGGCGCATCCGCTCGATCGTCACGTTCGGCGCATTCGTGGAGATTCTCCCGGGCAAGGACGCCCTGCTGCACATCTCCGAAATCGACTGGAAACGATTCGAGACCATGGAGGAGAGCGGCCTGAAGGAGGGCGACGAGATCGAGGTGAAACTCATCGGCGTCGATCCCAAGACCGGCAAACTCAAACTGTCGCACAAAGTACTCGTTCCCAAGCCCGAAGGCTATGTGGAGCGGGAACGCAAGCCGCGCGACGGCGAACGCCGCCCCCACCGCGAGCCCCGCGACAAATAGGCGGCATTTGTTTCCCATACCGCTTCGGCATGTATTTCAGGCGCATTTTCTCTCGCAGAAAAGCGCCTGAAATCTTGCAGAATCCTAAAGAGTTTCATATATTTGCGGCGAACGCGCTCCCTCGCGCGGAGTTACACGGCAAGGCAAGCAAACGAAAACAGTTAAGTAAAACATTTTAAACCATTTTTTGCATATGAAAAATCTGATGAAACTGAGCATGGTGCTCGTGATCGCCGCATTGGCCTTCTCGAGTTGCAACTGCTTCAAGAAGATGGCCAAGAATCGCGAGGACATCTCGTGGAACTGCACCCCCGAGGTGCTGGTGCTCAACAACGGCATCGTCGCCGCTGACATCAGCGTATCGTTCCCGGCCGAATACTATAACGCCAAGGCGGTGGTCAAGGTCACTCCCGTCATGGTATTTGAGGGCGGCGAAATCGCCGGCACCCCGAAATTCTACCAGGGCTCCAAGGTGGACGACAACTATACGGTCGTGGACAAGAAGAGCGGCGGCAAGTTCACCCAGCACGTCGAGTTCCCTTACGACGAGCGCATGGCGATCTCCGAGCTGCAGCTTCGTCTGGAGATCAAATGCCCGAAGGGCAAATGCAAGGAGTTCACGCTGGTGAACGCCAACACGGGTGAGATCGTAACGGCCGCCCAGATCGAGGCCGACCCCGCCATCGTGCGCGAATGCGGCCTGGTGGTCGCCACGGGTGTGAACACCCTGCAGCAGGACCTCAAATATGCGGACGCCATGCTGGGGATGCCCAACGACTACAAGCGCGTGACCACCGAGGTGGACAAGACCGAAATCCTCTACCCGATCAACAGCTCGAACGCAAGCCAGAAGGCCATCAAGAGCGCCGACCTCAACGCATTCAAGCAGAACGTGGATGAGAACCTGCAGAACGACCGCGCCACGCAGCATCTGGCCGTGAAGGGCTACGCTTCGCCCGACGGACCGGTACTGTTCAACGACAAGCTCTCCAAAGCCCGCAGCGAATCGGGCAGGAAAACCGTCGCCAAGATCCTTAAGGACGCCGGTCTGGAAATCGACGCCGAGGCTTACGGCGAGGACTGGGAAGGTTTCAAAGAGATGGTTATCGCTTCCGACATCAAGGACAAGAACCTGATCCTCCAGGTGCTGAGCATGTATGATTCGTCGGCTCAGCGCGAGAGCGAGATCAAGAACATGGCATCCGTCTTCGACGAGCTCAAGACGGGCATCCTGCCCAAACTCCGCCGCTCGATGATCGTAAACAGCACCGACCTGCAGGGCAAGACCGACGAGGAGATGATGGCTCTGGTAAACCAGAACAAACTGGGCGACCTGACGCAGGAGGAGCTCCTCTTCGTCGCCGAGTCGGTTGCCAAGGACAACGCCGTGCGCGCACAGGTGCTCGAATACGCCGCTCAGAAGTACAACGATGCCCGCGCCTACAACAACCTGGGTGTCGTTTACGCCCAGATGGGCCGTGACGCCGAGTCGCTCGCCGCATTCGAGAAAGCCGCCAAAGCCGGCGCCGCCACCGACGCGATCAATAACAACCTCGCACTGGCCAACCTGGCCAACGGCAACGTAGCCGAGGCCGGGAAATATGCGAAAGCCGCCAACGCCGAGACCCGCAGCCTGATCGCCGCAGCCGAAGGCAACTACAACGAGGCCACCCGCCAGCTCAAGGGGTATAACGCCGCCGTTGCCAGCACGCTCAACAACGACTATGCCGCCGCGAAGAAAGCCATCGCCCAGGATACCTCGGCCGATGCCGATTACCTCCGCGCCGTGATCGCCTCCAACGAAGGCGACCTGAAGACCGCCGAGGCACAGCTCCGCAGCGCTATCTCCAAAGACGCACGCCTGGCCAAGAAAGCGGCCCGCGACGCCAACCTGAAAGCGCTTCGCGACAACGGCTTCCGGTTCTAAGACCGCGACCACACGGCTGCGGCCGGCAAGCCCGGTCGGAAGTCCGAAAAGCAGAAAAGCACACCGTTTCGGTGTGCTTTTCTGCTTTTCGGCTGCGGTCAAAAGTATCCGCCTCCGTCACCGGGTCTCTTGATCCGAACTCCGTCCGTATCGCCCGGAAGAGCTCCGCCCCTTCCGTCCGCACCGTGCCGTGTCTTTCGGCAACAAACCGCAACAAACCGCATCAGCCACCGGGCTATACCGGATCGTACCGGACTGTTCAATAGGGTACCCGACCGTCCGGTATGCAATGGAATCCCGCTCATCGGCCGGCTATGTAACGAAACCCTGGCGGACGCACAGGTCATTCGCCGGGGTTGAACCATTCGAGTCGGAATAGGGGTCACGAACAAAGCGTCGTGACACCGCCGCGCTACCGCTCAGGATTTCGTGTCGCACACACATTCGCATGCGGCTCCCTTTTTCCCGGGCCCCTTGTCGGCCCGCTGGGAGGCGAGCGCCTTGTCCAGCTCGATTTCAAAATCCGACAATACGTTCATGTAGTTGATAAACGCATCGTAGGATGAGTCGTAGGGATTGAAATAGGAGTGCACATCCCCGTCCGAAAGCCATTTGGTCGCCATGTAATAGAAATGGTCGGAGGTCTGCATAAACCGCCAAACGTAATCAAAATCGGGATTGCGCAGCGCCTCCACCTTCGCTTTCTGGGCATAGAGCTTCCGGAACGCTTCGTTCTGCAACTCGTTGCCGAGCCAGGCCGTCACGTCGCGCTCCTCATCGGCCCACGACATCACATGCGGACAATGGAGCACCGCGACCGGCTGATGCCTGAGGGCCGTTTCGCTCACGGTGGCGAACTCCAGCCCGCCGCTCGCGAGAGCCGCCTCGGGAAGCGCTTTCATGAAGTCGAAAATACCCGTGTCGGCATGCTGATGTTCGCCGAACGTTTCATAGTCCATAAACAGATTGACCACCTCGCCCGGCGTTTCGTCCGAGGCGAGCCAGCCCGCATATTTCCCGGCCGTCAGGGGCCACTCCTCCCAACCACGGTTCGAGAATCGGAAAGCGATATCGTCCGACAGTTTGTAATTGCGCAGCAGCAGCCGCAGCTTCTGGTCGATCGCGTTGGTGTACACGTAGTCGGGCGACTTCCAGCCGAGCACGTGACGGGCTCCCTCGGCCAGCATCGTGCGGAAACCCATCTCCGCCACGGTCGCGCCGATCTGATCGGAATAGATGAGCTCCGTATTGCGGAAAGCCGTCGGGCGCAGGCCGAACTCCTTGTGGATCATCGCGCAATGGAGCTTCACCTGCTCGGTAAAATCCTCTTTTGAAGCAAGCGAGGCGAGCGAATGGGAGTAGGTCTCTCCCAGAAACTCCACGTAACCCGTGGCCGCCAGCTCACGGAACGAGTCGAGCACCTCGGGCGCATAGGCCCGCATCTGCTCGACGACGATCCCCGTCAGCGAGAAGGAACAGCGGAAACGTCCCTCGTAGCGGCGCAGCAAGTCGAGCAACAGCGCATTCATGGGCAGGTAGCACTCCCGCGCCACCTGCTGCATGATCGAACGGTTCAGCAGGTCGTCGAGATAGTAGTGGTCCTTCCCCATGTTGAAGAAACGATACCTCTTCAGACGCCAGGGCTGGTGCACCTGAAAATAGAGACAGACTGTTTTCATAATATCGGTATTTATTCTTGATTGCGTTCGTTGGCAGCGACGACCTCCTCGTAAACCTGCCTGATTTTCGCCGCCGCATTGTTCCATTTCAGTCCGGTCACCTCCTCGTGCCCCTTTTTGGCGAACATGCGTGCGAGCGCCGGATAGGTAATCAACCCGTAGATCGCATCCGCCAGCGCGTCCACATCCCAGTAATCGACCTTGAGCGCATAGTCGAGCACCTCGGCCACGCCGCTCTGCTTGGAGATAATCACCGGCACGTTGGAGCGCATCGCCTCGAGGGGCGAAATGCCGAACGGCTCCGAAACCGAAGGCATTACATAGACGTCCGAGAGCTGGAACATGCGGTTCACATCCTCCCCGCGCAGGAATCCCGTGAAATGGAAGCGGTCGGCAATCCCCAGCCGGGCCACCCGGCGGATCACATGGTTCATCATATCGCCCGACCCGGCCATAACGAAGCGCACGCCCGGCACCCGTTTGAGCACCTTGGCCGCGGCCTCCACGAAGTAGTCGGGTCCTTTCTGGTAGGTGATGCGGCCCAGGAACGTGACCACTTTGTCCTCGACCCCGCGTTCGGGCGGCAGCTCCCCTTTTCCGGGAAAGCGCACGGCGTTGTGCACGGTCACCACCTTATCGGCGGGGATGCCGTATTTCTGGATCACGATATTGCGCGTAAGGTTCGACACGGCAATCACCTTGTCAGCGGCCTCCATGCCCGCTTTCTCGATGGCATACACCTGCGTATTGACGTTCTCGCCGCTGCGGTCGTACTCCGTCGCGTGCATGTGCACCACCAGCGGCTTGCCCGAAACCCGCTTGGCGGCGATCCCGGCGTAATAGGTCAGCCAGTCGTGGGCATGGATCACATCGAACTGCCCCTCCAGCTCGCGTGCCACCTCGGCCGCGACCATCGCATAGCGGGCCACCTCCTCCATCAGATTGGCTCCGTACTTGCCCGAAAAGGTATAACGCTGTTTCCACACGTCGGTCGTCTGCCACTGTTTGCGCCCCGAATGCACGAACTCCTCGCGGTAGGAGGCATACTCCTCGGGCGAAATGTAGGGCACCATGTTCGAGTCGATATGGATGAAGGACATCTTGTCCACGATATCCTCGCCGCCCTGCTCCGTAATCGTGTAGAGTGTCTCCACGTCGCTTGCATTGACCACCCGGGCGAAACGCTGGTCCTCATCCCCATAGGCCCGGGGCACCACGAAGATCACCTCCACGTCGTTGCGTGCCAGGCCGCGCGTCATCCCGTAGCAGGCCGTACCCAGCCCGCCGGCGATATGAGGGGGAAACTCCCAGCCGAACATCAAAACTCTCATCGGTTATTGCTTTTTTATTGTTTTCACCCGCCTGCGTGCCTCGGCATGCCGTGCCGCGGGACGCTTGGCCGCTGCCCGTACACAGGCGCAAGGCTCCTGTCCTGCGGCGGACTCCGCTTTCTTCGGAGTACCCACACGTTTGCCGGCTCCGTTTTTCGTCTCCACTCCCGCCCCGGTCGGTTTTCCGGGCAGGTCGCTCCGGTTCCCACCGACAGCCGCGTGCGGGAGCAGTTCATCCGCCACCGCCTTCATATCGGCCGCGAGATCCGCAGCCTGCGTGTCGGTCAGGGGCGCACGGTTCTCCGCGAGGGAACCATACCGCTCGATCAGCCGGTGAATACCCAGCACCGCCCCCACGCTCCAGGCCTGGGAGATGGCTCCGCGCGGGGTAAACGGCGGGTCGGCATCGTAAAGCTCATTGACCGAGCCGATCCCGTAGGTCTGGATATCCTCGTCGAAACCGGCCAGAATCTCCTCGGCGTCGACCAGGAAGCTGCGCCCGCCCAAATCGAACGCCGCCTTGACATAGAACCAAAGGGGCCAGACCCAGACCGCTCCGTTCATCGACTCGATCTCGCGGGCGCGCGGACCGCCCTCCACCCGGCTTTCGTAAAGCGGATTGCGGGGCGACAGGCTCCGCAGCCCCTTGGGGGTAAGCAGGTGTTGGCGCACCGTGCGAACCACGTCGGCGCGGTGCTGCTCGTCGAGCATCGTAAAGTCCAACCCGCAGGCGACGATCATATTGGGGCGGATGAAGCGGTTGGCTCCCTGTTCGTCCACATAGTCGGCCAGGTAACGCTCGTCCTCGATCCAGAACTTGTCGAGAAAACTCCGCCGTGTCCGCTCGGGCAGCTCCCGCCACTCCGCGGCGAACGCCTCGTCCCCGAACCGCTCCGCCAGCCGGAGTGCATAGCATACCGCATTGTACCACAAGGCGTTTATTTCTACCGCATAGCCGCTGCGCGGCGCCACGGGAGCTCCGTCCACCATCGTATCCATCCACGTCAGCGCCCGGCCCGGCATGGCGGTCCGGATCAATCCGTCGGCCTGCAATCCGATGCCCTCGACGCCGCGGCGATAGGCGCCGAGCACCTGTTTCATCGCCTCGCCGTAACGTCTCCAGACCGTCTCTTCGCTCACCTCCTCGGCGAGTCGCTGCAGCGTCCAGAAAAACCACAGGGGCGCGTCGGCCGCCTCCTGCATTGAGAAGGTGCCCGTAAACATCCCGTCGCGCATCCCCCGCACGATCGTATCGAGCGCATCCATGCAGTCCTCCTTATGCCCCTGCTCGAGCGTGATGCCCGGCAGGGCCACGAGCGTCTGTCGCCCGATCTCCCCGAACCAGGGGTAGCCGGCGATGACCTCGGTGCGGTCCCCGGACCGCCGGATTACGAACTGCCGCGCCGAGTGGTGCATGCAGCTCAGGAAGTCGATCTTGTGGGTGCGGCGGGCGATCGATGCGTCGAACGCCTCGCGGATCGCGCCGGGAGAGTCCATCGGGGCGACCGAAGCCGAGAAAACGATGCTTTCGCCCTTGCGGATCGTCGTTTCAAAATAGCCGGTGGTCAGCAGATCCTCGTACCCTTCATAACCGCGCCGCAGCTCCTCGGGGTACTCGAAGCCGTACCACCAGTCGGGCGCGGGAACGAACTCCGCCCCATCCTTGTCGATCTGGAGGTAAAGCCACGGAAACGTCCGGTAGAGACGGCACCTCACGCCTCCCGGAACGGGCCACGAGCGGCCGTCGGCCTCCATGTTGGCGTGGGAGAGGGCGTGTTTGTCGCGGAAGGCGAAGAACGGGCGCAACCTGAGCGTGGTTTCCGAGTGAGCATCCAGAAGGGTATAGCGGATCATCAGTTGCGTCCGCTTGTGGATCCACAGCAGCTCTTTGCGCAGGATCACCCCGCCCACACGGTAGGTGATCGTCGGGGTGGGCGTGTATTCAAAGTCGGTGATGTACTTATGACCCCGGGGCTCGTAAACCCCTTTGAACCGATGCAGCGCGAGGTTGAACGACTGGTCGTGCTGCACGACGGTCTCGTCGAGCGACGAAAGCAGCACATAGGAGCGGTCGCTGTCGTCGATGGGCGCGACCATCAGGCCGTGGTACTTGCGCGTATTGCAGCACACGATGGTCGTGGACATGTAGCCGCCCCGACGGTCGGTGGCGAGCATCTCGCGCTGGAGCGCGTATTCCAGGTTGCTCAGTTCGCTTTTGTCGAAAGTAAGTACTGACATGACTCTTACACTATTTTACGCTTTTAAAGTTACGAATTTTCAGCCGGAAACGGTAACTCCGGAACAAAAAATTACGTCGCAAATCCGGTCCGTTACGCCCACTTGACCAGCGCGAAATCCATGCGGTGCGGCAGCCGTGGGTTGCTGGGGAAGATGCGCAGGGCCACGTCGAACGTTCCGGCGCGGTCGGGCCTGTAATCGAGGGCATAGGTCACCAGGCTCCCTTCGGCGGCGATCTCCTTCATACGGATGGTCTCCACCACATTGACTGCCTGCCCCTTCTCGATCTGACGGGCGATCACCAGCTCGGCGCCGATATCCGACGGCTCGAGCCCCGCGACGTTCACCGTCACCTCGAAATGGTAGTTCGATCCGACGAAAATCGCCTCGTTGTCGATCTTCACCCGCTGCACGTCCACCACGCGCACGCCGTCCCAGGCCGCCGACACCTTGCGTTTCCAGGCCGCGATCTCGCGGGCGAGCATGTAGTCCCCCGCCGTGATCTCACGCTTGCGGGCCGCCAGCTTGTCGTAGAACCTCTGCTGGTAATCGCGCAGCATCCGGTTGGTGGTGAACCGCGAGGCGATATCCGCCACGCAGCTCTTGACCGACGCCACCCACTCGTGCGGCACGCCGTCGGCGCCCCGGTTGTAGTATTTCGGCACGATCTGCTCCTCGATCGTGTTGTAAATCAGCTCCGCATCCAGTTCGTCCTGGAAATGCTGGTCGGAGAAGGTGCGCTTCATCGGCAGGGCCCATCCGGCCCCCTCGCGATACCCTTCGACCCACCAGCCGTCGAGCACCGAGAACTGAAGCACGCCGTTCATCACGCACTTCTCGCCCGACGTCCCCGAAGCCTCCAGCGGCCGGGTGGGGGTGTTGAGCCACACATCCACGCCCTGCACCATGCGACGGGCGAGCTCCATATCGTAGTTTTGCAGGAAGATGATCTTCCCCACGAACTGCGGCATGGCCGCCACCTCGACGATGCGCCGGATAAGGTCCTGACCCGGCTGGTCGTTGGGATGGGCCTTGCCCGCGAAGATAAACTGCACGGGACGCTCGCGGTCGTTCACGATCGCGGCAAGGCGGTCGAGGTTGGTAAAGAGCAGGTAGGCCCGCTTGTAGGTGGCGAACCGGCGCGCGAAGCCGATGGTGAGTACGTCGGGCTTGATGCCGTCGATGATCTGCACCATCTGACGGGGCGAGTCGAGCCGCACCTGGCTGGGGTCGCTGAAGCGCTTGCGGATATGACGGATCAACTTGTTTTTGAGGAACATGCGTTCGTCCCACAGCTCCCGGTCCGAAATATCGCGCACCTTCTGCCACTCCTCGATGCGATAATCGTGCCCCTCGAACCCGGCCGGGAAATACCGGGCATAGAGCCGCCGCAGGCGCGAAGCCGTCCAGGTGGGGAAGTGAACGCCGTTGGTGACATAGCCGATATGGAGTTCGTTCTTGAAGTATCCGGGCCACATGTTGCCCAGGATCTCTTTGGATACCTCGCCGTGGAGCCACGACACGCCATTGACCTCCTGCGAAAGATTGCAGGCCAGCACCGACATCGAAAATTTTTCGTTCGGATCGTTGGGGTTGGTCTTGCCCAGGTTGATGAACTGCTCCCACGTGATGCCCAGCACATCGGGGTAATGGGCCATATACTGCCGGATCATCGACTCTGGGAATGCGTCGTGGCCGGCCGGCACGGGGGTATGGGTCGTAAAGAGCGACGACGAGCGGATCACCTCGAGCGCCTCGGAGAAGGTGAGCTTCTTGCGGCTTACGAGGTTGCGGATGCGGTCGATCCCGATAAAGGCCGCATGCCCTTCGTTGCAGTGATAGACGTCCTGCCGGATATTGAGAGCTCTCAGGGCGCGGATGCCGCCGATGCCGAGCAGGATTTCCTGCTTCAGCCGGTTTTCCCAGTCGCCGCCGTAGAGGTAGTAGGTGATCTGCCGGTCCTCTTCGAGGTTGGCCTCGAAGTCGGCGTCGAGCAGGTAGAGGTCGGTGCGTCCCACCTGACAAAGCCATACGCGGGCCGAAAGGGTACGGCCCGGGAAGGCGATCGAGATGCTCACCCAGTTCCCGTCGGCGTCGCGCACGGGCGAGATGGGCAGCTTGTAGAAGTTCTGCGCCTCGTAGGTCGCCTCCTGTGCCCCCTGCGCCGAAAGCCGTTGGGTAAAGTAGCCGTAGCGGTACAGCAGGCCGACGGCCACCATCGGCACGTTCTTGTCCGACGCCTCCTTGAGGTAGTCGCCCGCCAGGATGCCCAGGCCGCCCGAGTAGATCTTGAGCGACGAGTGGAGGCCGTACTCCATCGAGAAGTAGGCGATCTTCGGCGTCGCGGGATCGGGTTTCTCGGACATGTAGTCGCGGAACTGGGCATATACCCCGTCCATCGCCTGCAGGAAATGGGCGTCTTCGACCAGCTCGCCGATCCGCTCCACGGAGAGCTTGTCCAGAAACGCGATCGGGTTGCGTTCGCTCTCGGCCCACAGGTCGGCGTCGATGGCCTCGAACAGGTCGCGGGCGCCCGGATTCCAGCACCACCAGAGGTTGCGCGAAAGCTCTTCGAGAGGGCGCAACCGCGCGGGAAGGCTCTTTTCGACCATCATGCGGTTCCAGTTGGGCCGCTCGGGAACAAGCTGCTGCCGCACGAAGTTGATCTGCTCGTTGTAGGCGCCTCCGCCGTCGAGCACCGCCCGGTTGGTTCGGGATATGGAGTTCTGAATGGCGTCGGAGTAGGCCTGTTCGTAAGCCCCGAAAAGGTGCTCCCACAGCGCCGTGAGGGATATTTCATAGGCCGAGCGGCGCACTTCGGCGACCTGCTTTCCCTCCAGCAGGGCGAAGCGCAGCAGTGCGGCGGCGATCTGCGCGGCGGCCTCGCCGCCGTTGTAGTCGTCGCGGCGAATCACCTCCACGCCCGGACGGGCTCCGAGCTTGTTCACCCACAGCCCGAATCCCGCGAGCGTCGTGGTGATGGTCGGCACCGAAAAAGCCACCGATTCCAACGGCGTATATCCCCACGGTTCGTAGTAGGAGGCGAAAACCGTCACGTCCATGCCCGCCAGCAGCTCGTAATAGGTCTTGTCGAAGATGCCGTCCGTACCGTTCAGGTAGGTCGGAACGAAGATCACGCGCACCTTCGATCCCGCCTTGTCGAGCACGCTCCCTCCGACCGCACGCACGATGGGATCGCCGCCCGGGTTTTCGAGGTAGTGGGTCACATAGGGGAGCTGCGCCGCATCGACCGGCCGCGACGGGTCTTGCAGATGGGCCTGCAAATCGGCGCGGGGGCCGTTGTTGGCCGCCGGCACGGTGATAAAGGCCAGCACATCGCGTCCGAGCCGGTCCGACGCCGCGAGCGCCTTGAGCGAATCCAGAAAGACGTCGAGCCCCTTGTTGTGAAACTCGTAACGGCCGCTGGTTCCCACGATCAGGGGCTCCTGCGCGTACTTCTGCCCCAGACAGGCCTCCGCCACGGCGATCATCGCACGGCGGGCGTCGGCGCGACGCCGGTCGAACTCCGCACCCGTCCACACGAAGCCGTTGTCGAAGCCGTTGGGGGTCACACCGTCCACCTCCCTGCCCAGCAGGAATTTGCACTCGTTGGCCGTGATGTCGCTCACCGTCAGGAACGCATCGTGGTAGGTGGCCGCCATCTTCTCGATCGAATGTTTGGCCACCACATTGTAGCGGCGGGCCAGGTCGTCGGCGTTCAGACGCGGCAGATCGTCGTAAAGCGGCAGGCCGTTTCCGGCGATGCAGCGGCCCATCACGGTGGCATGGGTGGTGAACACGGTGGCGATGTAGGGGGAATTTCTGCGCAGGTACAATCCGCCCGCCGCGGTCATCCATTCGTGGAAGTGGGCGGCCACTTTGTCCGAAGAGGCGCAGAAATTCTCCACATAGGAGGCGATCACCATGCCTGCAGCATAGCCGAACAGCACCGGCTCGATGTAGTCCCACTGCCCGGAGATCGAATCGACGCGGTAGTCCTCCCACAGTCTTTTGAGGATTTCGTCCTTGCGCGAAAAGAGCGAGGTGAAGTCCACCAGCACCACCAGCGGCGAACCCTCGATTTTCCAGTGGCCGACCCGTATGCGGATGCCCTCTTCATAGAGGCTCTGACGCCACATGCGCAGCAGGCCGGTGTCCTCCTCGAATTCGGGATTCACCCCTTCGTGCGAGAGGTCGGGCCCGATGAGCACGTAACGCTCCCCCAAAGTCCGGGTTACGGTCGGTGCCTTCGTGGCAATGACGGTATGGATGCCGCCGACCTTATTGCAGACCTCCCAACTCACCTCGAATAGGTAGTCGGGCGTCATTTTTACTTCGTTCATAACTATCGTCGTGATTAATATTATCCTAACCCGTCCGGAATACGGGACTTCCGGATCGGCTGCAAAGTTACCGCATCCGGGCGGCAAATCCAATTTATCCCGGATATTTTGTAAAATAATTTAATAATAAATTAACATCGCCTCACCCGGTCGGCTCCCCGCTGCCTCACACCTCGAAAAAGCGTTCGATCACACTGTCCGACAGCAGAAAACGCTCGGCCGGTATCGCCAGCCGCACTCCGTGCCGGACCAGCAGCCCCGCAGCTTCCAGCGGCCCGGCTTCCCGCAGGAAACGTTCCCGCCTCCGTTCGCCGAAAAGCGCCCCGATCCGGTCGGGATCGACCCCCTCGGCCGTGCGCAGCCCGGTCATCACACATTCGTTGTAGCGGTCGCGCTCGCTCAGCCACTCCGACCCGTACAGCGCATCGGTGCCGGCCAGTCGCAGGTACTCCTCTAACGATGCGACGCCCCACCGTCGTATGCCCCGGGCGAAAGAGTGGGCCGAAGGACCGATACCCAGGTACTCGTCGCCCGTCCAGTAGGCCGAATTATGCCGGGCCCGGAATCCCTCGCGGGCGTAGTTCGACACCTCGTAATGGCAGTACCCCGCCGCCGTGAGGGTTTCGTGCACCAGGGCGTATTCCCGTTCGCTCGTCCGCTCGTCCACAGGCCCGAAGGTGCCGCGTGCCGCCCGGCGGCCGAAGGCGGTCGCCGGTTCGATCGTCAAATGGTATGCCGAAATATGACCGGGAGCAAGCCCGACGGCCTTTTCGAGGCTCTGCCTGAGACTCGGCTCCCCGAACCCGGGGATGCCGAAAATCAGGTCGAGGGTCACGTTCCGGAATCCCGCCTCCTGCGCACGCCGAAGGGCCTGTTCGGCCTGGGCCGCCGTATGACGCCGGTTCATCAGGCGAAGGGCCCCGTCGTCGAACGATTGCACCCCGACGCTCAGGCGGTCGATCTCCGTGCGGGCGAGGGCCTCGAGGTAGGCTCCGTCGAGGTCGTCGGGATTGGCCTCCATGGTGCGCTCCTCGACCGCGGAACAGTCGAGCAGCGCGGCGGCATGATCCATGAGCTCCTGCAGCCGTGCGGGGGGCAGCAGCGACGGCGTGCCGCCTCCGAAATAGATTGTCCGCACATGCCGATCCGAAAGGAAGGGTGCGGCGGCCTCCAACTCGCGGTGCATCGCTTCGACGAGCGCGTCGCTTCGCCCCAGCTCGACGCTGTGGAAAAAGTCGCAGTAGGCGCAGAGACGTTTGCAGAAAGGGATATGGAAATAGAGGCCGGCCATCGTTCGTTTCGTTCCGTCTCAAAAGTACGCATTCCCCGCCGGAAACGGAGCGCCGGGGCCGGAAATTTTTCAACCCCCTCGCCTGGAACGCATCCCCGCTCCCCCACCGTTCCCGAAACCGGCCGCCGGACAGCGACCCAGCATCGGCCTCGACCGGGCTTATGCACACGAAAGCACAGGGCGGGCGATTAGGATAAATGCGCCCGATTCGCTATCTTTGCCCGGGACCGAAACACCTTACCGATGAAACGCATCCTCCTGATTGTCCTCGCCGCACTGACGCTGCATACGCTGTCGGCCGCCGAGCCGGCCGCGTGCGGGCGCGAAACCTACCCGCTCGACGGCGGATGGCACTTCAGCTTCCGCACGGAGAACAGCAGCGACAACGCACGGATCGTCACCCTGCCCCACACGTGGAATACCGACCCGCGCGCCGACGACCGCAATTTTCTGCGCACGGAGGCCAATTACGTCCGTAAAATCCGGGTGCCCGCCTCCTGGCAGGGCCGGCGGCTCTTCGTCCGCTGCCACGGCGCCGAAACCGTCGCCGACCTCTTCGTCAATGGCCGGCATGCGGGCGAGCACCGCGGAGGCCGCACGGCCTTCACCTTCGAGGTGACCGACCTCATCCGTTTCGGCGCCGACAACACGCTGCAATTCGCAGTCAGCAACGCCTTTCGGAACGACGTGCTGCCCACCTCGTCCGATTTCAACCCCTATGGGGGACTGACACGGGGCGTCGAGCTCATCGTCACGCCCCGCACAGCTTTAAACCCCTGCTACTACGGTACGGACGGCATCGTCGTGCGGCCCCGCATGGTTGCGGCCGACCGCGTGGAGGGCGAGCTGGAGGTGCATCTGGCCGCTGCCGCCGGAACCGCATGCCGCCTGACCGCGGAATTTTTCGCACCCGACGGCACGCCGGCCCTCAGCCGGGAACAGCGGGTAAAAGCCGACGGCAAACCCATTACGGTGTCCTTCGCGCTGGAGAATCCCCGGCTCTGGAGCCTCTCCGACCCGGCGCTCTATACGGTCAGGGTGTGCGTGGAAGAGGGTGCGGCGCGCGACGAAGTGCGTCTCGAAACGGGCTTCCGCAGCGTGGCGGTCACGGCGGACGGAGGCCTTACGATCAACGGCGAGCGGGTTTTCGTGCGGGGGCTTTCGCTGGCCTACGACCGGGCCGACCATGCCGGGGCCCTGACCGCCGAGGATTACGCGGCCGACTATGCCCTGCTGCGGGAGACGGGAGCCAACGCCCTTCGCTCACCCGCCGGGCCTCATGCCGACGCGCTGTACGACCTGTGCGACCGGGAGGGTACGCTGGTCTGGATCGGCCTGCCGTTTCTGCGCGCCCCATTTCTGAGCGACATTTGTTACTACCCCACCGAGCGGTTCCGCGAAAACGGCCGCCGGCAACTGCGCGAAATGATCGCCCAGCATATCAACCGCCCTTCGGTAGTTATGTGGGGGCTTTTCACCGACCTGTGGCAGCGGGGCGACGACATGGAAAGCTACCTGAAGGAGCTGCAACGCATAGCCGCCGAGAGCGATCCCGCACGGCCGACCGCGGCATGCAGCGACCAGGACGGAAGCATCAACTTCATCACCGACCTGATCGTCTGGCAGCAGGACGTGGGCTGGGAGCGCGGCCGCACGGAGGACGTGGCCGTATGGAGCAGCCTGCTGCACCGGAACTGGAGCCGCCTGCGCTCGGCCGTCTGCTACGGCGCACCGGGAAGCTGCTCCCAACAGAGCCTCCGGCCCGACCGACCGGCACGCGCCGACCGCCTCCCCGAAAGCCGTCAAACCCGCTTTCACGAGGAGTATGCCCGCCATCTGGCACAGGACTCGCTGTTCTGGGGCATCTGGATCGACCAGTTGGCCGACTATGGCTCCTCGCGCCGACCCTACGGGGTGAATGCCCGCGGCCTGGTGGGGCTCGACCGGTGCGAACGCAAGGATGCGTTCTACCTCTACAAGGCGTTGTGGAACCGGGAAACCCCGACGCTGCACATCGCCGAACGGCGTCTGCGCGACCGGGACGGCGGCGCGCAGAGCGTGCGGATCTACTCCTCCACGGGCAAGCCGGTCGTGCGCGTAAACGGGGACACGGTCGCGGTGCGGGCCTACGCCCCCTGCCAGTACCGGACCGACTCGCTGCGGGTAGCAGGACCCGTCACGGTGGTCGCGACAGCCGGCACGCTCCGCGACAGCATCCGTTTTACCGCAGGCAACCCCTTAAGAACGGCCCCGCCGAGGGACCTTCCGCGAACAGGAGGTCGATGACCGAAAGGTTCCCCACGAAGGGCATCCGGTCGGAAAAGAGCTGGAAATAGGGCTCGGCCACAAAAGCCGGGCCTTTTTCATCGGCCCCTGCGAATCCGGTCGCACCGGGCGGCACGCCTCCTTCCCCGTTTGCCGCACCCATGCGGGCACATCCCGCCGCCTTCCGCTCCCGCTCCCGCGAGCGCAGGTCCAGGTCGTCCGGCCCCGCCTCGACGTAACGCTGCGCGAGCGCGGGCATGGGCACGTCGCCCAGCAAGCGGAGCAACAGGGCCGTCAGCTCCAGGTCGTAATCCGCCAGAAATTCGTAACGCCGGCGGTAGAAAGGCTCCAGCTCGCCGGCATAGTGGTCGAAAAAGGGGGAGGAGCGGTAGGCCGAGACGAGTGCGACCCAATGCCGGTGCTGCCACCGCTTGGAGTAGTCGATCCGCATATCCCGCACGGGCGTGCCGGGATGGTTGGCGCGGCAGAGCTGCACACTCAGGTCCATCGGGCCGTTGGCCGTGAGAATCCGGGCGCGGTTGCGCTGCGACCGTTTGACATAATGTTCGCCCAGGTCGATCGTGCAGCCTCCCGCAAGGATGCGGGCGAAATATTCGACCGAGCCCAGGTAGGCGACAGGCAGGATGGTCATTGCGCAGCGTTTTGGGGTTCTGCTGCCGTCCCGTCGTCGGGACTTTCCGCACGGGCCGGGGCATCCGTCCAGTCGCCGTTCGCCCGGATCAGGGCCTCGAGCCGGTCGATCGCCTCGTGTTGCGGAATGTTGCGTTCGACGACCGTGCGCCCCTTATAGAGGGTGATGCGCCCGGGAGCCGCCCCCACGTAGCCGTAATCGGCGTCGGCCATCTCGCCGGGGCCGTTGACGATGCAGCCCATCACCCCGATACGCAGGTTTTTCAGATGCCCCGTGCGTTCCTTGATGCGGGCGAGCGTCCCCTCCAGGTCGTAAAGCGTACGGCCGCAGCCGGGACAGGCGATGTATTCGGTGCGGCTGAAACGCACGCGTGCCGCCTGCAGGATCATCCGCTCCACCTCCTCCAGCTCCCCCTCCCCAAACTGAGGAGCGACGATACGGATGCCGTCGGCCAGCCCGTCCAGGAACAGCGGCCCGAGGTCGGCCGCCGCCTTTACCGCCAGCGTCTCGAGCGAAGATTCGCAGTAGCGGCAGCTCACGGCGGCCGGACAGCCCGGCTCCAGGTCGAGCAGCGCGGCCCGCAGCTCGGCGGTCGGATTTTTTGAACAGGCCTCCAGCACGGGCATATCGGCCGGAAGCTCGCTGCGCGTCAGCGGCACCTGAACGGCGCTGCGACGGCGGAATTCATAGGGAGAGAACCGCTCGGGATGGCGGACGGGGAACCGGCCCGGACGCTCGGCGAAATGGTCCGCCAGCAGCCGCGCGACGGGTATCTCGCGCTCGGGGGCTTCGGTCAGCGAAACGCGGATCGTGTCTCCGATGCCGTCGGCGAGCAGCGCCCCGATTCCCACGGCGCTCTTGATGCGCCCCTCCAGTCCGCTTCCCGCCTCGGTAACGCCCAGATGCAGGGGATAGTCCATCCCCTCGCGGGCCATCTCGTCGGCCAGCAGCCGGTAGGCCGCCACCATCACCCGCGTGTTGCTCGACTTCATCGAGACCACCACCCGGTCGAAGTCCAGCTCCCGGCAGCGGCGCAGGAACTCCATCGCCGACACCACCATGCCGCGCGGCGTATCGCCCCATTCGTCCACGATGCGGCGGGCGAGCGAGCCGTGGTTCACCCCGATGCGCAGGGCCACGCCCCGCTCGCGGCAGCGGGCGATCAGCTTCTCGAACGCGCCGTCCCGGTCGGCATAGTTGCCCGGATTGATGCGCACCTTGTCCGCATAGGACGCCGCCGTCAGAGCCACGTCGGGGAGAAAATGGACGTCGGCGACCACGGCCGTGTCGTAACCGTCGGCCCGCAGACGGGCGACGATAGGCCCGAGGTTCTCGGCCTCGCGCCGTCCCTGCGTGGTCAGGCGCACCACGGAGCAGCCCGCATCGGCGATCCGCTCGATCTGCGCCACGCTTGCCGCGGTATCGTTGGTATCGGTATTGGTCATCGACTGCACCGCTACCGGCCGGCCGCCGCCGATCACCACAGGCCCAACAGGTACCTCGCGGGTCTTGCGGCGGATGTATTGCGAAAGTTCCATATCCGAAAGTTTTATGCCTCAAAGATAACAATTTGGATTTTCAAATTATTCAACTTATCTTTGAAAAACAAACCACCGTATTTAACCCAAACCAAATCATCCCGTTATGAAAAGCCGACTTATCCTGCTGCTGCTCGCCCTGCTGGGCATGGGAGCCTGTGGCGGCGAATCCCTGGACGAATACGGCTCGCCGATGGCCGACTTTGAAATCAAGGGCAACGTGACCGACCCCCAGGGCAATCCCGTCCCGAACATTCGGGTCGCAGAGACGGGAGATTACGGAAACTTCAACGAAACCCGCTCGGACAGCAAAGGGTACTATACGACCGAATGGAAAGGCGGCTACTCCAGGGGGACTTATACATTTAGTTTCACCGATACGGACGGGGCGCTGAACGGAGGCGATTTCACCGAACGCATTGTGGAGGTGACCTTCAAGAATGCCGACCTGATCTCACCCGGATCAGGATGGTATGAAGGTGTTTACTCCAAAACCATCGATGTGACGCTCACCCCGAAGGAGGACGAATGACCCGGCCGAGAACCGCCCCATGCTTCATCCGGCCGGACGAGGCGTCCGCGGAATCGGACACCCGAACCGGCCCAACGGACAACTCTCTTATAAAACGCTCTGTTATGAAAAACCGATTGATTTGGCTGCTTCTCTCGCTGCTCGGCATGGCCGCGGGGTGCAGCAGCAACGACAAGCTCATTCCGGTGGAATACGGTTGCCCTCACGCCGATTACGAGATCAAGGGCCGCGTAACGGACCCGGACGGCAATCCGATCCGCGCCATTGAAATCACCACCGACGAACTCCCCGTCGCTTACTCCTCGGCAACCGGAGATTACCGGCTCAAAGGCACGGCATTTCCGGGCGACATGCGGATTCGCTTCACCGACACGGACGGCCCCGACAATGGAGGAAGTTTCGCCGAACGCACGGTGGTGGTGACCTTCACCGGGGAGGACTGCATCGAACCGGGCGACGGCAGATGGTATGACGGCGCCTTCTTCAAGGAGGTGGACGTGCAGCTCGATCCCGAAACGGAGCCATGAGCAAACGCCTGACCCTGCGCAAGCGGGCGGGGCTGGAACTGTTCCGCCGCCTTCAGGCCGAGCGCATCGCACACCACGAGCTGCATACCCTCTTCTGGGAGTGTACGCTGCGCTGCAACCTGCACTGCCGTCACTGCGGCAGCGATTGCATGAGCTCCTCCGTGCAGCCCGACATGCCCGCCTCGGACTTCTTCCGTACGCTCGACACGCAGATCACGCCCCACGTCGATACCCACCGGGTGCTGGTGATCCTGTCGGGAGGCGAGGTGCTCGTGCGCCCCGACCTGGACCGGATCGGGTTGGAGCTCTACCGCCGCGAGTATCCGTGGGGCATGGTAACCAACGGCCTTGCACTCGACGAAAAGCGCTTCGACCGCCTGCTGCGGGCCGGACTCCACTCCATCACCGTCAGTCTCGACGGCTTCCGCGAGGACCACAACTACCTGCGCGGCAGCGAAAAGAGTTACGACGCAGCCTTGCGGGCCGTGCGCCTCACGGCACACGAACCCTCGATCGCATCGGACGTGGTGACCTGCGTGACGGCCCGCTCGCTCGGGCGGCTGCCCGAGTTCCGGGAAATGCTGATCGCCGAGGGGGTACGTTCGTGGCGCCTTTTCACCATCTTCCCGCTCGGCCGCGCGGCGCAGGATCCCTCGTTACAGCTCGACGACGAGCAGTTTACCCGGCTGATGGAATTTATCCGCGACACCCGCAAGGAGGGGCGTATCCGCGCCAGCTACGGCTGCGAGGGCTTTCTCGGCGGTTACGAGACGGAGGTGCGGGACAATTTCTACCAATGCAACGCCGGCGTCTCCGTGGCTTCGATCCGCGTGGACGGCGCCATCTCGGGCTGCACCTCGATCCGTGCGGATTATAATCAGGGCAACATCTACCGCGACGACTTCTGGGAGGTGTGGCAAAACCGCTTCGTCCCGTTCCGCAAGCGGGAATGGGCCCGCCGGGACGACTGCGCCGACTGCGCGATGTTCCGCTACTGCCTGGGCGGGGGCATGCACCTGCACGACGGCGACGGACGCCTGCTGCTTTGTCATTACAAACGCCTGACACGATAGGCGATCCTTGCGGCTCCCCGTTTAGCGGCCTATCCACCTTCCGCTCCCGTCCGGCCTCCACCGATTCCGCCGCGAACACGCGGACAGGCCCTAAAACAAACCGATAACAATACGGATGCAAAAACGCCTGCGGAAACAAATCCGCAGGCGTCCTTACATTTGCACCAGCTTATTCATAAGGATTCACCAAAGTTCCGCTGTAACTTCCCGTGATGCGGTGTCCGCTCGGACTGTCATCGACCAGATCCCAGGTGATGTCGTACTCGTATCCTCCCTTATGGTTCACCGTGACCGTCCCCGATTTGACGAATCCCAACGCTACGTCATATATTTCGAGGATTGTACCTTCATTGTAGCCATCGCCATCGCTCCATCCGGGCTGGATCGAAACCGGATCGGGCGTATAGGTGGTCGGATCGGAACTGCTCTCGACCGTGAAGGTACCCGAAGGCACTGCCCCCTCCACATCCAAACCGGTATAAAAATCGAGCTCGAGCGACAAATCGTCGGTCGAAAGTACGATCTGGAAAAGGTTCGACCCTTCATACCACTCTTCCTGATCGTAGAAATCGGCATAGGTAATATCCTCGGGACGTATCGTCACATCGTGAGTCAGGGTCGAGAAATAATCCCCCGGATCGGGAGGCGTCACCTGCGAGGTCATCGGGATCGTGCCCGTATAGGTCGCTTTGACCGGCAAATCCACGTCGGAAACCGCATCGAGCGTAATGGTATAGTTGTCACCCGACCGGGAAACGGTCATCGTGCCGTCGCTGAGGTAATTGCGCTCGGGTCGTCCGACATTCCACTTGGTCGCGATCGACCCGATGGGTTGATTGTTCCCGTCCTTGCCGCCGCGCATCAGGGTCTTGATCGCGAAGGTGTTGTTGAATGTATATTCCCCTTCGGTCAGGGCCGCCTGCTCAAAGGAATCGAACGGCTCGCCGAAGAAAACCAGGTCGATCAGCGTGCCGGAGCCGGACGGAGTGCCGCTTTCCGTAAGCGACACATCCCGTATCTGCATGGACCACACGCTGGTGCCCATGCCGTACAGATCGCCCTGCCATACGGCCTCGGCCTCCGTGCAGGTCACATCGAGACCCTGCGGAATATCCTTGTTCACGAACGGCATCTCGCCTTCGTAGGTGAAACGGATCTTTTCGTCCTCGGTCGTGGTGAAATCGGCGGTCATCGTGTAAATATTCCCCGAATGGGCGAAGACGATCGATCCGTCGATGAATTTGAGCGCCTCATAATTCTCGATCGCACAGAAGGTCGGCCCTCCGCGCCCCATCGCTTCGTTCACGAAGAACGTTCCCCGCGTCTTCTCCACATTCGAGTACACGTAGGTTCCGTCGGGAAGCACCGGATTCAGGATATCGGCGGGCAGTTCGCTGTACAGGTCCACCATCAGCACGTAGTTGTCGCTGCCATTGGCCGGGAAGCCGTTTTCATCCACCTCGCCGCGCGCCAGGTTGAAATAGAAATTCCCGGTGTTCTCATAGTCGTCCTCGCTGTAGTAGTAAGCAAGAAGCGTATTTTCCAACTCGACGACGCGAACGGGCGGCTCGTCGGGCAACGTCGTGGTGAGCAGCAGTTTTTTCACTTCGCTCATCGTCTCCCCGTTCGCTGCCACGGCATAAACCGCATAGGCGGTATTCGGGGTCAGGTTATCGACCGGAACCTCCGTCGGCTTATCCGCAGCCACCGGAGTTCCCGATGCGAGCAGCGTCGCCGCATCGGGAGCCACCGCCGTCTGCAGGAGCACCTGATAAGCACAACGTTCCGCGTCCGTAGGCGTGACGGTAAACGTAATCGTCCGGTCGGTCGCCGTCCCGCCGCTAAGCGATACGGAAGGAACGGGTTGGGGAGGCGTCGGTGGGGTATCTTCGTCGTCCCCGCATGCCGTGCAGCACATGAGTGCCGTCACAGCGGCTAACATCCATAAGTAGTATTTTTTCATGGCATGAAATGTTTTGGTTCCGCCCGCGGAACCGATTGACTTTCCGGTTTGCAGCCGGTTCTCCATTCCGGCCCGGGCTTGCCGCCCACCCGCCGAAGCGAACGGAGCAGTTGCCGGAACGAAGACCGGTCATCATCGACAATTACGTTCATTCCGTCCATACCGGGAACAGCGCCCTGAGGCCCTGTTCCCGGATAAGACGCAAAATCATCGGTCGGACGCCGGATGAACGAGGCATCCGCCCAGCCGCCGGGCCATCCGTTCGGAAACCATATCGCCCAAGAGCGTGGTGCGGCGGAGCGACGAGCCCGCGATCACCGGCTTGGACCCCGTGGAAATCCAAGTGAGCGCCGCATAGCAGAGCATATCCGCCGTCGTACCGAACTCTCCCGGAAAAATTCCGGAATCGTCGAGCACGAAGTCGGGTACGAAGCCGTTGCTGTAATCCCTGAATCCCTGGGAATTTTCCGTATAAAATGTAACGGGATAGAAGAGGAAATCGTAGGAGAAGAATTTCCGTGAAATGCCCTCCATGCCTACGTTCTTACCGTTGGTGGTCGTACCGAGCATCCTCACCTCGATGCCCAGACCCCGCAGCCCGTTCACGAGCATTTCGCTGGCCGACGCGGTCACCGAAGAGCAGATCACATAGACTTTCGGCAGAGCGACGGCATGGTCGAGCGCATCCCCGATCGGCTGGTAACCGCCCGGAGCGGTGTTGGAAACCGGATCCCCGATGCGCAGGTCGTCGCTTTCGCCCGCCGCCGTGCGTGCAGCGTTATACACGAAGTGGGCCAACACCTGTCCCTGGTAATCCCGCCCGGCGATCAGCGTGGCCAGCACGTCGGCCGCGAGCACGTCGCCGCCGTTGTTGTACCGCAGATCGAGAATCAGATCCGAGATACCCGCGGCTGCGAATTGGTCGAAAATTCCGAGCAGTTCCCGGTCGTAGTCGCAATGGAATCCCATGTAAACGAGGTAGCCGACCTTGCGTCCGTTGTCGAGCGACAGGACGTCGTGTTTGTAGATGGCCGGATCGGTGTAACGGCCGGCGCCGAGCGACACCTCCTCCCGCGGATACATCCGGTAATCATCGCCGTTCCAGATCATATCGTTCGGCGTCACCCGGACAGGCCCGTTATATACGAGCTGCCCCAACTGTTCGTAGTTGTTGGCCGTGAGCGTCGTGCCGTTGACGTGGGAGATGAAATCGCCGCGTTTGAGCCCCGCTTCGGCTGCCGGCGATCCCGGCGTGACGGCCTGGATAGCCAAACCCACCACGCCGTCGGGCAACAGTGCGGGCTGCATCAGAAAGATGCCCGTGCCATTGACCGTCTGGCCCACCGCAAGAGAGGAAGCGCCGATGGGAGCGCCGCTCTGGACGTAGGTATAGTAATACTTCCGCTTACCGCCCAGCCATACACCGTCCTCGTGATTGACGTCGTCCTGTGCGGCAACCGCGTCGAGCATCGAGGTGAGAAACTGCTGGTAGTCGAGCGAGTAGTCGAGCGGCAGCGACGGGAGCGGTTCGTTCCACAGGTAGTGGCTCTCCATGTAATCGTACATCCACTCATTGACCTCCCTGTAACGGCCGTCGCCCTGCTGACTGTAACCCTCCGCCTGCGTGACCCTGAAAACGGCCGGCGTCTCGTATCCCTCAAGTCGGATCGTCAGGACCGCCGTGCGGGGCGTATCGGAGGTATTGGCCGACAGGCGCAAACGCAGCGAACATTCGCCGGCGCCGCCGCTTGCGGTGAGCACGCCGCACCAGTCGGCGTCGGACGAAGCCGTCCACGCCCCGGCCGCCGAGAACGAAAACATCACTATGCCTTCCTTGGCCTCGGCGGGGTTATCGTCGTTCCAGCTCGGCGAGGTGATACCGGTTCCCTCCAGCACGGGGAAGGTACCCTGGTCGTCATCGCCGCATGCAACGCTGGCTGCAACCGCGACAAACGCGACAAACAACCTTAAAATCAGTGCTTTCATCGGTCTATCGGTTAGTGTGGGCAGCATACGACCGCATCATCCGCATACGCGGGCTTTCGTCGGACGAACTGTCGCTCAGATCGACGCTCACACGGCTCGGGAGCGAGAACGATCCGACCGGCCGACACTTCACCCCGCCCGCCGGAGCGTTGGGCTCCGTCACACGGGTAAGCACCATTTCGGAGCCGCCGCGGAACAGATCCGTTCCTCCGTACCACGGGCTGTCACCCTTGTAAACACCGGGGAAGTATGTGAATAAACCCTGATAAGAATCATTGACATAAGGCTTGATGGTCAATGTATTTCGATCATCGGAAACCTCGATCGGGAAAGAGACGGGCGAAGAGATTACCCGTCCCGTTTCGGTCGTTGTATAGCCCTGGAAATGCAGCCGCGACCCGTTGAAATCCGCCATGCAGTAGTCCAGTTCGGACGTACTGGGATTCACGGCGCCCGTGGCAACCGTATTGTCCTGCTTCACCTCAAGGATAATTTTGGGCCCGTAGTTGGCGTTGGCCTCCTCGTCGGTCGCGGCCCAGCCGTTGTCGAGCAACTCCTGGGGCGACCGGTAGGCGATGCCGCAGGGCTCGAAGCCGAGCATGACGAGCTGGTTTTTGAGCTCGTATTGCGTTTTGAGCGCCTCGTTGGGGCCGTCCGAAACGGTCACGCGGAACGTGTGCGGCTGACCGTCGAGATCGGTGATGGCGGCTTCGTAGTCGCCGACAAGCTGCATCCGCAGATCGACCGTCGGAGCGGCTTCCGTGCGGAATACATAGGTTTCGGTCGTGGTGACAAGCTCCTCGTTGACGGCGTAGAATCCGTACATGTATTCGGTGTAGGGATTCAGCTCCTCGCTCTGGCAGAGTATCCCCTCCGTGAGCGCCTTCTGAAGCTGTTCGGGCGTGAGCTGGATGCCGTTATTGTGGATGATGTCGCCGAGCGTACCGCTGAATCCGGGCTGGTCGAGCACCTGATCGTACTTGGCCTTCGTCTCCAGGCAGACCCACATATTCAACGCATGTTGCACCTTCACATTGAGGGACACTTCATGCCAGGGCTCATCGACCGGCTGCGGGTCGATGGCGATTGTGGGAGCGGGACCCGTAGGCTGTGTCGTGGTGAACTTGTAGAATACCACCTTTTCGCGGTTTTCCTTGTCGAAGCCGACCACGCCGACCGTATATTCGGTGTCGGGCTTCAGGCCGGCAACACACATCGTCTTGGTCTCGGTGTACTCCTGCGAGTGATCGGAAGGATCGCCGATGATCGCACCGCGCACGACGGACTCGCCTTCGATCCAGTACCCGTCGTAATCGGCCGTGGTAGCCGCCATCATGCGATAGCGTTCGATACCCTCCTCGGGCGTGATGGTCACGTCGGCAGCAAGCGAAGTGATGTTCTCGACCTTTATTCCGATGCCGTAGGGCGCTTCGTCGGCCTTGACGGTGCTGAAAAGGAGGGTTTCGGCAGAGAGGACCTTATACGAATTATCCGGGTCGGACATACCGTATATAATCAAGTATTCGGTGCCCGAATAAATACGGACCGGATTGTCGCTCTCATCGACGAAAGCATCTTCAAAACTGAAGGACTGCTCTGCGTCGGAGCGGAATCCGAATGTTCCCACGTACATGGCCGGATTGATCCCCAGGTAGGCTACGAGCCAGTCATAATCCGACTTTCTGCAACAGATATGACGGTATTCCCCCTCGCTCTCCGGCTTGATATGGTACGTGAAACTGTTCAGGGTGACCGCATCGAGCGTGATGGCCTCGGTATAGTCGAAATGCGTGTCCACCGAAGCGGTCGCCACCTGACTGTAAACAAAGGGATTGATGGTGCGGGCAGCGGCGTAAAGCGTGTAGGTGTTATTCCCCGAAACACTCTGATCGTCGATGGTCACCGTCGTCCGGTCGAACATGCCGGTTTTCGCTCCGCCGGCAAAAAGCGCCTCGGCGCTCGCCGGAGCCTGCTGATCGGAGGGAAGAATGACATAGGCATAATCGACGGCCTCGTCGGTGGTCAGTTCAAAGGAAACCTTCGTCCGCTCCACACTGACGATTTTAACCGTCAGTGCCGGCCCTTCCGAGGGGGGGGGTAATTCGTTTGTCTTATCGTCGCTGCAACCGAGAGCCAGGGCAGCGAGCGTCGGTAAAAACAGGTAAAATTTACGCATAATAAAACAGATTTAAGAATGAATGACAAAGGCATGCGAAAATAGCATGTCGATGCAAGTTAAATAAAAACGGATAAAATTCCAACCCCTTTTTTTCGCATCCCCGCCGCTCGAGGAGATCGTCCGATCGGCAGAAAATCGCTCCGTTTTTACCGCATCGCATAAAAATCATAATTCATCGCGCGAAACCCGATTCAAAACTATAATCCCATGCCCGTCAAAGCAGTAAAACCGTAACCGCGATTAAAAAAATACCGCCCCGGCAATCGGAGCGGCATTCGGTACGTAAGGCCACATTAACGGCAAAATGGGATAATTCTTTCAGGGGTTTCAACGGTGGTTTGGAATCCGCCTGCCTGCCCGAACAGGCAAGCGGCTCGACGGACCGCACAGATCATTGCCGCGCAATCTCCAGGGCCCGTTCGAGAATCTCGTCCCGCCCGGCAGCCAGCCCTTCGGGGGTGACCTCCACGGGAACGTCGATGCGTACGCCCGCTCGCTGGGAATTCTCCCCGTCGGGATAGAGCACGCCGAGCCCGGAAAACCAGCCGCCGAATCCGGCCGGCATCAGGAGCGGCGAAACATTTCCGTCGGCCCCTGCCGTCTGACGCCCGACCACCGTGCAGCGTCCGGCAGCCTGGAAAGCCATAGTCGTATATTCGGCACTGCTTTGCGTCTCGGGATCGACCAGCACGATTACTTTTCCGGGGTAACATGCTTCCGGATTCTGCGGATCGGGAATCTTATCCGGATTCAAATAAAAGTAACCCGGCAAAGAGGTCTCGGATACGCACCAGGTCACATGATTTACGCGCGAGCGGATAAAATACTGACCGATAAAGTCGAAAACCATAAATTCCCGCGGATAGCAGCGCATATCCACGATCAACGCCCGGGTATCGCGAAACCGCTCCATCAGCTCGGCTGCTCCTGCCCGCGTATAATGCAGCCCCGTCATATAACCGACCGCTCCGTCGTAAACCTTCACCTCGCACTGCTCGATCATATCCTCCTCGCTTTGCCGGTGCCACGAGGAGGAGAGTTGCGTATCGATAAGCAGCGTCTGCTTACGGCCGTCGCGGATTATCTCGACGCGAACAGTCGACTTGGTGGTGAGCAGCAGCGCTCTCGCGGTCTGAAGGCCCCGCATAACTTCGTTCGAAACAGGCTCGTATTCTTTCAGCATGTCATACGTTTCACTCCACTGGCGCCCGTCCACCGAAAGGATTTCGTCCCCTTTCCGCAGCACGCCGTCCCGGATGACAAAAACCCGGTCGCCGGCAAAGGTGACGGAAGCGGGGACGGTCTGACCTCCGAAAAGCGACCAGGAAAACTGGGCTCCATGGGTATCGCAGAGTTCGGCATAAAGCCTCATGATACTGGAGTATTTGATGTCCGACCTCAGAAAAAGGGGAATATATTCGCCGAGCACCTTATCCCAGGGTTTGTCCGTCAGATTCCGGTTGGGATTGAAATATTCCATCGCATTCCAGAAACGGAACAGGAAGAGCAGCCGGACTCGATAATCGTCCAGCGACCCATCCTGGCTTTCGTTGGTCATCGTGGGCCTCAGATCGGTATATTTGATATAAAAATTGCCTCTTTTGCGATCCGCATAGCGCATCCGTCCCAGCAGGTCGCTAAGGTCCCGACCGAGCAGCTCCGGGGTGATCCACTCCGCCTCGGTGGTCATCACATGCGGCTCATCCAGCAGAGGCGCATAGATCGCCTCGTCACTGCGGAATTCGCCCAACCCCGACACCCAGTCGTAAAGCACCGCATTGCGCGTGGTCGCATCCTTGCCCGCCATTTCGGGCAGCAGGCGGAAAAGCTCTTCATCCACGTCGATCTCATCGTCCCAGAAGACGGGGTGGTGGTATTTGACAAACCCCCACACCCGGGCCAGCACCTCCAGGTTTTCGACGGTCGCTTCGTCGGGATAATCCCACGGGAAATCGCTCGTCGGCGCCGCCGTTTCCGGATCCGCGCAGGAACAGACAAAAAAGGACAGCGAAAACAGAATCGCTGTCCGGCAAAGGATTTTTTTCATAGGGCATAATTTTAAGGGAAACCAACTTGCGCAAGTTAGGCAAATGTTCGGATTTCCCCAAATACCGCCGCCTGAAAAACGGGGATTTCTCGATGGGTTCAGGGCTTGGCCTGAAAGACGGCCCGCAGTTCGCCGTCGGAAAGGAGCATGAGCATCGGCCCGTCCATCTCGTAATGGGTCGTTGCGGTGAGCGCGTCCATATAGGTCTGCTCCCGCTCCATACCCGGGCAGGCCATCCGCGTGGAGGCGAGCTGGCTGACCGTGAGGGCCCGGTTCTCGCCGAGCTGGTAGGTTCCCATCAGGCGGTTGCAGGCTCCGACGCCCGACAAACGACCGTCGGCGCCAAAAAGCACGGTATAGGCATCCTCCTCGGGCTGCACGTCCTGTCCGTTGAGCTGCACGAGCTGCCACTCGGTTCCGACCAGCGGCTTGCTGAATTTACGCTGGTAGCTGCGGCATTTGCAGCAGGCGCCCAGCAGCGCCACGACGGCCGCCAGGGCCGCGATTTTCACCAAAAGTTTCATTTGTCTATCCTAAAAATTTTCCGTTGCGTGCAAAGATAGCCAATAAATCGTAACTTTGCACAAACCTAAAATCGTCACGCACCATGAAAAAAATCATCGCATCTCCCGCTGCGCCCAAAGCCGTGGGACCCTACTCCCAGGCCGTTCAGGCCGACGCAACCCTCTATGTTTCGGGGCAGTTGCCCATCGACGCCGCCACGGGCCGCATGCCCGATGGGATCGAGGAGCAAACCCGCCAGTCGCTCCGCAACCTGGGGCATATCCTGCGCGAGGCCGGCTACGACTATGCCGACGTGGTAAAGACCACCGTGCTGTTGCAGGACATCGCCGACTTCGGTGCCATGAACGCCGTCTATGCCGAATGCTTTACAAAAGATATGCCCGCACGCATGTGCTACCAGGTAGCCCGCCTGCCGATGGGGGCGCTGGTCGAAATCGACGCCGTGGCAGTCAAGTGAACCGCTCCGGCGAAAAGCTCGTCCGCCGGCTGCAAAACCGCGTCACGCTTTATTGTGACGCGGTTTTATTGCTTTTGTAAATAACTTGTGAATAAATTGAGCCGCAAAAAGTCGTCCGCGCCGAAAAAAAGCCTCAATTTTGTAAGACCGCACGCAGGCTCCGGCCCGCTCCGCCGCCGCGACCGAAAAACAGAAACGAAATATGTCAAAAACCACCACACCCACGCAGCCCCGCGAGGTAAGCTATAACGAGGCGGTCGAGGCCTCGAGGCAGTACTTCGACGGCGACGATCTGGCAGCCACCGTCTGGGTCAGCAAGTACGCCCTGAAAGATTCGTTCGGACACATTTACGAAAAGACGCCGCGCGAAATGCACGAACGCATCGCCGCGGAGATCGAGCGCATCGAAAAAAAATACCCCAATCCGATGTCGCGGCAGGAGATCTTCGACCTGCTCGACCATTTCCGTTACGTCATACCCCAGGGAGGGCCCATGACCGGCATCGGCAACAACTTCCAGGTCGCCTCGCTCTCGAACTGCTTCGTGATCGGGCACAAGAATCCGGCCGACTCCTATGGCGGCATCTTCCGCATGGACGAGGAGCAGGTGCAGTTGATGAAGCGGCGCGGAGGCGTGGGTCACGACCTTTCGCACATCCGACCCACGGGCAGCCCGGTGCTCAACTCGGCCCTCTCCTCGACGGGTATCGTCCCCTTCATGGAACGTTACTCCAACTCCACGCGCGAGGTGGCGCAGGACGGACGTCGCGGGGCGCTCATGCTCACCCTGTCGATCAAACACCCCGACGCCGAGCGCTTCATCGACGCCAAGGTCGATACCTCGAAAGTGACGGGAGCCAACGTTTCGGTGAAAATCGACGACGAGTTCATGCGGGCGGTGCAGGAGGGCGGAAAATACGTGCAGCAATTCCCCATCCGCTCCGATCACCCCATGTACCGGCAGGAGATCGACGCCCGCAAACTCTGGAACAAGATCATCCACAACGCCTGGAAAACGGCCGAGCCGGGGGTCATGTTCTGGGACACGATCATCCGCGAAAGCGTCCCCGACTGCTACGCCGACGAGGGATTCACCACGGTAGCCACCAATCCCTGCGGCGAAATCCCGCTCTGCCCCTACGATTCGTGCCGTCTGCTGGCCATCAACCTGCTGAGCTACGTGAACGATCCCTTCACCCCGGAGGCGAAATTCGATTTCTACAAGTTCCGCACGCACGTGGACAAGGCCATGCGCATGATGGACGATATCATCGACCTGGAGCTGGAGAAAGTCGAACAGATCATCCGCAAGATCGTCGAGGATCCGGAGGACGAGGACATCCGCCGCGTGGAGCTGGAACTGTGGAAGAAGATCCGCACGATGGCTCAGAAAGGAAGGCGCACGGGACTGGGCATCACCGCCGAGGGCGATATGCTGGCCGCCCTGGGGCTGCGTTACGGCACCGACGAGGCGATCGCTTTCGCGGTCGAAGTGCAGAAGACGCTCGCACTGGCGGCCTACGGCGCATCGGTCGGCATGGCCGCCGAACGGGGAGCCTTCCCCGTTTACGACGCGCGCAGAGAGCAGGACAATCCGATGATCGCCCGCATCCGCGAAGCCGACCCCGCGCTTTACGAGCGCATGGTGCGCGACGGCCGCCGCAACATCGCCATGCTCACCATCGCCCCGACGGGCACCACCTCGCTCATGTCGCAGACCACCTCGGGCATCGAGCCGGTATTCCGCACCGTCTATAAACGCCGTCGCAAGATCAACCCTTCGGATCAGGACACCCACGTGGATTTCATCGACGAGACCGGCGAGAAATTCCAGGAATACAACGTCTATCACCACAACTTCGTGCGCTGGCTCGCAGCCAACGGCTACGACACCACCCGCCTGCAAACCATCTCCGACGAGGAGCTGGAAGAGTGGGTGGCCGCCTCCCCCTACCACCGGGCCACGGCCAACGACATCGACTGGGTGGCCAAGGTCAAGATGCAGGGGGCGATCCAGAAATGGGTCGATCACTCGATCTCGGTGACGGTCAATCTGCCGAACGACGTCTCCGAAGCCCTCGTCGCCGAGGTCTATCGCACGGCCTGGGAGGTCGGCTGCAAAGGGGTGACCGTTTACCGCGACGGCTGCCGCGACGGCGTGCTGCTCGAAAAGAAAAAGAAGACGCACTCCGATGCGGACCAATCCTCCGCGACCATGAAACGCCCCAAGTCGATTCCGGCCGATATCGTCCGCTTCAAGAACGGCAACGAGGACTGGATCGCTTTCGTCGGGTTGCAGGAGGGGCGTCCGTACGAAATATTCACGGGCAAGATCGAGGAGGATGCCATGTACATCCCCCGCAAAATCGACAAAGGTTATATTATCAAGGTGCGCGAAGCCGACGGGACCAAACGTTATGATTTCCAATATACCGACCGGTACGGCTACACCAATACGATCGGCGGTATTTCGCGCCTGTTCGACGAGGAGTTCTGGAACTACGCCAAGCTGATCTCCGGGGTGCTCCGCCACGGCATGCCGATCGAAAACGTGGTTTCGCTCATCGAGTCCCTCCACCTGAACAGCGCTTCGATCAACACCTGGAAAACCGGCGTGGAGCGTGCGCTCAAGCAGTACATCACCGACGGTACCCGCTCCAAAGGGAAGTGCCCGAGCTGCGGACAGGAGACGATGGCCTACCAGAACGGATGCCTGACGTGCATGTCCTGCGGCTACTCCAAATGCGGCTGACGCCCGCACGGGCATGACCTCTTGCGTACGATTCCGACGGGACGGCGACAGCAAAGCGCCCCGATGCCTGAACACCTGACCTTTCAGTCCGCGCCGCCATGCGCGGACTGAATATTTTCCCCTTCGGGGGAGATATATTCGGCCGTGTTGGTATTTTTTTTGCGATACAGCATGCAAATAATCGAATTATTTGTACTTTTGTTGCAGTGACGTTCTATCAATCAAAGGTATAAAAGAGTAAAACTGCATTTTTATGAGAAATTTATTCCTTTCGCTCGCATGCATGTTGTTTGCGACCTCGGTTTGGGCTCAGACGGAAACCGCTGTGCCTCAGCCGCAGGAAAAGAAAAAAAGTATCGCCGGCTTCGAGACGAACGGTTTTTGGGATAACTGGGAGATCTCGGCAAGCGCCGGCGCCGGCTCGGCTTTCATCAGTCGCAACAACGCGGGATCCTACGGAGACCGGATCGGTTTCACCGCGGGTTTCTCCGTAACCAAGTGGATTCATCCCGTTTTCGGCGCCCGTCTGGGTCTTCAGGGCGGTAAATTTTCCAACGTGTCCGACGGCACCCATGAAAAGGTCAAATGGCCCTATCTGTTCCTCCATGTGGACGGAATGGTAAACCTCTCGAACTGGATCGGCGGCTACCGCGATGACCGCGTTTATTATGCGGTGCCCTACGCCGGATTCGGTTACCTGCCCAGCGGCTTCACCGACGACTTCCACACGAAATACGGCAAATCCACCAGCCAGATGTTCGCATTCAACGTCGGCCTGCTCAACAAATTCCGGGTTTGCAAGTGCCTCGACATCACACTCGAGTTGCAGGCCATCGGCGGTCCCCAGAAATCGCTTCCCGTAGCCCGCGGCGGTTCGTACGCCCTGATGCTTACGGCACAGGCGGGCGTGACCTACCGTTTCAACCAGCGCACGTTCAGGAAGGCTTCGCCCTACACCGTGGAGGATATCATGGTGTACCAGCAGGCCGTCGAGGTCCGCGATCAGGCGATCAGCGACGCACAGGATGCCAATGCCCGCCTGGCCAGCGACCTGAACAACGCCCGCGCCGAAGCAAACCGCGCGAAAGCCGAAGCACAGGCGGCCAACGCCCGTGCCGAGAAAGCGGCCAAAACGGCCATGTACGCCCCCGCCCGCCCGGCCGACCAGCTCGATGGCGAGGATTACACGAGCGAAATCTACCTCACGAGCAAGGGCGTGACGTTCTTCGGATACAGCAGCTCGCAGCTCAACGACAAGGAGAAAGTCCGTCTGGACATCATCGCCGAGCAGATCAAGAACGGTCCGTCCGAGAAGGTCTATCTGATCGAGGGCCACGCCGATGCCAACACGGGCAGCAAGGCCGGCAACAAGCGCGTTGCCGAAAACCGGGCCAAGAACGTTTACAACTACCTGGTATCGAAAGGGGTCAAGCCCGAGCAGCTCAACTACAAAGGCTACGGTTCCTCGAAGTCCCCGTTCCGCACGCCTTCGACCAACCGCGTTACGGTCATCCGCTGACAAACGTGCTGCACGCATCGCAAGGCCGCTCCGAATCCGGGGCGGCCTTGCCGCTTTCGCAGCGTCCCGCGGGTATGTTATTTTAATGTTAAAAATGGATTTCGGAAGTGCTTCGCACAGATTTTGATGATACCTTTGTCATGCAAAATGCCGGAAAGTTCCACATATCCGCATAGCGACCGCCGCCCGGACGCAAAGCCGGGGCGGATCCGTTTTCCCGGCCGCAGCGGAGCGCTTCCGCAGGGTGCGGACGCGCCGTCCGGCCTCTCACTCCGCCGGCAACCCATCCTCCTTGAATAAGCGTCATGAGCGAAATCTACACGATCATCATTGTCATCCTGGCCATCCTGGCCGTCTCGGGACTCTTCGTGGGCGTCACCAACGACGCCGTGAATTTTCTCAATTCGGCGATCGGTTCCCGGGCCGCTTCGATGCGGATGATCCTGCTGGTCGCTTCGGTCGGCATCCTGGTGGGCGTGGTCACCTCGAGCGGCATGATGGAGGTCGCGCGAAACGGCATGTTCAACCCCGGGCTCTTCACCTTCCACGAGGTGATGATGCTCTACCTGGGGGTGATGTTCGCCAACATCATCCTGCTCGACCTCTACAATTCCTGGGGGCTGCCGACCTCCACGACCGTTTCGCTGGTCTTCTGTCTGCTGGGCGCGGCCATCGCCGTGACCGTGTATAAAATCACCGGGAGCGCAGATGCCGGACATGAAATGGGCGAATACATCAACACCTCGCGGGCGCTGGGCATCGTCTCGGCGATTCTGCTGTCGGTGGTGATCGCCTTCACCTGCGGCACGGCGGTCATGTATGTCTCGCGGCTGATCTTCTCGTTCCGCTACACGCGGGTTTTCAGCCGCTTCGGAGCCTTCTGGTGCGGCGCCTCGCTCACGGCCATCGTCTATTTCGCCCTGTTCAAAGGGCTCAGGAACATCCTCGAGGGACACGACTTCATCCGGCTGGTGGACAGCCATCTGCCGCTCGCGCTGACCATCTGCTGGGCGGTTTGCAGCCTGCTGTTGCTGGCCGTGCAGAAGTTGAAAATCAATATTCTGCGCGTCACGATCCTCGCCGGCACCTTCGCCCTCGCGCTGGCGTTCGCCGGAAACGACCTGGTGAACTTCATCGGCGTCCCCGTCGCCGGTTTCGACGCCTACCACATCGCCCGCGAAGCGGGCACCACCGACCTGCTGATGGAGGGACTCAACGAGAACGTGCCGGCCAACTTTCTGGTGCTGCTGGGCGCCGGACTGATTATGATTCTCACGCTGTGGACCTCCAAAAAGGCGATGCACGTCACTGAAACCGAAATCTCGCTCTCTTCGCAGCGCGACGAGGCGGAGCAGCAGTACGGCTCGTCGTTCATCTCCCGCACGATCGTGCGGGCCGCCCTGGGGATCAACGCGGGCATCGAGCGTGTCGTGCCCCGGCGTGTGCGCGAAGCCATCGGCCGCCGGTTTGAATACGAGGACGTCGAGCACAGCGGCGCCCCCTACGACATGATCCGCGCCACGGTGAACCTCACCACTTCGGCCTTGCTGATCTCGATCGCCACCTCGCTCAAGCTGCCCCTTTCGACCACCTACGTCTGCTTTATGGTGGCCATGGGTTCGTCGCTGGCCGACCGCGCCTGGGGACGCGAAAGCGCCGTTTACCGCATTTCGGGCGTGATGACCGTCGTTGCGGGGTGGTTCATCACGGCGCTCGGCGGTTTTCTGATCGCTTTCGTGGTGGGGCTGGTGCTGATCTACGGCGGAACCGTCGCCTTCGCAGTGGTCACCTTGCTGAGCGGGTGGATGCTCGTGCGCAGCAACCTGCGCCGCAAGCCCTCGGCAAAAGGCGAGCAGGCCCATAAGCCCCAGACGGCCGACGACATCATCCGCAGCCTGACCGAAGAGGTCGGGCGCACGATGGAGAGCGCCACGCGCATCTACGACCGCACGCTGATCGCCGTGTTCAAGGAGAACCGCAAGGTGCTGCGCGAGATGGTCAAGGAGTCGAACGACCTGTTCTACCAGTCCCGCGAACGGAAATACACCCTGCTGCCGACGCTGAGAAAGCTCCAGAGCGGCGACGTGGACACGGCGCACTATTACGTGCAGGTGGTCGATTACCTCAACGAAATGACCAAGGCGCTCATGCACATCACCCGCCCGGCCTTCGAGCATATCGACAACAACCACGAGGGACTCTCGCGCGAACAGACCGAAGACCTCATGCACATCAACGACGAAGTCGAGAGCATCTACCGCCATATCAACCTCATGTTGCGCACGGGCGACTTCACGGACATCGACATGGTGCTCGAGCTGCGCGACCGCCTGTTCGAGTCGATCGCCGAGGCCATCAAATCGGAACTCACGCGCATTAACGCCGGGCGGTCGGGCACCAAGGCTTCGATGCTCTACCTGACGATCCTCAACGAAACCAAATCGATGGTGCTGCAATCGCGCAACCTGCTCAAGTCGCAGCGCTATTTCCTCGACCACAAAGGCCAGACGACCGACTGGCTCAGCCTGACCAAATAAACACCCCCATCATGGATATCGCCCAAGCCAAACGACGCGAAAACGTCGCCGAATACATCCTCTACCTCTGGCAGATCGAAGACCTGCTGCGGGCGCTGCAGTTCAGCCCCGAAGCGGTTTTTTCCCAGCTCGTGGCACTCCGCAACCTCGGGGAAGAGCAGCAGCTCGTCTATCTGCAATGGTACATGGAGCTCGCCGACCTGCTGCGGCAGGAGGGGAAGGAGGAGCAGGGACACCTGGATCACACGCTCCACCTGATCGCCGACCTGCACAACCTGCATTTGCAGTTGCAGCAGCTCCCCGCCGGCCGGCGCTACCGCGCCGCTTTCGCACGCCTGGCCCCGGAGCTGCCCCGCCTGCGGGCCGTGCTGGGCAAGGAGACCAGCGATACGGAGCTCTGTTTCCGCGCCCTCTACGCCGCCATGCTCTACCGCATCAAGGGCGAAGGCGACAAGAGCGCCGTCGGCGACGTGGTCGAGCTGATCTCCCCCGTGGTGGCCGAGCTGGCCGACCTCTACGGCAAGGTCGAACGGGGCGAAATCGACCTCTTCCGTCCCGAATAACCGGAGGAGCACCCCTCTGCGAGCCGCTCGCAGCAGCCTGCGCCGTTCTGCGGCGGCTCCGGCACACGGTTTGCCTTGCTTCGGAGCGAACCAAACCGTTTGCACCATGTTCACAGGCGTCGATTTCGTCTCTTTCATCCGTTCCAATCCCACGCTGGCCGTCTTCTTCACTGTCGCGGTCGGCTTCCTGATCGGCAAGCTCCGCTGGCGCAGCTTCACGCTGGGAACCGTCACGAGCGTGCTGCTGGTCGGCGTGGCTGTCGGGCAGTTCCGCATCGAAGTGCCCGAACCCGCCAAAACCCTCTTCTTCCTGATGTTCCTCTTCGCGGTGGGCTATGCCGTGGGGCCGCAGTTTTTCCGGGGGCTCAAAAAGGACGGCCTGCCGCAGGTGGGCTTCGCCGTGGTGGTCTGTCTGCTCTGTCTCGGCTCGGCCTGGATGTTCTCCAAGCTGATGCACTACACGCTCCCGCAGGCCGCGGGGCTGCTGGCCGGCTCGCAGACCATGTCGGCCGTGCTGGGTGTAGCTACCGATACCATCCGCCAGCTCCCCGAAGGCGCCGACATGGACCTGAGCGCCATGCCGGTCTGCTATGCCGTGACCTACATCTTCGGCACGGCCGGCTCGGCGTGGATTCTCGGGACGCTCGGGCCCCGTCTGCTCGGGGGCGTGGACAAGGTCAAAGCCGCCGCCCGGGAGATGGAATCGAAACTCGGACAGGACATGAGCAACAGCCCCGGCTTCGACCCGGCAGCCCGCGAAATCGTCTTCCGGGCCTTCCGCGTGGACAATCCGTGGTTCGACCGCAGACGCACCGTGCGGGAATTCGAGCAGCGCATGCAGCGGGAGGGCAAGCGCATATTCGTCGAGCGCATCTGCCGCGGGGGACGGCTGATCGACGAGGTGACCCCGCGCATGGCCATCCGCAGCGGCGACGGCATCGTCCTGAGCGGCCGCCGCCAATACGTCATCGAGGAGGAGGAGTGGATCGGACAGGAGATCGTGGACGATCGCCTGACCGACTTCTCGATCATGACCCTTCCGGTAGTGGTCAATCGCAAAGGGGCGAAGGGGTGCAGCGTCGGCTCGGTGCTCGCCCAACCCTACATGCACGGCGTGGGCATCCGATCGGTCACGCGCGCCGGCGCCGCAATGCCCGTTTACGGGAACAGCCTGCTCGACGCGGGCGACCGCATCCTGCTGGTCGGGCTGCCGCAGGACGTGCGGCGTGCCGCCGCCGAGATCGGCTTCGCCGACCCGCCGATGACCCCGAGCGGCGCCCCCCTGATCGGGCTGGGCATCTTTCTGGGCGGGTTGATCTTCGGGTGGATCCTCGTGGCCAAAATCGGAGCCATCCCCCTGAGCCTGACCGTCAGCGGCGGCGTGCTGATCGCCGGACTGGTGAGCGGCTGGCTGCGGTCGCGCCGCCCCACGCTCGGGGGCATCCCCGAGCCGACGGTCTGGTTCATGAACAACATCGGACTGAACACCTTCATCGCCATCGTCGGGATCACCACCGGCCCGACGTTCGTGCAGGGTTTCCGCGAGGTGGGCTGGAGCCTCTTTCTGGTGGGCGCCGGAGCCACCTCCGTACCCCTGATCCTGGGTATTTTCATCGGTAAGTTCCTCTTCCGCTTCAACGACGCCCTCAACCTGGGCTGCATCGCGGGATCACGCACCACGACCGCCGCGCTCGGCGCCGTCGAGGACACGATTTCGAGCAACGTCCCCTCGCTCGGCTATACGATCACCTACGCCATCGGCAACACGCTGCTCATCATCTGGGGCGTCGTGCTCGTGCTGCTGCTCTCCTGAGCGGGGAGAGAATGGCACTTTTTTTGTCCCGCCCGCTGGGATGAACGGACTGAGGGAACGCATACGCCGCGGCAGCGGATACAAATGGTGGGTGCTGAGCCTGATTATGATCGGCACGTTCATGGCCGTGCTCGACGTAACGGTGGTCAACGTCGGCATCCCGGCCATCATGTCCGCCTTCGGCATCGGAATCTCCTCGGCCGAATGGGTCGTGACGGCCTACATGATTACCATGACCATCATGCTCCCCTCGTCGGGCTGGATCGCCGACCGCTTCGGTAACAAGCGCATCTACATCCTCGGGCTGATCCTCTTCACACTCGGATCGTGGCTCTGCGGCCGCGCCCAGAGCGACGCCTTCCTGATCGGCTCGCGGGCCCTTCAGGGGGTGGGCAGCGGTATGATCCAGTCGCTCGGCCTGGCCATCGTGACGCGCGAGTTCCCCCCGAAGGAGCGGGGCCTCGCCCTCGGACTGTGGGCCGTGGCCGCCGCCGCTTCCATCTCGTTCGGGCCGCTGATCGGCGGCTTCCTGGTGGACGATTTCTCGTGGCACCTGATCTTCGACGTCAATGTGCCGGTGGGACTGCTGGCCATCGCGCTCTCGCTTTTCATCCAGAAGGAGTGGCGCAGCGACACCCGCACCCGTTTCGACTGGATCGGGCTGCTGGCCGTCATTTTCTTCATGCCCCTGACGATCTACGCCCTGGCCCGGGGCAATTCGCCCACCAACCCCCACGGCTGGGCCTCGGCGGACATCGTGGTCTGCTTCTGTGTCGCGGCCGTCGCGCTGGCGCTCTTCATCGTGCGGGAGCTGCGCACCGACCACCCGCTGCTCGACATCCGGCTGCTGGGCGAACGCAACTTCGGCATCTCGATGGCCGTGCTCTTCATCTTCGGCATCGGAATGCTCGGTGGCACCTACCTGCTGCCCCTCTACATGCAGAAAGGACTGGGCTACACGGCGATCATGGCCGGGAGCGTCTTCCTGCCCGTCGGCCTGATCCAGGGGGTGCTTTCGACCCTCTCGGGCTTCCTGACCCGCTACCTGCGCACGCTGCCGCTGGTCTTCGCCGGCATCCTGGTCATGACGCTCAGCTTCTGGATGGCCAGCCGTTTCACGGCTGCCACCACCCACGGGCACATCGTCGGGGTGCTCTACCTGCGGGGCCTGGGCATGGGGCTCACCTTCGCGCCGCTCAACCTCTTCGCGCTGCGCAACCTCCGGCAGCGGGACATGGCCGCCGCTTCGGGCATCTCCAACAGCATCAAACAGCTCTCCGGCAGCATCTCCATCGCCCTGCTGACCACCATCATGACCGCTCGCACGGCCCTCCACGCCGCACACGAGAGCGCTCCGCAGCAACAGCTCTACATCGAGGGCATCACCGACGACTTTCTCTTCGTCACGCTGGTTACCCTCGGCTCGCTGCTGCCGTTCCTGTGGCTGCTCCGCCGCCGCAGGCACACGCCCGAACCGTCCCGCGCAACGGCGCCGACACAAGACGAAGCCCGGCCCGTGCGGGCGACGGCGGAACGCCGGCGACTGAAAGCCGGGGCCGGAAAATCCCGCCCGGCCGCAAGCCGTTGAAACCTTCCCGACCGTTTTATCAGCCCGAATCCGAAGAGATGGCTTTCCGGTTCCACCCCGATCGCAACCGTTCCGACCGCAACCCCCGACCCCGCAGCCGGCGGGGACTCGCCGTCTTCCGCTACATCGGACCCGGGCTGCTCGTGACGGTGGGATTCATCGACCCCGGGAACTGGGCCTCCAACCTTGCGGCGGGCGGCGAGTACGGCTACGCGCTGCTCTGGATGGTGACCCTCTCGACCCTGATGCTCATTATCCTGCAGCACAACGCCGCCCACCTGGGCATCGTCACGGGGCTCTGTCTGGCGGAGGCGGCTACGCTCCACATGCGCCGCAGCGCCTCGCGCGCGCTGCTCTCCACGGCAGGGCTGGCCTCCGTCTCCACCTCGCTCGCGGAGATCCTGGGCGGTGCCATCGCGCTGGACATGCTCTTCGGCATCCCGGTGCGCATCGGGGCCCTGCTGGTCACGGTCTTCGTGGCCGTGCTGCTGCTCACCAACGGCTACCGCCCCATCGAGAAGTGGATCATCGCCTTCGTGTCGCTGATCGGCCTGTCGTTCATCTACGAGCTCACGCTCACCCGCATCGACTGGCCCGCAGCGGTCAGGGCATGGGTCGTTCCGTCCTTTCCCGAAGGTTCCATGGTCATCGTCACGAGCGTGCTGGGCGCCGTGGTGATGCCTCACAACCTGTTTCTGCACTCGGAGGTGATCCAAAGCCGCCAATGGAATCTGAGCGACAGGCGCACGATCCGCCACCAACTGCGTTACGAATACTTCGACACGATCTTCTCGATGGTGGTGGGCTGGGCCATCAACAGCGCCATGATCCTGCTGGCCGCCTCGACCCTCTTCCGCACCCGCACCCCCGTCGAGGAGCTCCAGCAGGCCCGCTCGCTGCTCGAACCGCTGCTGGGCACCCATGCCACGGTCGTCTTTGCCGTCGCCCTGCTGTTGGCGGGCATCGCCTCGACCGTCACCTCGGGCATGGCCGCCGGTTCGATATTCGCCGGCATGTTCGGCGCCCCCTACGACATGCGGGACCGGCGTTCCCGCACAGGCATGCTGCTGTCGCTCGGGGCGGCCTTCCTGCTGATCCTGCTGATCCGCGACCCCTTCCGGGGACTGATCTACTCGCAGATGGCCCTCAGCCTGCAACTCCCCTTCACGGTTTTCATGCAGGTACGGCTGACCTCCTCCCGCCGGGTGATGGGCCCCTACCGCAACCGCCCCGCGACGCGCTGGCTATTGTACACCATCGGCGGGCTGGTCACCCTCCTCAACCTGATGCTGCTCGCGAGCTTCTTCCGCTGACCGGACACGAACCGGAAATTTTGGTACCGAACTTGCGTCCATCCGGAGCGGACGCACGACGCGCCTGCGTCAAACGATCAAACCACCGCCATGAGCAAAACCGCCGAACTGCTGGGCGACCAGGCCGAATACCTCCTCGCCCACACCTGCCGCACCATTCCGCGCGAGACGATCCACATCCCCTCGCCCGACACGGTCGAAACGATCTGGGTCCCTTCCGACCGCAACGCCCAAACCCTGCGCAGCCTGCAAAGCCTGCTCGGTCACGGCCGCCTCGCCGGTACGGGCTACCTCTCGATCCTGCCCGTGGATCAGGGGATCGAACACTCGGCAGGCGCCTCGTTCGCCCCCAACCCCGCCTATTTCGACCCCGAACAGATCGTGCGACTCGCCATCGAAGGGGGCTGCAATGCCGTCGCCTCGACCTTCGGCGTGCTGGGTTCGGTGGCGCGCCGCTATGCCCACAAGATACCGTTCGTCGTGAAGATCAACCACAACGAACTGCTCTCCTACCCCAATGCCTACGACCAGATTCTCTTCGGCACCGTCGAGGAGGCATGGCGCATGGGCGCCGTGGCCGTAGGCGCCACGATCTACTTCGGATCGGCCGAAAGCCGCCGCCAGCTCGTCGAGATCGCCCGGGCCTTCGCACGGGCGCACGAGCTCGGCATGGCCACGATCCTCTGGTGCTACCTGCGCAACGGGGCGTTCCGCAAGGAGGGCATCGACTACCACACCGCTGCCGACCTGACGGGACAGGCCGACCACCTGGGCGCCACCATCGAGGCCGACATCGTCAAACAGAAACTCCCGACCCTCAACGGCGGCTTCACGGCCCTGGGCTTCGGCAAGAGCTCGCCCGCCATGTACGACCGTCTGGCCTCCGACCATCCGATCGACCTCTGCCGCTACCAGGTCGCCAACAGCTACATGGGGCGTGTGGGATTGATCAATTCGGGCGGCGAATCGCACGGCGACAGCGACCTGCAGGAAGCGGTCGTAACGGCCGTCATCAACAAACGGGCCGGCGGCATGGGGCTTATCTCCGGCCGCAAGGCGTTCCAGAAACCCATGCGCGAGGGCGTCGCCCTGCTGCATGCGATCCAGGACGTCTATCTCGATCCGCAGGTGACGATCGCCTGACACGGATTCGGGCAGCCGACCCGACAAGGCATAAAAACAGCGAAGGAGTTACGACGATCGCAACTCCTTCGCTATGGCGCTCCCGGGGGATTAGGCGTACTTGAACGTAGCCTCGTCCGATACGGTCAGCTTCTTGCGGCCCTTGGCACGCCGCGCAGCCAGCACTTTGCGGCCGTTCGCCGTCGCCATGCGCTGACGGAAGCCGTGCTTGTTGATTCTTTTCCTGCGCGAAGGCTGGAACGTTCTCTTCATTGCCATAGTGGTATCGTATTTATTGTTTTAAGCGCACTTTGCGGATTGCAAAGGTATAACAAAAATGCGATCCGCAAAAATTTTTCGACGAATAATTTGCGAAAACCGCCATTCCGACATCCGTGACGCCGCACCCGCGGCAAAGGCTGTAAACCGATTGTTGATAGATTTTCCCGCGAGGGGGCATGCCCGTTGGCGAATAATTGCTAATTTTGGGCAAAATTCACAGCCATGGCGTTGTTTCAGGTCGAGGGCGGACACCGCCTCCACGGAGAGATCACCCCGCAGGGGGCCAAGAACGAGGCGTTGCAGATTCTCTGCGCCGTGCTGCTCACGCCCGAGCGGGTCGTGGTGCGCAACGTGCCCGACATCCTCGACGTGGTGCAGCTCATCGAGCTGCTCGCGGCACTCGGCGTGGAGGTCGAACGGCTCGGGGAGGACACCTACGCATTCCGCGCGGCGCACATCGACACGGACTACATGCGAAGCGCCGATTTCCGCCGCCGCGCCAGCCGGCTGCGCGGCTCGGTCATGCTTATCGGCCCGCTGCTGGCCCGCTTCGGGGTGGGTTACATGCCCAAGCCCGGCGGGGACAAGATCGGACGCCGCCGGCTCGACACCCACTTCCTGGGCTTTCGGCGGCTGGGGGCCGAGTTCGACTTCGACGCGGGCGAGGAGTTTTTCGCCCTGCGGGCCAAACGCCTCAAGGGGTGCTACATGCTGCTCGACGAAGCCTCCGTGACGGGTACGGCCAACATCGTCATGGCGGCTGTGCTGGCCGAGGGCACCACGACGATCTACAACGCCGCGTGCGAGCCCTACCTCCAACAGCTCTGCCGCATGCTCAACCGCATGGGGGCCCGCATCTCGGGCATCGCCTCCAACCTGCTCACCATCGAGGGGGTGCGGGAGCTGGGAGGCACCGAACATACGCTGCTGCCCGATATGATCGAAGTGGGCAGCTTCATCGGCATGGCCGCCATGAACCGGTCGGAGCTGACGATCCGCAACGTCTCCTACGAAAACCTGGGCATCATTCCCCAGCAGTTCGCCCGCATGGGCATCCGCTTCGAGCAGCGGGGCGACGACCTCCACATCCCGCAGCAGGAGCACTATGCCATCGACACGTTCATCGACGGCTCGATCATGACCATCGCCGACGCCCCGTGGCCCGGCCTTACACCCGACCTGCTGTCGATCTTCCTGGTGGTGGCCACGCAGGCCAAGGGAGCTGTGCTGATTCACCAGAAGATGTTCGAGAGCCGCCTTTTCTTCGTTGACAAGCTGATCGACATGGGGGCCCAGATCATCCTCTGTGACCCCCACCGCGCCACCGTCATCGGCCACGACCATCGCCTGCGCCTGCGGGCCACGCGCATGACCTCGCCCGACATCCGCGCCGGCGTCGCGCTGCTGATCGCCGCCATGAGCGCCGAGGGACGCAGCACGATCCAGAACATCGAGCAGATCGACCGGGGTTACAAGGACATCGACGGCCGCCTGAATGCCCTGGGCGCCCGCATCACCCGGCTCGACGAATGTGAATGACCTGCACAACGGCGCTCCGGAGGCCCGCAAGCTCCCGGACGTAGCGCCCGACCGTAACCACCCTATGTAAAACCAAAACTATCCCATGTTTCTGGAAAACGCCAGCGAGAAAGGCTGGATCGAAGTGATCTGCGGCTCGATGTTTTCGGGCAAGACCGAGGAGCTGATCCGTCGGCTGCGGCGGGCCGAGTTCGCCCACCTGCGGGTCGAGATTTTCAAGCCCCGCATCGACGTGCGCTACTCCGAGGAGGAGGTCGTCTCGCACGACGCGAGCGCCATCCGCTCCACCCCCGTGGATTCGCCCCAGAACATCCTGTTGATGGCCTCCGGCGTGGATGTGGTGGGGATCGACGAAGCCCAGTTTTTCGACCACAGCCTGGTGGAGGTCTGCCGCCAGCTGGCCGATTCGGGCGTCAGGGTCATCATCGCCGGGCTGGACATGGACTTCGCGGGCAAGCCCTTCGGCCCCATGCCGCAGCTCATGGCCACGGCCGAATACGTGACCAAGGTACATGCGATCTGCGTCCGCTGCGGCAACCTCGCGCACCACTCCCACCGCCTGTCGGACGACGACAAACTTGTGATGCTGGGCGAGAAAGACGCCTACGAGCCCATCTGCCGCCACTGCTTCGCCAAACTCAGACACTAAATCCGCTACCGATATGAAATTCTTCATCGACACGGCCAACCTGGATCAGATCCGGGAAGCCAACGAACTGGGCGTCCTCGACGGGGTGACGACCAACCCCTCGCTCATGGCCAAGGAGAACATCCGCGGCGAGGAGAACTGCCGCCGCCACTACGCCGCCATCTGCGCCATCGTGGACGGGGATGTGAGCGCCGAGGTGATCGCCACCGATTACGAGGGGATGATCCGCGAGGGCGAGGAGCTCGCCGCCATCCATCCCAACATCGTGGTCAAGCTCCCCTGCACGGCCGAGGGCATCCGGGCCGTCAGGTATTTCGCAGGCAAGGGCATCCGCACCAACTGCACGCTCGTCTTCTCGCCCGGCCAGGCGTTGCTGGCAGCCAAGGCGGGGGCGACCTATGTTTCGCCGTTCGTCGGCCGCCTGGACGACATTTGCAGCGACGGGGTGGAGCTCGTGGGCAAAATCGTCGAGATGTACCGCTATTACGGCTATCCGACGCAGGTGCTCGCCGCCTCGATCCGCCACACGCAGCACATCATGCAGTGCGTCGAGGCCGGGGCCGACGTCGCCACCTGCCCTCTCGCAGCCATCAAGGGGCTGCTGCGCCACCCCCTGACCGACAGCGGGCTGGCGGCATTCCTGGCCGACCACAAGCGGGTAAACGGCTGACGCGGCGCGACGCCGGAGCCGGACGACAAGACCGGGAGGGGGCAACAAGACCGCCGGAGACCGCCCCTGGAGACGGCCTCCGGACAGTCACACGAAAGCCGCACGAAAAGGGGCGCCGACCATACGGCGCCCCTGCTCTTTCTAAGGCCGGCGTTCTAAGCCCCGGATCGGGAGGATGCCGCCGCACACAGCGCACGGATAAAATCGGGAAAGCGCGTCCAGAGGATTTCGGTTTGCAACCACAGCTCACGGGCCTGAGCCGCCGCACTGGGCCGCTCGCCCTCGATGTCGCGCAGGTAACGTTCGTCGGCCGGATGCTCCACAGCCGTGAACTCGGCGAAATAGGGGGCGTAGCGGCTGCGGAACCGCGCCAGCTCCCCTTCGGGAATCCGCCCCGTGCGACGGAAAGCCGCCCACATGGTCATCACCTCTTTAGAGGGGTATTTGTCCGACACGTCGTTCGACACCTCGTCGAAGAGTTCGTACTCGCCCAGCGCGATGTAGTCGAAAGCAAGCAACACCGTACCCTCGAGGTGGTCTTCCGGGTCGAGCTCCAGCAGCAGCTCGAGCATGGCCGCCGAGAGCTCGAAATCCCCAATCAGGAAATGGTCGATCGCCGAGGCCCGGATCAGCTCCAGCGCCGCCCGCGAGTTGCGGTGGTTCCACTCGAGGATGACCTCCCCGTCGTCGGGCAGCAGCTCCTCGATCCGCTGGCAGGCGAGGAACCGCTCGTTGCAGGCCTCCTCCACGCGCCCCGCCTCCTGCCGCTCGCGGCTGAGGGCGAGCACCCGCGAAAAGTCGTAAGGCCCGTCGCCGCGAAGTTCAAACGTTTGATCGGGCGTGGGTTCAAGCGTCGGTTTTGCCATTTTTCCGCAATTTTTTAGCCATCAGCGCAAGCACCGCGCAGGTCGCCGCCGCCCCTAAAGCATAGGCCGCAACCCGGTTCCGCATCCCGCACATCAGGGGTGAGACGAAGATATAACTGGTCGAAACGTAAGTCATCACGAGGGCCGGCAGCAGCGCCGGCAGGATCGTGCGTCCCCGCCGCCGGAGCCACACGGCCACGGCCCAGAGCGTGACGGTCGCCAACGCCTGATTGGCCCATGCGAAGTAGTTCCAGATCGCCCCGAACGGCAGACAGAAAATCAACACCAGCCCCGCCGCAAAGAGCGGCAGCGAGATCGCGAGCCGTCGGCCCAGACCCCGTTGTTCCAGCCCCGCGATGTCGGCCACCATCAACCGTGCCGAACGGAACGCCGTGTCGCCCGAAGTGACCGCGCAGGCGATCACCCCCACGACCACCAGCGTGGCGAGCCACCCCGGCAGTGTCCCCTGCGCGATGCGGTCCACCAGCACGCCCGCCGCGCCTCCGACGCCGGCCAGCGCCTCGTTCAATCCCGTGGCCCCGCCCCAGAACGCCATGGCTGCCGCGGCCCAGATGAGGGCAATGATGCTCTCGGCGATCATGGCCCCGTAAAAAATCGGACGGCACTGCCGCTCGTCGGTGATGCAGCGGGCCATCAGCGGCGACTGCGTGGCATGAAAGCCCGAGATCGCGCCGCAGGCGATGGTCGTAAAGAGCGTCGGCATGATGGGGAAGCGGGCCGCGTCGCCGTGGAAATTATGCAGCGAGGTAAGCTCCGGTATGGCATAACGGGCGGGATGAAGCAGCAGCACGGTCAGGATGCCGAGCGCCATCACCAGCAGCACAACCCCGAAAACGGGGTACAGCCGCCCGATGATCCGGTCGATGGGCAGCAGCGTGGCCAGCACGTAATAGAGCAGGATCGCTCCCAGCACCCCCAGCAGAAGCCACGAGAAATTGCCGAATGCCGCCCCCGCGAGCGCCGGAGCGTCGATGCGGGCCGCGATCATCTCGGCGGGCTGCGAAAGGAACACCGCTCCGACCAGCACCAGCAGAGCCACTGTAAAGAGGCTCATGGCCCTGCGCGCCCCGTCGCCGAGGTAGCGGCCCGTCAGCCCCGGCAGGCTCTCCCCGCCGTGGCGGAGCGAGAGCACGCCCGAGAAGAAGTCGTGCATGCCGCCCATCAGGATACCCCCGAGGGTGATCCATACGAAAGCCACCGGCCCGTAGGCGGCACCCAGCACGGCACCGAAAATGGGCCCCAGCCCGGCGATATTGAGCAGCTGGATCAGAAAGATTTTCCACCCCGGCAGGGGCACGTAATCCACGCCGTCGAAGCGCGTGGCCGACGGCACGGGATTCGCCCGGTCGATCCCCGCAAGGCGTGCGAGGTAGCGGCCGTAGGTGAAGTAGGCCCCGACCAGCAACGACAGGCAAACCAGAAACGTAATCATCCGCGACGGTTTTTGGTGCGAATATAACAAGAAAATCCCCGTTTGCCGCAAGAATCTTCGTCCCGGATTTTGTTTTTCAAATATTTTTCCGATATTTGCACCCCGAAAGGGTCCCGTACCCTTGTTGCCGAAATAGCTCAGTTGGTAGAGCGTATCACTCGTAATGATAAGGTCCCGGGTTCAAGTCCCGGTTTCGGCTCGAACAAAAAACCCGCTCAAAACCCCTTACAGACACATACAGAGGGACTTTTAAAGAAAGACGCAATGATTGCGTCTTTCTTTTTTATCTCAAAAGAACATGGTTTTTGTGTACTTTTATGTACATTTGTTTGGTGATAGTTTGTCGAACTTTGACAGATTCGACTAATTCCGACAAATAACTTAAGATTATACTATGGCAACTTTCGTGATTTCAGTCCGGGAAAAAGACAAACGAGCGACCGACGACAAATATCCCGTAGCAATTAGGATCACGCATAAACGTGTTGCCCTTTATATCCCAACTTATGTGTACGTCACACGCAAGCAAATCAAAGCCGACTTTTCAGGATTGCGTGATAGCACCTTAATTATCCAGCTTACTAAAATAATTGAAAAGTACGAAGAAATGCTTTTGAAAGGCTTAGGTGCAGATTTAAGCCAATATTCCGCGCAGGAGCTTAAGAATTTTATTCTTGCACAGCGACAAGGTACTGACGGAATAGGCATTGATTTCGTTGAGTTTGCAAGGAACTATATTCAAGCATTAAGAAACGATGGGCGTGCAGGATATGCTGTTCTCTTTGATACAACTATGAACAGTCTAATCGATTTTTTTGGACGACCTGTTATCTCAATAAAAGAAATCAATATTAAAAATCTGTTGGCATTTGCAGAATTCATGCAAAAACCCCGGACTATTATACGTCCCAACCAATTAGGCGGAACGACCCAAAGAACATTACCGGGGGTAAAACCTCAGACAGTCAAAGACTATTTAACCCGTATTCAAATATTGTTTAATGCAGCTTGTGAACAATATAACGACCCTGATAGCGAAGTAACCCTAATTTCACACAATCCATTCAATAGCAAAAAGTTGCATATTGAAGTAACAGAAGCTCCCGCCAAAAGGGATTTAGGTATCGATGATCTAATAAAGATTCTGGAAGCTAAGAAACTCCCCGGCCAAAGGATGCAGTTGGCACGAGACGTTTGTGCCTTGTCTTTCTATTTGGTTGCCATGAACACGGCAGACTTATTCGGTGAAGATGTAAAACTCACAGGGCGAAGAATTACGTATCACCGACAGAAAACCGCCCGGCGTCGCCGAGCAACAGACGAGGCGCTGATGAGTGTTAAAATTGAACCCGAAGTATTACCGCTTCTAAGAAAATATAATGATCCGGATAAAAAACGCCTATTTTGCTTTTATAAACTGTATGGCAATTACCTGTATTTCAATAAGAATGTAAACAGAGGATGTAAGCAGCTTGCAACGTACTTAGGTATTAAAGCCGATTTATCCACTTACTACATGCGCCATACTCTTGCTACCATTGCGTCCGAAGATTGCGGAATAAGTGACGGGGAAGTCGCTTTATTACTGAATCATGTAGGCGACGGCACAAACTTAGAAAAAGGAAAGAATCTAAAGGTTACTCGCGGATACATTCATCGGCGATTTACAAAAAATGACTTGAATCACCGCAAAATATTAGATTTTATCCAAAGCAAAATTGATGAATCTAACAAAAGCAAAAATAAGTAGATGTAGAAATCTATTCGTGCTTTTCAAACCAACTCGCTCGATTGCTCATTGTAGCTACTAATTCGATTTCCTCCCTTTTGACACGGCACCTGCTGGTGGTAGTTCCGTCTTTGATAATCGTTATTAGTCCCTCATCGGCCCAACGATTCACGGTCTTGCGTCCCCATCGTTTATAGCATTGACTTAGCGAAAGGAAAGGCTTTAAAATTCCTAATTCCTCCGCGCAGCGTTTAAAACCGGCTTCATAGGACGCCTGCATTTGTTTCAGATGCAAAATTTCAATCGGTTGTCCCATAATATTGATGTATAAAAAGGGAGGACTTTTGCCCTCCCTTTCTTGTGAAACATATGTTACTCAGATGTACGCCTCGAAAATTTCGTCCAGAATTTCAGGCGGGAATACACGAACGTGACCGAAACGCGGATCAGGTGTAGTCTCGGAACGCACGCCGCGTTTGCGGCACAGAGCAGCCGCACGACGGCCAAGTTCCGCAGCTTTCTTATAACCGACAAAAATCTTTTTGTGGAAAGCGGCATAACCGGCTACCGTAAACCATCCGGGCGTTGTGCGGGTCCGGGCGTCGATCAAGTTCACCTGATTCCCTATGCGATCGATCTGCCGCTGCTGGTCCATATTGACCTTTGCTTGAAGCATGAACATTTCTGCGGAAGAAATAGGCTGATCGCGTTCTATGGAAGTGTGCCCTTGTGTCAAAAGCTCCTCGATCTTCGTATCGACCATGATAGCAAATTCGGTCGAGAGTTTTTGGCATACGCGGAGGGCTATTTTTTGATGCGCCCAAGTACCGTGCTCATCTTCTTTGCCGCCATTCTTAACTATCAATAAATCAGGCAGAATAACATTTGTTATTCTGCTCAGAGAATTTACGTAATCCTTGATTTCCTGCGAGTTAAGAATTTTAGACAAATTTTTATTCGGAAAGGATTTTGCAACCTCCGTAAGATTGACATACACAATTCCGTTTTCTTGTTTCATGGTAATATCATTACCCTTAAAACGAAAGATTGAAGTATTCATAATCAGACTTTTTTAAATTACTCCTTTGTTACGTTATCCCACACTTCCTTACCGGCACAGGTAATCAAGGTGTCTTGGATTTCCGTTGCGGCATTGTCGAGCATGAAAGCCTCGTCCTCGTGCCGATAGGTGCATTTGCCCTTGTCGGCAAACATGAAAGAGGCAAGATCGTTTTGAAAAGAGTGGTGTTTCCGGATTAAGGAAACAAGCTGGGGGCTACATGAGCCCTGTTTTGTGGTACACATTGTAATTTAGGATTAAAAAATCCGTGCTTTAGGTGTCCTACGTTACAATGTGAAAACGCCGGGGCACTTTCGTGACACCCGCACCATAGCACGGCTAAACGATAAAAAAAAGTAAACATGCACATTGTTTTTAGGTACTGCAAAAATACCTAAAATATTTGCATCTGCAAAATCTACTAAAAAGAGAATGTTTCCGGATTAAGGAAACAAGCTGGGGGCTACAAAAGCCCGCGCGTGTCGTCGTATCGACACAATTCTTTGTGGAGTGCATTTCCCAAAAAATTACGATAAGAGCAACGCCCACCGTAGGTGTGCACTCCACATACGCTGGGCGTTTGCAGCCGGTCATTTCTTACCGACCACCATAGTAGGCGTTGCCGTTATCTTGTTCAAAAAATTACGTTATTTTGCCCAAGATTGTATGTAGAGTGCAAGGGCAAAGATATTCATAATTTTTTATAAATCCAATAGCGTTATCTCCACAAATCATATCCGTTCGTCAATAGCCAATCGATACGGTTACAAAGTAAATCGACCAAATTATCACCTACAACCGTTTCTGCATAAAGGCTATCTGGTATATTGTTTCCGACAGATATGTACCCAACGCGCCACGGTTCAAGCGGACGTTCGTAGTCCTCTCTTCGTATTTGAAACTGAAATTCTGTACTCCCCGAATCGGGCAATTTGAAAAACTTGTAATTAGGAAGCAACGCATTGTCAATATATATCTGCGCAGGCATCAATCTTAATAAGTCGGCGACCGTAAAGGCGGGAGTGTACTCATGCCCGCTTTCGACTAAATCGGCCAGATCGATTTCTTCTCTAAACGTTGGCAAATCGGCATTATTCACATATACCATACTCGCCTTTTCTTCCTGAATTCCCCAAGCCAAAAGGTCGCTCGATTGTTCGATTGTTGTGGTTTGATATTCCATACTATGTAATTTATGAATTAAACACTCTTAAAATAGCCTTTTATTACATCTGCGTAGCAATCGTTGCTACTCGTGCGTGAGGTAAAGATACATAAACTCCGTGTGCATTTTTGTCTTTCATAATGCGATGCAGCCATTCGCGCCCCTTTTCAGTCCATACCGTCTGTGTGGACGTCCCCGGCGTACCATCTTCCCTGAAAAAGTTGTACGTCCTGGTTTTGGTGTAGCCTTGCCGATCGTGGGGCGCATACAGGAGCCATTGTCCGTTTTGTTGGAATACCAGTTTCTTTTCACGCAGTAGCTTATTGAAACTTTTTGCTCCCATTCCAAATTCTTTTGCTACCTGTGTGGTGGTGTAAACTGTCGAGCTCTGCATGACCCGATCGAAATATTCCACTTTGGGCGCCGCTTTCTCGATTTCTTTCTGCTGAATGGCGGTCTGCACTTCTAATCTTTCTTTCGCGGCGCGTTCTTCCTTGAGTGCGGTGAGAATCTTGATTGCGTTGTCGGGATCGCTCAGGATCGTGTCGATGGCCGGTTGCGTAGCGGTAATGCCGTACTTTGCCAACTCCTTGATCCGGTCATTACACCATATAGCAAATGCCGGAGACAGCCAACGGGCGAACTCGATTGCGACATCTTCATGGAACCAAGTGCCCTGTGCAACTTCACTGACTGTGCCCCCTTTGACAATCTTTATCAAGGATGGGAATTTAACCGATAAATTCCCGGCATCACTCCTAACATTCACATTATCATACGAAATGCATTTTCGCATATCGCTCAATTCCTTGATAAAATCCTGAGCTGCTTGTGTACGGAGCCACCACGCCGGCTGTTTCCCAAATGGTTTTGCCATTTCAACAGCATTGACCATTGTGCTTTCCTTTTCCTTGTTGAATGAAATAGCACAGCCGTTGTATTCATAAATCGAAGTTTTCATAGGTTTAAGATTTTTTAGTTTTCCGAATCTCGTCCACGACCTCCATGCCGATGCACTCTACTAAAGTAGAGGTTACGTCGGTCATCGATTGGTCTAACGAGCACGCTCTATCCTCATAAGGATAATTGCAGATGCCTGTTTTATCGAACATGTAATGTTCAATAGCAGAGTGGGCGTCAAGCACCAAGCCCGTAAGATGGACGAGCTTTTCATTTACGACAACTGGGGTAGAATCCTGTTTACGAGGATTTGTGACGCCAATAGCGCCACCTTGAAATGTTGATTCTTTCATTGTAGGACATTTAGAAAGTAAAACAATATGTAAATAAAAAAGGTTTCATACCGACCCTTTGTCCTACACCTACGAAAGGCAGCAGGCGCATTAACGCTCTGCAAGGGAGTACGAAACCTATGTATGCGGGCATAAAAATACCCGCTATCAGCGAGTTAATCCCGCCTTTCGTATGTAGGACGTTGCAAACATACGATTTAAATTTAACTTTAGCAAAAAGATTCGCGGAATTTCCCCGAACGAATTTCGGATTTGTGACACCAATAGCGCCACCTTGAAATGTTAAATCTTTCATAATGCTGGTTTTGACTGTGTGGCAAAAATAAAAACGGTTTCGCCTTTCCCGTTGTCTTCCACCAGCATGGCAGTGGGCGCATTAACGCTCCACACGGGGGTACGAAACCGTATATAAGGGGCATAAAAAATGCCCGCAACGACGAGCCTCACTCGCCATGCTGTATAGAAGACAGCACAAACATACGATTTAAATTTAACTTTAGCAAAAAGATTCGCGGAATTTCCCCGAACGAATTTCGGAGGAGCGACGCCAATAGCGGCACTTTGAAATGTTGATTCTTTCATTGTACGACATTTTAGAAAGTGAAACAATATGTAAATAAAAAGGTTTCATACCGACCCGTTGTCGTACACCTTGAGAGGCAGCAGGCGCATTAACGCTCTGCACGGGAGTATGAAACCTAAGTTACGGGCATAAAAAATACCCGCAAATATTAGCGAGTTTAACCCGCCTCTCAAATGTACGACAGTACAAAGATAGGCATATTTTTTCAGACCCGCAAATAGAGTTTAACTAAATAGCACTATGCAATTTCGCATAGTGGGGCGCTGCGATGTTACTTACCTCCGAATCTAATTTGGTTGTCCGGCTTTGTGACCTTGGCCGAAACTACATTATCAAATCCCATAACTTGTTTGAATTTATACTGCACATTAATCCCGAAGTAGGCAGCAAGAGGGTTTTTATCCGTCGGCTGCTTCTGCAACGCTTCATAGGTTTCGGGATTGCGGCGTGCCCACACGTCCAAATCCTCGTATTTGACTTTGATTTTGCCTTTGTGCTTCTTGTAACCTACACAGTGATTGATAATAAGAGCCCATATTTGGAGCTCCGAATAGTGGAGCTCATGGGCGGCTTCTTCTATGGTGACAAACATGTTATTTGCTTTATTTATGATATTATATTATCCAATAGTTAATATCTATTCCTCTCCCTCCGACACTTCCCCGGTATGTTCCCGACAAAATCCTACGCTGCGGATGCAGGGGCCGGTGTCGTCCTCGAATACCACCACGGCTACATCATCCTCGGTTTTGCATCCCAAAAGTTTGCAACCCAAAGGTATAACCAAGCGGATTTCATAATGTTTATTCATCCCGATCAATTCTGAAAGCGCCCACAGGCCGCACGGAGTACGTGCCATACTTGCTGCTGTTGCCCACGCTGCCCGTGAGGCCGCCGTAGATGAACGCAATGCTGGAATTGCACTCCGGGTCGTGGTCGGCTTCGCTCGTCCAGCGCCAGTCGTCGTTCATAGGCTGACCGCCGATCTTTGCGAGGGCATCGTCCAGTCCGCGGAACCGGGCGTCATACAACTCAATTGCTTCGTGCCGGGTTGGGCAGCGGAATCCGTCACGGTAGTCGGCGGCGGCTTCCTGTGCGTCGTCAAAATTGAATTCGCCCGGCAGGTCTTCTTTGGCGATTTCGAGTGCTCCTAAATCGGTTACCAGTACGACGGTCGGGGCGGTCGTCGGGTCTTCGCGCTGCATCCATGCGTCGAGCGTGTGCAGTTCGCGGTTTGCGTCGGGAATATAAATCCCGTTTTCGATGTTGTTTTTCATGGCCTATTTTATTGTTTCGTTTCACACTCATTCCACCGCCGCGCGATCTCCTTCCAGTAATTCGGGGTTATCGGGCAGGTTCCCGATTATTTCGTACTCGCTCATTCTATATCCTAACTCGCAAAAAGGGAGTAATCCATACTCAGAATATTGAACATAAAAAATGCCCACGACTTCTCCGTCACATTCCGCATAGTCTCGCATATTGGCCACACGCTTAACGATGTCTCTCTCCCAAATCTCCTTGCCGTTTTTGTCCTTCAGCCCCGTGTACTGGCCGACGGTGTCGGGATCGACAGGAATAAAGTCGTAGTCGTACGGGCAAGAGTGTTCGTCATGAATGTAGGCGAGATTGTTGTTAATCAAGAGACTACCATATACCCATTCCCCATTGTCGAGTCGCTTACCTCTGAATATGATTTCTCGATTCATCTTCTTGTCTTTTTTTCGCAGCAATTACGGATAATATTGCTTTCATATCATATTTATTCGTTAATTTCCCGCCAGCCGATAACCTCCGCATTTACCGGTAGATTCCCGCCCCACCAATTACCATTGAAATACCCGACTGAATAGACGTCGTAATCGTCGTTAGTTTTCAGTAGCACATTCCTATCGTCCTCCGGCAAAGCCTCTTTCGGATCAACACCCGCCTCAAAGTGCATTTCACACGCAAATTGCATATCTTTATTCGTGGGGTATGATGATAACGAATATTCCCTCTCCGCTTCCTCAATTGTTTTCATTTCTCGTTTAGTTTTCGGATAAATTCATCGGCGATCTTTTGGGGCATGTCGCCCTTAAAAATGCCGTCCATCATTTCTTTGATAATATTATGTGCTTTCCGATATATCCGCTCCTCGGCCTCCTGCTCGGCGACCTCTGCGATTTCTTTGAATAATCGGCATAACTCGTTAAGTTCGTCTTTATATTCTAAAGCCATTGTAATTCTGAATCGTTCTATCCCATCTTTTGCTTTTTCACTTTTCATATTTGTTTCAGTTTTTCAATATTTTGCGAGAATCTCTCTATTTCACCAATTCAAATTCGTAAACAAATACCCACGGGTTACGCTTCCATGTGTCACGCCCTGAAACCTTGTCAATCAGCGAGGCGAAGGCTTCGCGGGGAGTATTAAACCATCCTTTAGCAAACCACCCTTCTTTTCCGTTCAGAAATCCGTCGTAGCCATAATGAACCCGTTTCTCATTGTGGTAGGTATATTCGTTTATGAACAACCCCTCTTTCATGCAGTCCTCGTCCGAAATATCCTGCAACCGCTCGCAGCGAACCGAGGTTATGCGAATTTGGTGTGGCATCAGGTCCGCGCGGACAAACATTTTATTGTTCCATCCCGCAAGATCAACAACGTCTGAGACGTCATCTATTTCATACGCATCACATAGGTTCAAGTCGAAATCTTCGCCAACGATGAAATTACGCACCTTAAAATAGCTCTGCGCCACGGCCACAATCTCGCCGACCTTGTAGCGGGGTTTGTGGTTGAAAATGTCGATGCCTTCGTACATAAAGTCAATCAGACCCGTATCCTCGTTGTAGAATATCTGGTCGGCGCATTGGGCCATTTCTTGGAACTGCGCACCTCCCTCAATACGTCGCGTTATGGTCTTTCGCCCCTCGATCATCGCCTGCGTCAGAACGTAGCGGTCGTTGAACATTGCCTTTTTCATTATTCTTTGCGTAACCGGATTATGTACTTGGCGTTGGCACATTTTTTATCATCTATGATCTGGATGTCGATTAGTTTATCGCCTGCATAGGAGCGTACCCATTCCTCGTCATAAGGTTTGAGTTTTTTGCCGTCTCGGGTGTTTCCGTTCAGGCTGAAATACTCCTCCTCTTCGACAATGCGGCATGGATAGTATTTCGCAATCTGATTCATGAATTGGTTGATCTTCTTCACATGTAGGGAATAGGGGGCTTTAACGGTGCAATTTCCATCGTCATCTTCCCGATAGCAATTCGGGCAATAATGATGATTGTCTACTGATAACCAACCCTCATTGGATGCCTCTTCTTCCGCGGTACCGCGGTCATACCATGCACTATTATCGTTGCTATTGATAAGGGTTTCTCCGCAACGGTCGCACGTAACGCCGTATAAAATTTCAGGTGTAATCATGAGTTATTTGTTTTTGAAATGTTCTACAATCTCCTCGTCCGGTGTTGAGAATTTCATTTATATGCGTTTTAACAATTCCGCTGCGACCTCTTCTCCAGTCGCACACAATATTTCAGGATTTACAAGATGGCATCCGTCGAACAGTTTGTAGATGATTGCTGGTTCCTCTTTGTAATCCACAGATAGGTGAATTTCTATCTCCTTGATCGCGCTACAACAGATTCTATTCCCGCTCATGTAATAGACAACATCCCCACGATTGAATTTGGTGTCGATCTTCATCTTCTCTTTGCTTTTAGCTCCGCAACGCGGCGGAGAATATACTGACGCTTGCAACTTTCACAATACCTATTGGCAGCGTCTTTTGTTAAAAAATCTCACCGGCCGATAGTAGTACACCTCAAATACATCTGGCCCACATTTGCAATCTCGCATAAGAGTTTGAATTACTGTTATCTTTTCTCCCGCCTCCCGCCGCAGCCGTTTCAGTAGTCGTACTTTCATAATTTCCCGATTTTTTGGAGCGTATCACCGAGTTTTACCAATATCCAACCAAGCCAAAACATAGACCCCAATACCGCCAACACTACAGCATAAAGGACAAAATATACCGGAACAGCAACTAACCAATGAAACCCCATCATAAGCGGGGAAAAGGCATAACAAAGCGCAATTCGGCGTTTCGTGGGCTTCTCTTTGCTCTTATACATCTGGAATAGCCACGGGTTAATCATCGGATGCATCCATCGCAACTCAATTACCCAAATGTCCAGTATATAGTTATGTCCGATGGCGATAAATCCACAGTAAATTGCGAATAAAATTCCTTTCACTCGAAATGTTTTCATTTCTCAACCAATTTAGCATGCCGATATTCAATCTCATATTCGCGACCGCACTTTTTGCAGGTGATTATACCGCCCTCATATTCTGCATCTTCCAAATCCTCCCAGTCGTCGGCATAATAGCGGTTTTTCTCTTTGATTTCATTGCCGCAGACGCATGTAAACTCGCAGATCACATCATACATAATATTCTCGTTATAAACGTTCACGTCCAGTTTCCCGGCCTTTGCATCCTCTTCCCGGATGCGGCTTTCGCGCTCGATTTTCTGCAAAAGCGCTATTTGTTCTGCGTTGCCTATTTCTATCGGCACCTCTCTTTGCCACGCATGAACTTCCCATTCTCAAGGCGCAGCGGTTGTTTGACTTCGTGTCTCATATCCACAAACCATGTTCGTTAGTCAATAGCCATTCAATTGTTTGAATAAGCGCATCGATCAAGTTTGTATCCGTAAATACAAATACATCGTAATCTATGATCCAATATATCCTTTCGTCACCAGCATATCTCCATATGCGAAAGCGTCCATCAAATTCTGATTCGCAAGATATTTTATCCGGCAACATTTCCTGCAGGTCGGCGACCGTGAAGGCGGGAACGGGTTCAAGGGCTGCGACCTCGTAGCAAAATTCATCGTGCACGCAGAGGCTATATTCGCCTTCATTGGGGTCTTTCACCCAACACATACTTGCCGCTTTCGCCGGAACGCCCAGCTCCAACAGGCGGCACGATTGTTCGATTGTTGTGGTTTGATCTTTCATGGTTTATATCGATTAAATTCATATTCATTTATCGTTTCAAATATCTGTAATGCTACTTGCGGCACGATGGCATTTCCGAACCCTTTGATAGATTGGATTCGCCAGCTTGGAAAGGTAATACCGTCCAATCCGTCGGGAACCCCATCATTTCGGCTACAAACAGGGGATTGAGTTGGGAAGTTCCACCAGTCCGGGATGATATGACGGTTCTCAAATCCTGCCCTCCGGTTCCGTGATTTCCAGGGGACTGGTAATCTCTGGCTTTCGGTGTCGGCAGCATCCCGATCGGTATAAACACCGTTTCCCCTCTCTTGCATTGCTTCAACCCCTGCGTTTGAACCGTAGGCAGCAGCATGGTGGGCGACGAACCACACCCGGTATCGCTGGTGGGGAGCGCCGACACCGCAAGCTGGTATAACGAACGATTGCACCTCGTATCCTTCCGCTTCCAAGTCAGCACACACCTGCTCGAAGACCATTCCTTGCGACCAATTAACAATTCCGAGAACGTTCTCGCCCACGACCCAGCGGGGTCGAACAGTCCGAATAACCCGCAGCATTTCCGGCCAGAGGTAGCGGTCGTCCTCCGTGCCTTTGCGTTTCCCCGCGAGGCTGAACGGCTGGCAGGGGAAGCCGCCGGTAAGGACGTCGATGCGTCCCCGCCAAACGGTAAAGTCTGTTGCCTTGATGTCTCCGTATTGTTCCGCATGGGGAAAATGGTATTTCAGTATTCGTTGGCAAAACGGGTCTATCTCGCAGTTGAAGGCGTTCGTCCACCCGGCCCACTCCGCAGCGAGATCGAAGCCGCCGATGCCACTGAATAAGGATGCGTGGGTCATGTTGAAATAATTTCTGAGTTGTTGTGCATATTTTAGTTTTTAACTTTCATAAAGCACATCCAATGGGTATTAGAATACTTACCGCTCTTGTGACCGAATAGCGGTGTAACCCCGAAAAGGTCGATTATTTTACTTGCTGAAATTTGAGTTTCATTCCATTTGAAGATCAAAATCCCCTCTGGCTTTAAAACCCGCATACATTCGTCAAATCCTTGCTTTAAATCGGTTTCCCAAGACGGAAACAGTCTGCCGTATTTCTGCGCTGTATAGCTATTTATGCCGAGCTTATTAAAATGCGGAGGGTACATAACTACTAACCGGAATGTCTCATCTTTAAAAGGCATTTTTCTAAAATCACCTAAAATGTCAGGATGTACGTTAATGTGTCTGCCATCGCACGCAATGAATTCTTCGTCTCGAATATCCATGAACACCGTTAGTGGGTTCTGCTTATCAAACCACATCATGCGTGGGCCGCAGCATGCGTCGAGTATCAATTTATTAGACGATGTATTTTGAGTTTTTGGCATAGCTTTTTATTTGTTATTCATCATTAACTGTTTCATGTACCGGGCTACTTTCTCGTCCGTAACCGGATTATTCGAGCCCATGACGTCGGCTTGAGCTTTGGATAGGCTACCGCAACTTTCACAGCGCTCCTCGAAATATTGCGCAAACCATTGGTAAATAATCTGGCCGTCAATACGTCCATACAAAGTACCGTATGTTCCTCGTTTAGCGCGAGCCATTACAAGTTGAACATCCGCAAGATTTATAGCCCAAAAATCGTCAAGTATCATTCGGCATGTCTCGGCAACTTGAGCCAAATTCATTTTTGCAGATATATTCAAAAATGACTGGAGGTCATTAATCCACAATGCAAGACATCCGAGCAATTGTGCTTCTCCGTGAATCTTTTTCAAACTGGAAAGAGAGTGCATTCCTGACAACGCGCACGCTTGCGGACTTTTATATTCAAGACCTTTTTCCGGGGTCGGCTTGAAAAGAGCCAAATACAATTCGTTCGAGCATTGCGACCTCTTCTGCATTAAGACCTCCCGACTTGTTACTTCCTCCGCGTGTTTCATAAACTCTGTTGAATTTTTGCGATATCGCATACTCAAATACTCGTTTCCAATCAATCGTTTTACTCTTGCTTCGCTTTTTGTGTTTCCACGCGGCTTCCGTAGCCCAATACTCTTTGCAAGCCTTTTCCAGCGTCAGTTTAATATCAACTCCCGGATTGAACTTTCTGCGGTCCGTCATCCAATTATCATCGTTCGTCCATCGAACCCAAGCATCACGACAGCTCTGCACATAAACCTGGAAATCGTCCCGCCATGTGAGGGGTGTAGCTTCTTCGGCTTCTACCTCTTCCACCTGACAAGACCTTTCCTCGCGCGTGCGTGGGCCCGTACGCGGGCCCGCGTTATTGTTTATACCAGAATAATAATCTATTATCTTATACTCAGCTTCAAGTATGTCAATACTTGAAGCGTTAATTTCTTCTTCTTTAACTTCTTTTTCTTTGCTACTTTCTTTTTCTTCGTTTTCTTCTTCTTTTGCCTGCCCTATGGACTGCCCTTTTGACTGCCCTTTCGTCTGAGGTTTGCCTGCCCTTTTGACTGCCCTTTCGTCTGAGGTTTCTGTGTTATCGTCAAAATTTAAACAAACGTATTCATCATAATTACAAATAGTTAATACGGACAATTTGTTTGTTATTCGTCTGAGGATTTGCCTGCCCTTTTGACTGCCCTTTGCCTGCCTTTTTGCCTGCCCTATGGACTGCCCTTTTGACTGCCCCCTACCTGATGTTTTCCTGTTATCGTCATAATCCGTACATATTTCGTTTAGCGCACTTCTTGTCTGTTTTTCCGTCAGACCTAATGCCTTGCTCAAGGCCGGTATCGTTACCGCGACCTGCCCTCTTTTCAAAGCCACGCCGTCCGATTCGCTATCATCCATGTTAGCATTCATTACAAGCCATTGGATCATCGCATAGGCGCGCAGCTTTTTCGGCGTCGTATCACGGTACCATTCGGAGGGGATTTTCATACACCCGTTATCAATGTCTTTCAGTCTCATATATCGGCGTTGTTTTCTTCTGCGAGGATGAAGTACACATCGTTCATCGTCCTGCCGTAACGGAGGAACCGTTGCTTGCATAAAGCGTTCAAAGCAGCCTTTATTTCCTCGCTCCGGTAGGCAGGCATGGCAGGGACAATATCTGCGATAAAAAGGGCGTTTGACGGCTCTTTTCCCGCTTCCCGTTTCTGTCGTATAATCTGAATCACGGTGTTGAATACATGTCCTGTTACAGCCATATTCTCTGATGCTGCGCTTCCCGTTCGATGTAATCTATCCATTGGGTATCGTTTGCGTCTGGTAACTCGATTCCTGCCTCCTGAGAGGCCCAATTTCGGAAACGCTCGATCGCTACCGTCATTTCCTCTTTCGATAGTTCCCGGCTCGACCGGAGCGTTTCCATTTCCTTTTTCAGCAGCTTGTCGTATGCCTTGCGTACAAACAGTTCTGAATTGCATATACGCTTGAAATACTCGCGTTTTACATACTCCACCGTATTCCCTGTCATCATAGCGAATTCGTTTAGGAGTACGTGCAAATACCTGTTTTGAGAGCTGGTGCGGGGCTTGTTATGCTCCTTGCAATCCACCACGGTACGCTTGAGGTATAGCGCATTGATTCTGCGCTTGAACCTCTCGCGGTCAATATCGGTATTCAAGTCATAAACCATCGCATGAATTAAAATGGCAGATCATCCGGAATATCATAATTTTGGTCATTGCGCTTAGGTGCTGGAGCTTCGTTGCGGGGCGCTTCCTCGTTGCGACTGCTGCACATCTTCATTACGCTGCCCTGAATCTCCGTGGCGAAGCGTTTGGTGCCTTCGTTGTCCGTATATTCCCGGGTTTGGATGCGCCCCTCAGCGTAGATCAAAGCGCCTTTGCGCAGGTACTTCTCGACCACCTCCGCAAGCGGCGACCAGAAATTAATCGTATGCCACTCGGTCTGTTCTTTTCGATCCCCATTTTTGGGTTTGTAACTTTCCGTGGTAGCCAGGCGTACACGTGCTACTTTCTTACCCTCGTTACCGACGGTTCGTACATCGGGGTCGGCGCCCAGACGTCCGAGCAAAATCGCTTTGTTAATCATCGTGCTTATTTTTTGAATTTGGTTTTGATAATCGTTTTACTTGTCCGCACAGGCGGATAGTACATTTCGCCCGTTTCGGGATCGGCCATGCCGGAGGAAGGCAGATTTTTCAACATCGCCTCGCGGGATTTGATCTCCGCATTCAGGTTTTCCCGTTGAGCATACAGCGATGCCAGTGTGCTGTCGGAGCATTGCGAGAAATCGTATTTTATCCCCGCCTCCGTCTCCTCCAGCATGCAATCTCCGAACTGCTGCTTTTTGCCGTATTTGGCGAGCTCTTGCAGCGTCAAATCCCGAATCCGGTCGTTCCCCTTATATGACTGAATGGCATCCTCAATTCGGCTTATTTTGATGTGTGCTTCGATAGGGTTGATTTGCCCCTCCACAACAGCTTCGACAAGCCGATCCGCCATCACCTGTGCCGGCACCGCTTCCGAACCGAACAGCTCGTGGGCCGCAACCTGCGTTTGACTATTCACTTCCATGCTATCGGCCCGATTTAGCTTGAACATACGAGCGGAATAGAGCTCGGAATCGCTCTTGCACCTCTCCGCTCACAGCATATACATGCGCCAGATAGTCCCCGGCGTCGAACTCCTCGGGATTCTTACTTGTCGTTCTGCCGGAGTAGGCGAAAGCCAACAAGCGATCAAGGAAGGTCTTGCCGTTCGCATCGAGGCGCGAATCATCGAGCATAGCCGACGTGATTTCCTTTCGTGGCGGACGCTCGGCCGAAGTCGCAGACGGCGGGGTGGCGGAGGCTTGATAAGATGTTTCGGCTCGCTGCGGACGCTCGGCACGTCTCTCCGATTCATTCCTGTTTTCGTCGGTGTCCGCGTCTTTCGTATCGTCGATGCAGAAAAGACCGTTTAGCGCGTACTTACGGGCATAGCTGGAAGCTACCCCCGTAAGCTGCGAACCGTCCATACCTTTCTTCGTTTCTTCTTCCCGAGCGTAAGCTGTAGATTGTTCTGTTTGTCCTTTATCGTTCGTGAGCCGCGCAGTTGCTTTCACGTAGTAACGGGCTCCCTTGAACTCGATCTCGTCGGATATGTTGAGCGTACATCCGAGTTCTTTGAGCAGCGGTTTGACCGCATCCAATATATCCTCACAAGAGCGGTAGTAGAAACCGCCGAATTTGTTATACCGGGATTTAGGAGCAAGGAGTTTGTTTTGTATTTCAACCAATTCTTTCATGCCGTCTTAGAATTTTTACCGTACAACATTTTTTGCAAACACCGATAAAACCGGTTTTTTTGACTTTCTCGATTTCCGCGTCCGTAAGAACGCGGGTGGTGGCATAATGGAAGTGAGGCTTGCCGTTATGCTCAATAAAGATTTCCGTATTATACATGTTGTTTGATGTTTCTTGTTGCAAACTTGTTCATTCTCTCCACAAGCCAGGGGCAAGACTTGTCTTTGATCGTATCCCACACTTCCACGATTTCCAATTCGTCGCGCACCACCTCCGAATAGGTCTCGAAATGGCCCATATAGCTGTCGCCTCCCTCCCGATCTTCGCAAGCGAAGTGATGCAGAGCTTCGATATGGTACACGCCCCATTCGATTTCGTACTTCTGACCGTCCACGTCTCCTTGCGGGTCGTTTGCAACTTCTTGCCGCAAATTCTCAAACATGAACTTCATGGCGTATTCGCTCATATACCAATCGGTGGCTTTGCTCTTTTTCATCGTGCCGGTAATATGTTCGCTGGGATAATATCCGAGAAGTTCCGGCTTAGTAGTTTGTCGGGTCAGTGTAGGTTCCATAGTTATGCGGCTTGCGAAAGGAATTTATTGACGAAATAAACCTGCCCTTTGCCGGTTACTTTCGTAGTAACCGAAACCAATGAACTGCCGTCTGGTTTCGCAATAACCGTCTTTTTGATTTCAAACAGTCCCATTTCGAGGGCTCGCTGTGTGGGTTGATTGTAGTAATCGCCTTTGGAGCACAGAAAGCCGTTTTTTCGAAGCCATGCGAACAGCCTGTTTTGCCCCATATCGATGCCGTTTTGCTTGAGCACCTTTGCAAGCTCCGCAACAAGGCACGACCGCTCCGAAGTGACAACCGCATCGGCAAAAAGCGCTTTGGGTTTCATTGCTTCGATCTGCTTCTGCTGCGCCTCCACACGCTCGGCTTGCTCGGCAGCCAGCCGCAACGCCTCCGAGAAGTTCCGGGGAATTTGAAAGCCGCCCGCCATACGCTCACGCTCAAGCTCCTCCCATCGAATCACCAGTTTTGCGCGGGCCTCGTCGTTGAACTTCGTAGCCACATACAGGCACTCGGTCTTATTGAGCTGATACATAGGTCTCATTTCGCCTTTAGCATCCCGATATTCAACGAGCGGAAATTTCCGCCCGTTAACTTTTTCCCACGCTGGTTCCATATTGCGAATGGCTTCCAGTACGTCTTTGTGCATCTTTCCTGTTACCTCGGCGATCTGCAACGAGGTCATCGTGTCGGTGTTTTTAAGTAATTCGTTCATATCTAAGAGTTCTTTTATACTTGGTACAGCTCAGCCTCTTGTTTCAGGCAGAAAAAGTGAAACCCGGTAGAACATTCATTGTCGGAATAGTCGAAATTGTCTATTACCACATGGTCCCCGACTTGATAAGTGGTTTTATAATCATAGTCCGATATTCCAATCTTTTCACCGAGGGTATCCCCGATAATCCCGGTAATAATGGCTTCCGAAGCTCGGCATTTAAAATATTTGCCCCCACGAACATGGGCAGATTTAGGGATTTCGGCCTCCACAATCACCCCCAACAAACATTTTTTATACACGGTTTTCGGGGGCTCAAATGTACGGGTAGGCGGAATAGTAATACCTCTCCTTTTGGCTGCTTTAAACGCCTCAGCACGAACATCGCAGTCCTCGTCCCGCAACCATTTCTCGATGATTTCAATGGGCACGTCTTTTCCCTGACAAGCGTTCATCGCCGCAGCACGAATGCGCCAATTTTCGTCCTGCAGCCCTTTCTCGATGATCTCAAAGGGTACGTCTTTTCCCTGACAAGCGTTCATCGCCGCAGCACGAATGCGCCAATTTTCGT